>MAAC01018311.1_pt1 | contig 52589 bp, 44 predicted proteins | sample 1115981 | NCBI WGS metagenome assembly MAAC01 (sample SAMN04961126, study PRJNA320927) | seawater metagenome | isolation source: sample BD02T64 sea water enriched with oil for 64 days | place: USA:Gulf of Mexico | collected 2013-07-27 | reverse complement strand
CGTACAGTTGGTGCTGGTGTTGTATCAAAAATTATTGAATAATGTTCAATAATTTTGAATACTGAAAGAAAGGTCGCTCACGCGGCCTTTTTTGTGTCTGAAATTTGAAGTGAACAAAGCACGTTTAGTGGGTCCCGTGTTAGTGCCGGAGCAGAACCGCAGTTATTTGCCGCAGAGTATCTGACTTAATTGCATATAGAATGAGTTTTCATTCCAAACTTGATTTGGAACCCCATGCTGGACAGGGAGCACAAGTTAAATCACTTCACTTATCGCTCGCGCTGAAAGCCTGTACCTTTTATCAGCATAGCTACCAATAATATCTGGCCGCTAATTGCACTTGCCGCTCAACTAGTTGCACCGGATCAAATGAATAAGCTCTTGCCGGCCTATTGCTATTTAGCCAATTAAATTCTGCCTGAATAAATAATGGCTTACTGAGGCGATACTGATAAGAAGCGGTAAATGCCTTGCCGTATTCATTATTATCATCGTCTACAGAAGAATCATTATCGGTTACTGAAAACTCCTCAAATCGTACACTGAATTTTTGCTGCTCTAATTGGTAACGCAAGGTTAAATATCCTGTATGGTAGTCATTATCAACAAGCGTCATTCCCCGCGGTGACGTCATCAAAGTATCACCAGACAAAAACTGGCCTAGAATAACCAGGTTGTTAGAAAATTTATGTTTGAAGCCAAAATGGTAAAAACGAGTATCCCAAGCAAACTGGCCATTTTTCCCTGTTCTGGTATCCGCATTATTGTCATAGGCTCCAACGTTTATTTTTAAGCGATTTTGCCATTGCCAGCGACCATTAACTTCAAATCCATAGCGATGATCAAGTTCGATAAAGGGGTCAGTGTCAGCGGCTTGGAACCTGAGCCAGCCACCAAACCTCGCTTTTACCGGTGGCAGCGGTAATTTTTCGTGCCACAGAGTTTGCCGGTTGCTTAAGGTCCAGCCGCGCCATGACAGTAATGTGCCTACCGTATCGTTATTTTTAAAAATGGAGGCAGTTAAACCAAAATCGTGTGAGCTTTGATGAAATTTTCCTAACCAATCCCAATTGAGTTCCAATCCTGCATGACGAAGCTCTTCCCCAATCCAACTGTTCATGGTTGAGTAGGTTAATGTTGCCGGAGAGGTCCAGCCAATTGCATTATTCTCGAGTGATATTTTGGGGTACATGATACCTGCGCGTGCGTTAAATCGATGACCACTTTGGTTTGGTAAGCCTTGATAACGCAATTGTGTTTCTAATAGTCCGATTTCATCTTTATGGCCATCGGCATAAGCCATCAAAGTAGTATTGAAAGACATTGGATTGTCAAAATCGACTTGATAATTAGCGATTGCCTGGCTTACAGAAATAGTATCTTTGTTATCGAATCGAAATTTTCCATAATGGCCGTTTATGTGTGAATCAACACCATCAACGTAGTGATAACTAACATCGATCAATCCTGAGAACTTATGTTCAGCGGCATTGGTTACTAGAGTCAGCCAGCACAGTGTTAATATTGTTATTATTTTCATGGTAAAGTTAATCTAGGTGGTAATGTAATTGCATGAATATGACGACTTTGATAACCAAGAGTCAAAATCGTTAGCAGATAACGGTCTGCTGATAAAATATCCTTGTGCTTTTTCGCAGCCTTGTTCGATTAACCATTCCTGCGTTTGTTGATCTTCAACACCTTCCGCAACAACTGTTAGGTTAAGTTGATGAGCAAGTTTAATGGTCGAACTTACAATTAATTGGTCAACTCCGTGCTGTGTTAAGTTTTGAATAAAGCAGCGGTCTATTTTAAGCTCTGCGACGGGAAGATTTCTCAACTGTGCTAATGTTGAATAGCCAGTGCCATAGTCATCTATAGACAAGTAGATCCCTTTATTACGAAGTAAAACGATATTCTCAGCCGCTTTGGAAGAATGATCTAAAAAAGCATCTTCGGTAATTTCAATAGTAATGGCCTGATGTAATTTTTCAGGGCCACACAATTTGTTGATTAACAGATGGCAAAAATCTTCATTGATCAAGTTTTGAGGCGATATATTTACGGCAATTTGCAGCTTTATGCCTTTTGCTTGCCAAATAAAATATTGCTCTATTGCTTTATTAATGCCCCATAAAGACAAAGCATTCATTTGTCCGGTTTGCTCGGCAATATGAATAAAAGTGTCAGGATGAATGAGTCCGTTAACCGGATGTTCCCATCTTACTAACGCTTCAACCCCTTCAACGGTGGATGTTTTCAGGTTTAATTTAGGCTGATAATGTAGGATGAACTCGTCGTTTTCAATAGCCGATTTCATCCGATTTATTAATTGCAATCGATCTAGGGTATTAAAATCTATCTGACGATTATAAAGCTGGTGCAGCAAATTTTTCTGTTTGGAAATTTGCATTGCCGAATCGACTTCCTTCAACAATTGATTTGCCTGTGGCGAGCCGGCGCTTTCGGTGAGACCAATATTAATTTGCAGATGCAAGGCAATATTTTGATATGAGAATATTGGCTCTACTACGGAATTTATTTGGTTAATACATGATTTGATATTACTTTTAGTTTCATTATCCCAGCGGAGCAATAACACGTTTCCAGAGACTTGATACAGCGGTTTTCCAAGCGTTTTTAATCGTTTAACAACTTCCAAAATCACTTGGTCGCCAACATCATGCCCTAATGTATCATTGATAGTGGCTAGCCTTCGAATGCTAAGCTGGCATAGCAAAAATGGGTATCCAATATCGATCAAATCTCGGTGAAATTGATTGCGATTTGGTAATCGGGTGAGGCTGTCCTGAAACGTTTGCTTGGTTATGGCATCTTCTCTGTCTTTAATCGCTTGCTGCATTTTTTCAAACTGTAATGCAAGCTTGTTAAGTTCCTCTGTGCTACCTACAGTAATTTTACTGTGGTAATCACCCTTGGCAATATTACTACTGAATAAAACAAGTTGCCGCAAAGGCTCGGTGAGGCTGATAGCAATAAGGTATGCCCCTAACAAAGATAGGATCATGGTAATAGAGATTATCAGTAGTATTTGGCTACCATCCTTTTTGATTGCTGCGGTTAGATTAGATCGTAATTGAAATGTGGTTGCACTAAGCTCTAACCCGTCGACCGTCCCTAATGGATAATTAGCAAAAATATACGTTTGTGAAATTTCGCTTGTCAAAGGTGAAAAATCAGTTTGTTCGATGGCGGAATTAGTTGTTTTAACTTCTGTGTCATGTAATGCAAGCCAATGCCAGGCTGAATTACCTGACAAACCAAAGCCAACGCTAAAACCTGTAGAGTCGGAAATTGACCGTGCTAAGCTGTCATTAATTAAATAACCAAAAGCGATGTGACCAACAACCATATCGCCACTGTTTATCGGGGCAATAACCAATTGATACACGCTATCTTTTAATTGATAGTAAACACTTACTGGTTCATTGGTTAGCCATTGAGGGTGGCTAAAAACGGTATTTATTTGCTCACCCAGGGTAATTTTTTTGCTTTTATCGTTTGGGTCTTTAACCAGTAACTCGCCAATAACCACTCTTTGTTTGTTAAAGGCAAACGAAATATCAGCATCGATACGCTTACGATGATTATTTAGAGCCACCAATAAACTACGCGTATCTTCCCCTAACATTTGCTTCAAGCCGTAATCTTTCGCTACCGTTACTGCGAATGCAGTTAGGTAATAATTGCTTTTATTGAGATCATTTTTCAAAAGTGTTTCAGCTTGTGATAGCTGAGATTTAAGTTGTTGATTTTCAAATCTTTCGTTTGAGGAGTTGGTAGCAAAAAAGGACACAGCCTGAACCGCTATTAATAACAGGATAAAGAGTAAAGTTATTCGGTTTTGTAAACTGTTAAACGGCATCATCTGTTTAACGTTCCCTAAATTAATAGTTTTCGACAAAATCAAAATCATCCAGGCTTTGTTGTGATGGTGTTTCCGCCATTTGCCTTTGTAATGTTAATTTATACGTTTGGTTCAGGGGAAGTTGTATATCGTGCTTATCTTGTAAGTCGGTTTTTTTCAGTTGTGGATGATAAAGTGACAGAATATAGTTACCTTTTGGTAACGCATTGAATATTAACCGTCCTTTTTCATCTGTGATGCCATAAAATGGTGTATCTAATACTAATAAATGACCCGCCATCCAGTCATGGATATTGCACCCCATACTTATTGATTGTTTTTTATTAAACGATAAGGATTTTTCAGTTGAATCTTTTCGTAACTTAAAATCGAATTGGCTGTTAGCATTAACTGAGTAAACATGGTGAGTAATATCATCCAAATTATTAAAGGTAACATCAGTATTTGTTGCAACAACACTTAAATACGGAGCAAATTTTTTCTGATGCTGACTGATGGTAGTAGGAGATTGATGAAATAATTTCTTTGCGGCGATAATTTCAGCGGTATTTTGCTTGGCAGTAAGATATACCACTATCCCGGCTGCTGGCAAGCCTGAGCTTCGGTTTATGGTAATATTATTTGCAAATGCACTTGATGAAATTAAATAAAAGATTAATAGCAAAGTAAATATTTTGGCCAAGAGTACCTCATACATTTATTCATATTATTGTCGATCTTCTATGATTATAGTCAAATATCCTATAAACCTAGTACCTTTTCAAATTTATGTTTATAATCAAAAAACTATCAATAATAAATAAAGCTCAATGATTTTTTCCCGCAATAGTAAGTTATCTATTAAAGACTCCATTCCGTTAAATGCCAGTGACGTTGAATTTTTATATTCGGCCAAACAGTTCAAAGTTGAGCTGTTAACGCTGATTACAAGTGCTAAACAGCGAATTTATATCACGGCACTCTATTTGCAAGATGACGAAGCTGGACGAGAGATATTGCATGCCATATTTGCTGCGAAACAAGACAATCCAGAGCTGGATGTTTGCCTTTTCGTTGATTTTCATCGTGCCCAGCGTGGTTTAATTGGTGAGAAAAAGTCATTAGGTAACCGCCAACTTTATCTAGATTTAAGCGCACAATATGAGTATGACATCAATATATATGGTGTTGCGGTGAAACAAAGAGAATTTTTGGGCGTATTGCATCTGAAAGGTTTTGTCATCGATGACACGCTATTATTCAGTGGTGCCAGTATTAATAATATTTATTTGCATGAAAAAGACAGATACCGTTGTGACCGCTATCACAAGTTCAGCAATGCTTCTTTGGCTAACAGCTTCGTCAATTACTTAATCACTTACTTTATTGACAGCCAATGCGCACCGAAGATTAACCAAGACCTAGTGCCTGAGAAAAGGCAGATGAAAGGACTGATCAAACAGCTAAAGCGTGTTTTAAATCGATCGAAATATACAGTAACCAGTGAAACTTGCATCCAGAATGATTTGATCGTCACCCCTTTAGTGGGCTTAGGTGCCAGAGGAAACCAGTTAAACCTTAGTGCCCGATCGGTATTTAAAGCAGCAACAAATAAGCTGGTAGTGTTTACCCCATATTTTAACTTGCCAAAATCACTGGCTGCCGACCTATCCAAAGCATTAAAGAAAGGTGTGCAAGTCACTATTGTTGTTGGTGATAAAAAAGCCAATGATTTTTATATTGCCGAACCTGAAAAATTTTCTACCATAGGCATAGTGCCCTATATTTATGAAATGTTATTACGTGCCTTCATTAAGCGTAATCAGGCTTATATTGATAAAGGCCAGTTAAATGTACACTTATGGCAAGATGGCACCAATAGTTATCATTTAAAAGGCATTGTCGCCGATGATACTTATCACTTAATTACCGGCAGTAATTTAAACCCCAGGGCATGGAGCCTGGATTTAGAAAATGGTTTATTGATATGTGATAAGCAGCAGCAACTTAAAGATAGCTGGCACAAGGAGCTTGCCATGATTTTAGCCAATACTGATCGGGTAACTTCAGTAGATGACATTGAAGCAGTAAGGAATTACCCGGATAAACCTCGCGAATTATTGAGAAAAATTAAAATTACTCAGTTTGGCCGGATATTGAAGCGGTTTTTGTAGGCGATAGGTACGAGGTACAGGCAGAAAGTGTAAGGTACGAGAGACAGGGTACAAGGTACAAGCAGTCAGCGTAGGCGATGAGATAAGTTGCTGGAAACTGGCTACGGCATCGGGCTACGGCAATGGGCAACTGGCTACGAGATACGAGCAGTAGGGTTGATGTTATATGTTTGACGCTATTCCAAAGCTGGTATCAGCACCTAAAAATCTAAACATATCTCCATTTGTCGCTTACGCGATCTGCTAGTAGAAGTTCGATACAGGGGGCAGGCAATAGGGGCGATGTTATGATTCACTAGCTATTCCTAAGCTGGTTTAGTCCCCAGCAATATAACAATACCTTCACTTGTCGCTAACGCGATCAGCCCGTTGCCAGTAGCCCGATGCTCGCAGCTTATCTATTCACCCACGCTGGCAGCTTGTACCCTGTACCTCGTATCCCGTACCTGGCGTTAAGTATAAATTGGTTCGGCTTTGTTAAATAACATCCGCGATGTGAGTACGTATTTATCTGCAGAAACTGGTTCGTTACCGCGATGGGTGTGGGTAAAACCACATGGTGCGATAACTATGCTTCCAGCCTTAGGTTTCACACTCTTTTGTTGATAAAAGAAATCCGTTTTTCCACCCTCTTCAACATCGTTTAAATAAATTAAAAATAGCCATACCCGATGCAACGGTTCGTTACCATTAGGTTGTGGAAATATCTCCGAATGCCAGTAACCATAATTACCTTTGCCCTGGTCGTATTTTTGCGCATTAATTGGGGCCAATCGAAACATATACTGCATCAAATTCATAATGTTAGGTTTGCCAATTTGCTCATAATTGTCGGTGGTTAATAATGTTGGTACACCAGTGACAGGATGCTTCAGAGTTAAACTAATGCCGCTGATTAAACTGAAATCATACTTACTTAACGTAATCCGCCATGCATTTGGTAGTGGCACGTAACACCGTTTGTAATGGCTTCTGAAACTCTGCATGTTGATTTAAGTAAATATCATTGCTGTCCTTTTTACTTTTATCAAGGCCACCGCCAGTTACCCCTGGAGTTTTATGCGGGCTATCTTCGAATTGTTTTATTAGGTCTTTACAAAAGTCTGCTGGCAGTGCATTTTCGTATACTTCGATAAAATCTGCCATAGGGTTAATACTTGATATTAATGAAAAATTGAAACTTTATTTTTCATACTATGCCTTATTCTGCTAAATTAGCAGCACGCTTAATAAAATAGTATTCGATTATGTTTTCTGAAAAAATGAAACCAAGGTTTAGTGATACCGATGCTTTAGGGCATATCAGCAACACCGCGATCCCAATTTGGTTTGAAGGGGCCAGAGATGAAATATTTAAACTGTTTTTGCCCGATCTTGATTTAAGCAAATGGCCATTAATATTAGCGAAAACAGAAATTGAGTTTCATCGGCAACTGTATTTTCAGCAGGAAGTAGAAATAAAAACCTACATCTGCAAGCTGGGTAATGCTTCGTTTCAGGTATATCAGGAAGTTTGGCAGCAGGCTAAAAAATGCGTATCGGGAACCGCCACTATGGTGAATTTTTGCTACCAAACGCAAAAATCACAAGCCATAGACGATGACATACGGGCAAAATTGAGCGAACACATCTATATACCAAGTTGATTTAAGAATGAGCCGATATTTAATCAAATTGGTATTAGGGTCTGTTGAAATTTGCACCGCAAAGGTCAACAGACCCTAATCGTTGATCTATGTCGAATAATTGTCACTTCTATAGTGTAACCTGAGAACGCTTAAGGTAAAATAAACTAATTTTTTTTATAGTCTCGCAAATATATGAGTGTTACCGGTTTAAACAGTATTGAAAAGAGAGCCTCACTTTCGCTCGCCGCGGTATTTGGCATGCGCATGATCGGCTTATTTATGATTTTGCCAGTGTTTGCTATTTATGGCGTTGAATTACAAGGCTATAGCCCGATGTGGTTAGGTTTGGCAATTGGCGCTTACGGCTTAACGCAAGCGTTATTGCAAATTCCTATGGGGATTTTGTCCGACAGGATTGGCCGGAAGCCAGTGATAATTGGCGGCCTGGTATTGTTTTTCCTGGGCAGTATCGTCGCGGCGATGTCTGAATCGGTTTATGGTGTGGTATTTGGTCGGGCAATACAAGGCATGGGCGCCATTGCCAGTGCGACTTTAGCATTGGCGGCAGATTTAAGTCGAGAAGAGCAACGGCCGAAAGTGATGGCCACTATCGGTATGTTTATCGGTTTGTCATTTGCTGTTGCCATGGTGTTAGGTCCCATAGTTGCGGACAGTTACGGCCTGGCAGGATTGTTCTATTTAACCGCAATCTTATCTGTGGTTGGTATCTTGTTAGTGCTGTTTGTGGTGCCGAGCTCCATCAACACGGCTCCCAAAGGTGATCATGTAGCCATTCCGAATAAACTGATCAATTTAATCAAGCACCCACAATTGTTTCGTTTAAACCTTGGTGTGTTCATTTTACATGTGGCATTAACGGCGATGTTTGTGGCATTGCCGTTAATGTTAATCAATACGGGTTTTGCCGTGAGTGATCATTGGCGTTTATATTTGCCGGCTTTATTACTCTCTTTTGCCATCATGGTACCATTCATGATCTGGGCAATTAAGAAAAATAAAGAAAAATTAGTGTTTTGTAGTGCCATTGTGTTGATGACATTAAGTTTGTTATTGCTTTGGCAAAAACATGATGATTTTTATTTCATGGTACTCTTTGTGGTGATGTTTTTTGCCGCCTTTAATTACTTAGAAGCGACAATGCCCTCTACCTTATCAAGAATTGCCCCAGCGGGTGATAAAGGCTCTGCAATGGGTATTTTTTCCAGCAGTCAATTTTTTGGCGCGTTTATTGGCGGCTTGGCCGGCGGAACCGTGCAAACCTACTTCGCCGGTGCCAATGTATTCCTATTCAGTGCAGGTCTATTGTTGGTATGGTTTGTCTTTGCCTTGGGAATGAGTGAGGTTAAAAAATCGAAAAATATAAGCTTTAAAATCAATTTTGATGACGAGCTTCATGCCCAAACGTTAGCGACTAAATTAGCCAAAACTAAAGGTGTGATTGAATCTACTATCGTTTATTCTGACTCTGTAGCCTATTTAAAAATTGATGAAAAAGTGATTAATATTGCCGACTTAAGAGCTCAGCTTAGTTAACCTGAACTCAGGACAATTAATAAACCGCAACGATTTCACTGGATGTGCCGGCTCGCTGATTGTGGCCCGGCATATTGATTTGATCAAATTGAAATTTGCCGATTAATTGTTGTGCTAACGGTGATTGTGGCGTGATCACAAAGATTTCATCTTCCCTTAAACACAGCTTTAAGCCTCCGGCACTTGGCCCAATAAAATAAATTGTTTTCAGATTGTTTGGATTTAATAATTCGATTATCGCGCCTAAAGCTATCCCATCATCCTCATTAAAATCTTTTATAACCAATTTTTGATATTGCAGGATTTGTTGCTTTATTAATTCCGCTCGCTCAGACTGTCCATGCGCCAAATAAGATGCTTCAAGGCCAAGAGTGTCATATTGTGTTTCTGCCGCGCTTTCATCGTCAGTAGCCGCTAACCTGGCGGTTTCAGCAGCAGTTATCGCATTGCTAAGTTCCAACTCGAGCTTAGTCATTATTGCCTGTACTAGTGTCGGTTTATCAATCATCACTTAAATTATCAAAACGAATATAACAAATGCCAACATAATAACTTGAAATACCAACAATAGCCCACATAATAATAGCTCACGCGTAAGAGGTATAAACTATGCAGGCAGCCTTGCAAATTTCAGGCTTAAAAAAAACTTATAAAGGCGGATTTCAAGCCGTAAAAGGACTCGATTTAGAGGTGCAGAAAGGTGATTTCTTTGCCTTGCTTGGGCCAAATGGTGCCGGTAAGTCAACGACTATTGGGGTGATCACTTCACTGGTTAATAAAACGGCAGGTACGGTAAAAGTATTTGGTCATGACATCGATAAAGAGCTAGACACGGCAAAAAGTTTCCTTGGTTTAGTGCCACAAGAATTTAATTTTAACCAGTTTGAAGCACCGCTAACAATATTGGTCAATCAGGCTGGCTATTACGGTGTGCCTAGACAGTTGGCATTTGAACGCACAGAAAAATATCTCAAGCAATTAGATTTATGGGACAAAAGAAACGAGCCGTCGCGCAACCTATCAGGCGGTATGAAACGACGTCTGATGATCGCACGGGCACTGATGCACGAACCGCAAGTGTTAATACTCGATGAGCCAACGGCCGGTGTCGATATCGAATTACGCCGTCACATGTGGAATTACCTGCGTGAATTAAATGCCGAAGGTATCACCATCATTTTGACCACGCATTATCTCGAAGAAGCGGAAATGCTCTGTCGTAATATTGCAATTATCGATCAGGGTCTGATCGTTGAGAATACCAGCATGAAGGCGTTATTGGCGAAATTGCACGTTGAAACGTTCGTGTTAGATATCATCCCGACTAAACAAACGCCAACTTTAGCCGAGTATCCGAGTCGTTTAATCGATGATCATACTTTCGAAGTTGATGTTGATAAATCACAATCAATAAACGATGTGTTTATACAATTGACCGAACAAGGCATTAGTGTGCAAAGTATGCGCAACAAATCGAATCGTCTCGAAGAGCTGTTTTTGACGTTAGTGGCGAATAACGCAGCCCCTAAGGCGAAAGGAAATTGATGATGCTGAGCTTTAGAAATCGAGTGGCTTTAACCAGTATATTATACAAAGAAATTCATCGTTTTATGCGTATTTGGGTGCAAACCTTAGTACCACCGGCGATCACCATCAGTTTATACTTTGTTATTTTTGGCTCATTAATAGGCAAACGTATTGGTGAAATGGGCGGCTTTGACTACATGTCATTTATTGTCCCAGGCCTTATTATGATGTCGGTGATCACCAATTCATATTCCAATGTTGCATCCTCTTTCTTCAGTGCAAAATGGCAACGTAACGTTGAAGAAATGCTGGTAGCGCCAGTGCCTAATTGGGTTATTGTGGCGGGTTATGTCGGTGGCGGCATGTGCCGGGGCATCTTGGTCGGCTCAATTGTAACACTGGTATCTTTATTGTTTGTTGATATTCAAATCCATAATGTTGCGGTGATCATTATTACTGTGATGCTCACCTCGGCGGTGTTTGCTTTGGGTGGGCTTATTAACGCCATTTTTGCCAACAGTTTTGACGATATTTCGATTATCCCAACTTTTATTTTAACGCCACTAACCTATTTAGGCGGGGTATTTTACTCGATAAGTTTATTACCAGAATTTTGGCAAGGGGTGTCGCAAATCAATCCTATTGTCTATATGGTTAACGCTTTTCGCTATGGCTTCTTGGGGATCAGTGACGTCTCCTTGACGGTGGCATTTACGGTAATTTCGTTATTCGTTGTAACGCTGTTTACCATTGCCATGGTGTTAATTTCTAAAGGTATAGGGCTGCGCAGCTAATGTCATTTGGTGATTCAAAAGCAATTATTAGCAATCAGCCGGGCATCCATGAAAGCCTGGCCAATATCGTTAATAAACATTTAAATACAGAATTTCAAAAGCCGATATCGCTACACACTAAGCAGGCATTTGCAGAAATAGATGCTAAGGTAAAAGCGTTCAATGGACCAATTATTTTAGATTCTTGTTGTGGCGTGGGGCAAAGTACTCGCATTATCGCCAAACAAAACCCCTGTGCCCTGGTGATTGGCGTTGATAAATCGGCTAATCGCATTAGTCGCAACGTTGATGATTCATGGCAAGTGGATAATTACCAACTGGTGCGAGCCGATTTGAATGACTTTTATCGGTTAGTGGTGGCGGCTAATTGGAATGTTGACAAGCATTTCATTCTCTATCCCAACCCCTGGCCCAAGTCCAAACACGTGAAACGACGCTGGCACGGCAGTGCGGTGTTTCCCTTTATCATTAAAGTGGGTAAAAGCCTAGAGTTAAGAAGTAACTGGAGCTTATATTTAGAGGAATTTCAATCGGCTTTAGCTTTGGCGGGTATTGAATCTGAGCTCACCGAGTTAGAACAAGCACAGCCGCTAACGCCGTTTGAAGCAAAGTATCAGGGCAGTGGTCAGCAATGTTGGTCATTATCGGCAAAATTGTAAGAAAATCCGACAAAAGCCATAAAAAAACAAGACATTTTCGCGAATATTTATTAAAGTTCAGCCTATTAATGAAAACATCAGGGAATGATTTAGGTTTGTTTTTGGTACATTATGACAATAAGAAAACGCGTAGCGCAAGCCACGCCAGAATCATTACATCAAATTTTTACAATTCCGGAAGCGCCAGATTCGACACTGGGTCGTATTGAAGCTGAGATCTCGCAAAACCTCAATGGCTTTCTCGGCAGCCACATCGTTGCTACAGAAAAACCATTAGCCGAAATTGAAAAAGATTTTGCCGATTCAAAGATACCTGAACAACCCCAATATGTGTCTGATCATACCCATCATCTGCTGGATAAATTAATCTCGCAATCGGTGCACACCTCATCGCCAAGCTTTATTGGTCATATGACCTCAGCATTGCCATATTTCCAGTTGCCTTTGTCAAAGCTAATGACAGGTATGAACCAAAATCTGGTAAAAATAGAAACCTCGAAAGCCTTTACCCCGTTAGAGCGGCAAGTATTAGGCATGATGCATCGCATGGTGTATCAGCAAAATGATGGTTTCTATCAAAAATTGATGCATAGCGCGACACATTCTTTAGGAGCATTTTGCTCTGGTGGTACGGTCGCCAACATTACCGCTTTATGGGTTGCCCGTAACAACTTGCTAAAAGGCGATGGCGTTTTCAAAGGAATTGCTCAACAAGGTTTATTTCAAGCGCTGAAACATTATGGCTACGAAGGTATTGCCATTTTAGTGTCTGAACGCGGCCATTATTCGTTGAAGAAGGCCGCAGACATCTTAGGTTTAGGTCGCGACAGTGTCATTTCCATTAAAACCGATAACAACAATCGTATCGATACCCAGGCACTTACCCAAGAATGTGCTCGCTTAGAGGCACAAAAAATAAAAGTGATGAGCATTGTCGGCGTTGCCGGCACGACTGAAACCGGCAATATAGACCCGTTAAGAGAAATGGCTAGCATTGCCAAGCGTTTTAATTGTCATTTTCATGTCGATGCAGCCTGGGGTGGAGCAACGCTACTGTCGAATAAGTATCGAGCTTTACTCGATGGCATCGAGTTGGCCGATTCGGTAACGATTGATGCCCATAAACAAATGTATGTGCCAATGGGCGCGGGCTTGGTGGTCTTTAAAGACCCAGGTGCCGTTTCCACCATTGAGCATCACGCCGAATACATACTACGTAAAGGCTCAAAAGATTTAGGCTCACATACCCTTGAAGGTTCTCGCCCCGGTATGGCAATGATGCTGTATGCAAGCATGCATATAATCTCTCGTCCAGGGTATGAAATGTTGATCAACCAAAGTATTGAAAAAGCGAAATATTTTGCTGAGTTGATCAATCAAGATGACGATTTTGAGTTGATATCAAAACCCGAACTTTGTTTGCTAACCTACCGCTATGCGCCACAAGCCGTACAACAGTTTCTCGCCAGTGCCGATGCTCAGCAACAAGAGGTTATTAACGAATTGTTGGACAAGTTAACCAAGTTTATCCAAAAGCGTCAGCGTGAAAACGGTAAATCTTTTGTTTCTCGTACGCGCATTGACGTCAGTCATTACCAAGGCCGAAAAGTGTTGGTTTTCCGGGTTGTGTTAGCCAACCCATTAACTACCCAAGATATCTTACAAGACGTATTGGCCGAACAAAAACAGATTGCCGCAGAAAGCTTGAATTTTTTACCACAAGTTTTGACCAAAATTAAGTAACCCGAATTTGTTTATAGTGTTGCTTGAATTCTAAAGGCCGGTTACAAATTCACCTGTATATTATCGATCAAACGAGCCTTACCGCAATGTGCTGCAGCTAAAATAACGATTTCCTTATCATCTGCTGTGGCAGGATTTAGCGTACGTGCATGGCTAATATGGATGTAATCTGTTCTCATCCCACTGGCATCTATTCTGTCCTTCGCTTGTGCCATTAACGCCGAAAAATTTTTATTATCTTTAATTTGCTCGGCTAACCAGCGCATGGTTTTATTTAACGTAGCCGCGGTGATTTTTTCTGCAGCGGTTAAATAATTATTGCGCGAACTCATCGCCAAACCTGATGGTTCCCGCATGGTCGCAACTGGAATGATCTCAATCGGCATCGACAAATCTTCCACCATGATTTGGATCACTTGTACCTGTTGATAATCTTTTAAGCCAAAGCAGGCAACATCGGGTTGTACTAGATTAAACAGTTTACACACTACCGTAGATACGCCGCGAAAATGTCCTGGGCGTGATTCGCCGCAATAACCATCAGATACGTTAGGCACTTCCACATAGGATTGTTTATCTAAGCCTTTCGGATAAATGATCTCTGGCGTAGGAGTAAACAATAAATCGGTCTTGGCAGCAATTAACTTATCGACATCGGCATCCATGGTACGTGGATAGTTACCAATATCTTCATTGGCGCCAAACTGCATCGGATTGATAAAAATGCTGGCAACAATTTTATCTGCATGCTTATGCGCTTCTGCGACCAGAGAAATATGGCCAGAGTGTAGATTGCCCATTGTCGGAACAAACGCAATTTTGAGGCCTTGTTTACGCCAGGCCGAGATTTGCTGGCGTAATTCGGTAATTTCACTAACTGTTTTCATGATAACTAGTACAATATTAGCTAAAGCTGTGTTCAGGACCCGGAAAAGTACCGGTATTTACGTCTTTGATGTAAAGTTTTATCGCTTCTTCTATATTGCCAGTTTCGGCGAGAAAATTGCGCGAGAATTTAGGAACTTTTCCGTATGAAATACCGAGTGCATCATGCATTACTAATATTTGACCATCGGTAACATTACCTGCACCTATTCCTATTACAGGAATTGATAAAGTATCCGTTATGGCTTTCGCCAGTGCGGTTGGAATGCACTCTAATACCAATAATTGTATACCGGCAGCTTCTAGCCCTTTGGCATGGTCGATCATCTCTTCTGCTTTATCGCTATTTCGGCCTTGCACTTTAAAGCCGCCAAAAACATTTACCGATTGTGGCGTGAGTCCTAAGTGACCGCAAACGGGAACACTGCGATCAACTAAGCCGCGTACGGTTTCATACAACCAGGCGCCGCCTTCGAGCTTGACCATATTGGCACCAGCTTGCATTAATTTTGCCGCATTGGCATAGGTTTGCTCGGGGGTAGCATAAGACATAAACGGCAAATCAGACAACACCAGTGTGTTGTTAACGCCATTGCGAACACAACGAGTATGATAGCAAATATCATAAACCGTCACCGGTAAGGTATCCGATTCGCCCTGCAATACCATGCCTAAAGAGTCACCAATTAAAATGGCATGAATACCGGCGTTATCAAATTGACGGGCAAAGCTGGCGTCGTAAGCGGTGATAGTGGAAATTCTTTCGCCTGCATCTTTCATGTTTTGCAGGGTACTGACGGTAATTCTACTCATAGTAAATATCTTTATTAATTACTTAATTATTGCTAGCAAGTTTGTTGTACGTACCTTGTCATAGAAACACGTTTAGTTCAACTGGCCAACAACAAACAGTCCGTTTTCAGCGGTTGTTGCTTGCAATTGCTTGATCTTTGTACCGTCAGGTAAGGTCAACTGTTCGGCAATTTCTGCCAACGGATAAATGACAAATTCGCGAACTTTCATACCGTAATGCGGCACGGTCAGGCGTTCGCTGTTGATGACTTGGTTGCCAAATAACAAGATATCTAAATCGAGCACTCGGGCGCCCCAACGTTGATCTTTACGTACTCGACCAAAGGAAGACTCTATCTGCTGCAATTGATCGAGTAACTCAATGGCCGATAATTCAGTGTTAACAGCTGCGACAGCATTGATGTAATCTGGCTGGTCTTGTGGGCCCATCGGCTTACTGGAGTACAACGAAGACACGGTGATAAAATCTGTGCTGGGCAGTAACTTTAAAGCATCGACTGCTTGTTGTATTTGCTGCTCTGGTTGCTCTAAATTGCTGCCCAGACCAATATAAACGGTATCTATCATTAACTTTGTGGACTAGTATTTTTACGTTTGCGCGGACTTCTTCGGCGCGTTGTGCGAGTGCCTTTGAAGCTTTTCACCATTTGTTGTTGGGTGTCAGGTGATGCCTCTTGAAAGTTTGTCCACCAGGTGGCGAGTTCGGCCAATTCACCGCCCTCAATTTCACCACGCAACAACAAGAAGTCATAGCCGGCACGAAAACGCGGATGTTCCAGCACTTTAAAAGCTCGCGCGCCTTCACGACGCATCAGTTTTTGCTGCAAAAACCAGATGTCTTTCATCGGTTGTTGGAAACGTTTTGGTATGGCGATACAACGTTGTTGTTCACCCATAATTTCACTCATTGCGGCAAAAAAAGCATCTTGAAAAGCAATATCTGAATTGGCCATTAAGCTGCTATAACTTTGTTCCAGCTTATACCAAATAACCGCAGCCAATAAGAACGCAGGCGTAACTCGCTTGCCTTCATTAATGCGTTTGTCGGTATTAAATAATACCCTATCGACAAATTTAACGGCTTTGCCGTTAGGCTCTGCTTTTACGGCCTGACTGATATGCGGGAAGAAATATTGCAACAAGTGATAGTCGGCTAACATATGAAAGTTAACTTGCGCTTTACCGCCAAGGAAGAGTTTCAAATATTCCTCGAACATCCTTGCCGCCGGAATGTTTGCCATTAGTGCTGAAAGCTCACGTATTGGCGCGGCAGTATTTTTTTCGATCTGCATATCCAGCTTGGTGGCAAAGCGAACAGCACGGAGCATGCGTACCGGATCTTCACGATAGCGAGTTTCAGGATCGCCGATTAAGCGAATAACCTTGGCATTAATATCGCTAACACCGTTGGCAAAGTCATAGACTTTAAAATCTTTGATCGAATAATACAGTGCATTAATGGTGAAGTCGCGACGCTCAGCATCTTCATCTATTGAACCGTAGATATTATCGCGTAATAGCATTCCGTGTTCAGACTGCTTAGAGTGGGCTTTCGCCATTTTTTCTTCGGCAGTGTCGTGGTGGCCACGAAAGGTAGCTACTTCAATAATATCGCGGCCAAAAACAATATGGGCTAAGCGGAATCTGCGGCCAATTAACCGGCAATTTCTGAACAGTTTCTTGATCTGCTCTGGCGTAGCGTTGGTGGCAATATCAAAATCTTTCGGGTGCTGACCGAGTAAAATGTCGCGTACGCCGCCGCCAACAAGGTAGGCATCATAGCCACCCTTGTTTAATCGATACAGGACTTTCAAGGCGTTATCACTAAGTTCTTTACGTGAGATATTGTGCTCAGCGCGGTCGAACACTATTGGAAAATCTTGTGCCGAAGTTGTCGTTGTGTTGTCTTTAGCAAACATTGATTTTATAAGCCTGATAAATGCGTTAATAGCCATTTCCTTAGTTAATTGTAGTCAATACCAATCGCTGAGCGATCATATCTAATACCGTTGGGTATCAGCCTGAAATAAGGCGCAATCATAGCGGAAACTGCTTAAAAAGAGAACGAAAACTGCAAGTTATCCATTGATTAAAGATGAATCTCTGTTTTTTTTGGAACATTACTCAGTTGCCAGTGTTTAATTGCCCAGGTAATGATGCTATCTACTGTTTCAAACTGCAACTCTCGGGGAGGTTTTTGCCCTAAAAAATGTAGCGCTTGAATTAACCCCGGTTGTGGATTTAGGTCATCAATTGGCGGTGCGGCATTTTGCTTACTCAATTTATAGCCTTCGTCGGTGACGGCCAACGGAATATGAACATAAGCCGGCGCTTGCCTGTTTAATGTTTTAAAAAGGCTTAACTGCCTTGATGTTGGTTCAAGTAGATCGCAGCCGCGAACAACTTCAGAAATGCCTTGGTATATATCATCAACAACCACGGCAAGTTGATAGGCAAACAAGCCATCACGGCGATGAATAATGAAATCTTCCTGAGCCAGAGCATGATCAAAGTGGACATGCCCTTGTAAGCCATCCATAAATTCGCGGTAAGGAAATTTATTGATTAAGCGGATTGCCGCATCGTTTTTATCTAAATGCAAAAATTTACAGGTACCTGGGTAAATGCCTCCAGATTTTTTGATCTGTGAGCGAGTACAGCGACAAAAATAACTTTGCTTACTCTCTTGCAAATAATTTAGTACGTCTCGGTAAAGCTCTGCTTGTTCACTTTGATACAGAACTTGTTCGTCCCAATGCATGCCATATGCTTCTAAGGTGTTTAAAATGGCTTTGTCGCTGCCAGGCATTTCTCTTGGTTTATCAATATCTTCAATTCGAACTAACCATAGACCGGCATTACTTTTGGCTTGTAAAAAGCTGGCGATAGCCGCAGCTAATGAGCCAAAGTGTAATAAACCAGAAGGGGAGGGAGCAAAACGGCCACGATAGGTACTATGTGGCCGCTGACTAAGAGGGTGTTTTATCGAGTGCATGCGCGAGGTATTAACCTGCCATTTGGCGCTCTTTAATTTCTGCTAATGTTTTACATTCAATACATAAATCTGCGGTTGGACGTGCTTCAAGGCGCTTGATGCCAATCTCAATACCACAGGTATTACAGAAACCAAAATCACGTTCTTCAATTAATTGCAGAGTTTTTTCAATTTTCTTGATCAATTTACGTTCACGGTCACGGGTACGTAACTCTAAACTGAATTCTTCTTCTTGGGCTGCACGATCAACCGGATCAGGGAAGTTCGCCGCTTCATCTTTCATATGGGTTACTGTACGGTCAACTTCTTCACGAAGTTGTACGCGCCAGGCTTCAAGAATCCTTTTAAAATGGTCTTCTTGAGCTGGTCCCATGTACTCTTCACCAGCTTTTTCTACATACGGCGCTACTCCGGCTAAAGCCAGAATGCCTATCGGTTGGTTTGCTTTTTTCGTTGGCATGCCGAATCTCCTAACTACTTCTTAATTCGAAAAGCGTTTTATTAATTGAGTATCTATAGCAGAATGTTTATTTGCTGGCAATATTTCTCTGCCAATTGCCGCTTTATTATTCTACTTAAGATAAATATATTATCATTTAGACTGGCTATATAAGGGTTAAAATTTCAATATCAAGGGTAAACCCAGAAAAAATTAACTTTTATCCTATTTCATTTAATCAAAGTGTATTTTTTCTACAAGTTCAATGGATTTGGTGGTGAAATTTGCTTTGTAGGCAAGAATTTCCACGCCAGAATCTTGTGCCTCAATAATTAATTGTGCGTAAGCCGGATCAATATGTTTCGCCGCTCTTACCGATCCAATTCCTGTATGTAATACGGCAAACAGTAATACCGCTCTTTGTCCTGTTTGAGCGACTGCTATCAACTCTCTTAAGTGTTTTTGACCACGCGTGGTGACCGCATCCGGAAAATAGCCTTGATTGTCTTCTAATAGCGTAGCACTTTTCACTTCAACATAGGCATCAGGGCGTTGACCATTGCTAAGATAAATATCAATTTTGCTGTTTTCACTGCCGTATTTCACTTCCCGTTTTAGAGTTTGATAACCTTTTAATTCTACAATTACATCGTTATTGATTGCTTCTTCTACCAGCTGGTTGGCACGAATGGTGTTTACGCAAATCATATGATTTTGTTTGGTTTGGGTGATCTCCCAACTATATCGATACTTACGTTTCGGGTTATCTGACGTGCTGTACCAAACCGTATCACCGGGTTGTGCACAACCAGTCATTGCACCGGTATTTGAGACGTGGATGGTAGTTTCACTATCATCCTCAAGAGTGACATCGGCAAGAAAGCGTTTGTAACGTTTAATTAAGGTTGCCTGTTGTAACGGCGGGCTAAACTTCATAATAATACCAAGTTGACTAAATATCTGCTTATTTTTAATGGTTAAAACGAACCTAATTAAACCGTTAATGCCATCACTATGTCATCCATCACATAGCCCTGGCCAATATCAGTACAGACTTCAGCAGTTTTAATAAAACCAAATTTATAATCAAATAGTATTGATGATTTCCCGTTGATATTTGCTCTGTAATCGTTTGTGCCGATTGGAAATTACTTAACATGTACTCCACTTGCTCTATCCCGATGATCGGAGTGTAATGTTCCGTCCATATAATGCGGGCGATATCAATTACCTGATCAATATCTTGGCGGCAAGAGACGATGTCGAACATAGCAATTATCCTTAAAATGCAAAAATGTAATACTGTCTAATGTGATAAATTGTAACTCAGTAACCCGATTGCAATTTAGTGGTCTATTCTTTATAGCAAAACAGATTGCCTTAACTTATCATACAAACATCAAGAAAAGGTAATACCAATCTTCTCAAATTAACAACAAAAAGTTCCACAGGAAAGGTTATGACTCAAGCAGCAATAATTAAATTAACTTCACAGCAAGCCAGTAATTGGCAAAGTGCCAGCAATTTAAGCTTTAATGGCGATGAAATTTCAATTTATGTCGATGGTGATAACGCCAGTCATTTGCGTAGCATCCAAAAAGCGGGCCGTAAAATTGAAGGTTTGGGTGTTAAAAATGCCAAACTTAGTGGCGATAACTGGTGTGAATCGAGTCAATGGGCGTTTGCTCAAGGCTTTAGCAAAGTCGGTAAGTATGAAGCCATTGAGTTTACTGGTAGTGATGATGTGATCAAACGTTTGGCCGCCAAGCAAGAGGTTTATGCCTGGGCACGAGACTTGATAAACCAAACGCCTTCACAGTTAGTGCCACAAGGTTTGGCACAAACTGCATTGGCCTATATAAAGGCTCTGGCTCCCGAACATGTAACCGCGGAAGTGATCAGTGGCACTGATCTTAAGCAACAAGGCTGGACCGGTACCTATAACGTTGGTAAGGGCAGCATCAATGCTCCAAGCATGTTAATTCTGGATTATAACCCTAGCGGTGATCCCTTAGCTCCGGTGTTTACTACTTTGGTGGGCAAAGGAATTACTTTTGATTCGGGTGGTTATTCGATCAAAGCAAGTGCGGGCATGTTTTCAATGAAATGCGATATGGGTGGCGCGGCCACCGTTACTGCGGCATTGGCGCTAGCCATTAAATCCGGTTTGCATAAACGAGTTAAGTTGATCTTATGTTGTGCGGAAAACATGGTAAGCAGTTACGCGTATAAGTTAGGTGACATTTTAACCTATAAAAATGGCACGAAAGTAGAAATTGCCAATACCGACGCTGAAGGCCGATTAGTGCTGGCCGATGGTTTAATCGCTGCCAGTGAATTTAACTCATCAATGATTATTGATGCTGCCACCTTAACTGGCGCGGCAATGAACGCCACCGGTGGTGAATACAATGCATTATTTGCTTTAGATAATGAGATGATCAGCAAAGCTCAACAAGTTGCGGCTAGTGAAAATGACCCTGCATGGCACCTGCCGTTAGAAGCATTTCATCAAGGTAAGTGTCCATCTGCTTTTGCCGATACGGCAAACTCGACTACCCAAAAAGGTGGTGGTGCAGGTGGTGCCAGCAACGCCGCGGGTTTCTTAGCTCGCTTTGTTGATAATGGAGGTAAAGGCTGGTTACATATGGACCTGTCGGCGTGTTATAACGAACATGGTAACGGCATGTGGGCTGCAGGCGCAACGGGCTCAGGCATTGCCACAATTACCGGTATTTTACTGGAAAAATAACACTTTTTACCAGACAGGCTTAATAACATCATCAGGCGAGGTTCATATGAAAATATGGACCTCGCTTTTTTTGTAGAGGCTGAGGCTATCTATTTAGATCGAATGATACCAATTTGATTAAAAATGAGCAGATATTCAATCAAGGTAGTATTGTCGCTTATCGATGGCGAATCACAGGGTTTGTTTCTATACTTTTTGCAGGTTCTTGCAAAAAATATAAATAAATCAATAATGAAATGCTCAACCCTTTCTTTGTTTATAAAATATGTACTAGTGACAGTAATGTTAATTTCTGCCTGTGCCTCAGCACAAGAGCTTACTCTAAAACAAGTCAACGAAAGAGAAGAGCTGGCACGTAAAGCCTTAGAAAAGGCAAGATTAGCGCCTCAAAATAAAGCGAGAATAGGGGAAACACCGTTATCGGCTATGCTGGCGATTGCCGAAGCAATCCAAAGTAATGATTACCCGCACGCCTTAAAATATATCGATTTTCGTTTGTTACCCAAAAGCACGACTGCGGAACAAAAAATAAAGCTGTTAAAACAGCTTCATATTGTTTGGTCGCAACATCATAAATTGGATATCACTACCTTAAGCGATGTATCGCAAGGGCATGAAGATGATGGCTTGCCGGCAAACCGTGATTTATTAGGTGTGATTAAATCTCAAGATAATGATATCCCGATTTATCTGCAGCGGGTGCACAATGAAGCCGGTAAACAAATTTGGAAAATATCGAGTCACACCGTCGCCAAAATACCTGTGATGTGGCAAGAGTTTGGCTATCACCCTCTTGCCCAGTCATTGGCGGATCATCTGCCGGAATTTACCCTGTTTGACCTGCAAAATTGGCAATTTGTCAGTTTTATATTCATTCTATTCGCATCTTGGTACCTTACCGCGCTAATTCGCTATTTATTGATCAAACTCGTTGCTATTTCAGAAACCTATAGCCGGACCATGCGACGATTTATTCGGGTGCCTTTGCGCTTGTTTTTGTTTTTTATTTTGTTGCAATGGGCAACGTCCCATCTCGGACTATCAATAGACGCACGTGTTTGGCTTGATACCGGAACATTAAATAATCTGGCGGCAATTTTTCTGTCTTTAGGCATCATTGAATTCAGTTTTGCTTTGTACATCAGTAGGGCTAAACAAGAGAAAAATGTTATCGCGTTGTTAAAGCCTATGGTCACCACAGTAAAAATAGTGACAGTAATTGTTATTGTCTTAAATTGGCTCAATGATGCCGGTTTTAATATTACCGCTATTATTACCGGCCTAGGTATTGGCAGTTTAGCGGTGGCACTGGCGGCACAAAAGTCACTTGAAAACGTCTTTGGTGCCTTTACCTTATTTTTTGCCCGGCCAATAAAGCCCGGCGACATGTGTAAATTTGGCAATACCCAGGGCCGGGTCGAAGAGATAGGGTTACGCTCCACCAAAATTAGAAAACTCGATCGAAAAGTGGTGTATGTACCGAATTCTACGATAGCCTCAATGGAGTTGGAAAATATTAGCGAAATTGATAACCGTCGGTATCTTAAATATTTCAGAATACGATTAAATACGGCTACGGATAAATTAAGAGCTTTAGTTGTAGCCATTGGTAAATTGATTGAAGAGCACCCAGACACTATTGAATTAGAGCGCTATGTACGGTTTGAGAATATTGAAGACGATGCTTTCATCATTGTGGTGAATACTTATGTCACCGCTTCAGGTCGAGTTAAGTACAAAGAACAGGAAGAGAAAATCAATTTTCAAATCATGGAAATCATCGACCTGCATAACGTTGAACTTGCCATCCCGGAGCAAACGATTTCTATTGATAATAGCAATCTGAATAAGCACTGAGCTCGAATTTAATTCCGCTCCTCAGCGACATTACAGCATCATACCGACAATGAATAATACCCAAAAGGCAAAACCGGCAATGGCCACTTTGGTTTTTTGGCTCTCGGCAATATCTTCTTCCGGTAAATGTTCAATGGTTGCCACCGTGGCAATTAATGATGGCAAAGCCAGGATAAAAATACCGGATAATAATGGTAAATCACTCAAATAAATAAAGCCGCCGGTAAGCACAACTACAGAGATAATAATGCTTTTTTGCCAGATGATATTTTTCGCCATTGCTGCTGGCAGGTTATCACTGGAAATGGGGGTGTTTACGCGAATTTGTTCACATAGTTGCTCGGAAAACAGGGCTAACAAACTTAATAAGCCACAACACGCGGCAAATAATGCAACGTGAATAGTGATTCCTGAAGTATGTAAGTGATAACTTACAAGTGCGGGAGTAAAACCAACTAAGAGAAATTGACAAACTATTGATGATGTTGAAATCGAACTGTTTTCGGTTAACCCGGTTTGCGTTTTGGTTCTTAATATCATTAGCATCAGCACGGCAATAATGGCAATCAATGCATAGCCCATGACGCTGCCACCAATACTAAAATGACACAGCAGAGTCAGTCCCATCACTAACACAAAATAACAGCCCAGCATCAATTTAAGCATTTGCTGGCGCACCGCCATTCGAATGTTGCTGCCCGGTTTGTTGGCATTAAATGCTGGCGCATGGGTAATAAAGGCTTTTTGAAAGTCTTGCGCCAAATTTAACGTTATTTGTGCCAACACCGTAAGCATCAGCAAGGACACAAATAGCGCACCATCGACGACACCGCTGAGTGCTGCCAGGCCGCTGCCTAAAATAATGGCGGCACAAGGCAGGAAGAAAGTTCTTGGCTGAAAAGCCGCTAAAAATAAATGAATAACAACAGGCATTAAAGACAAACCAGTAAATTTGTTAGTGTTGCTTAATTTTACACGACTTATTGCAATAATGACGACAGATTTTTATGAAAACAATTTATCATTAGCTAATTGGATGAAGTGGCCAGGATTTTATCACCCGATATTTTACCCCGTTTGGGGTTGATAGCGACTCAAATAAACAGAACTGCTGAAATTCAAGTTGAAAGTTCACGGTATTGTCGATTGCACTATCGAGTATCGGTAAATATTTTACTTTCCGAGCAAGTGTTAAATGCGCAACATAAGGCTTATGTTCGGCTACTTTTATATCGGCATTAACAGCAACCTGCATACAAGAGTTCGCCAATTTTACTAACGCCTTAGATTGCTTTGTTGTTGCTAGAAACAACACTTTAGGTTTTGCCCAAAACCCTAACTGATTTAAATGAATATTGATTAATCCTGAATCTAGCTTTATGTCATTAGCACTATCTATCAGTTGTTTAATTTGGCTCGAGTTAATATTTCCGAGAAAGGCGAGAGTGATATGGAAATTATTCACTGCAACATTTTTATTGTTTTCAGGCAAGCACTTACCACGCCAACCGGCAATAATGTTTTTATCAACAGTATTGGGGTTTAATCCAAAGAAACAGCGATGCATATTGGTAAACTCATATTTTACTCATTATCATTGACTACTCATATCTATTTTGGCGCATTCTTGCATCAAAACAAGTCAGCGCTTGCTGTACTTTTTCTACATCCCTTTGTTTTTTATTGTAAGGTGCTGTTATTTAAGGTTTTACAAGTAATTTTTTGTTGGCATGAATATTGTAGATATTGGTTAGGATATATTACAGGGTAAAATTCGTACAGGATTATGAACGACAAAAACAAATTATCATTGCCGAGTAAACTGAACGTGTTGTTGGTTGAGATTGAACAACATAAAACGACACCAATAGAAGTATCTTTAGATCCTGAACGATATCATATTGTTCGGGTATCTCACTCGGGTCTGTCATTATTAAAAGCCGTTGAATCACTTGAACCCGACATTATTATCATTGACATCGAATCGCCTGATAGGGATATGTTTGAAAGCTTAAATCAAATATCGAATTCTAAGCCCCGGCCGGTAATCATGTTCTCTGAGCAAGATGACACTAACACCATTAATGAACTGGTTCGGTTAGGAGTCAGTGCTTATGTTGTCGGTGAAATCAATAAAGTAAGAGTTAAGTCAATTATTGATATCGCTATGGCCAGGTTTAGTGAAAATCAACTCCTCAAAAATGAATTAAAACTCACCAAAGAAAAGCTCTCGACGCAAAAGAATGTTGAGAAAGCAAAATTATGGTTAATGCAAACTAAAGATTATAACGAGACACAGGCATACCATTGTCTCCGCAAGATGGCGATGGACAATAGTCAAAAAATGGATGAGGTGGCAAAAAATATGCTTAGTGTTGCCGCCATATTTGAAGGAACAAAATAATGAAACAAAAAAAATTTGAAACAACGAATTTGAATATTGGTTTTATGCCCCTAACCGATTGCGCACCTTTAGTTGTGGCAAAGGAAATGGGCATTTTTGAGAAATGGGGTTTAGCAGTAAATTTACTGAAACAAAACTCCTGGGCCACTCTCAGAGATAAGTTACATTCTCAGCTATTAGATGCCGCACAAATGTTAGCGCCGATGCCTATTGCCAGTAATTTAGGTCTGGGATGTGCCAAAACAGATATTATTACCCCTTTCGTGTTAAGCCGAAACGGCAACGCTATAACCTTGTCCAAACAATTACATCAACAGGTACTCGCCACTCTGGTCGAAAACAAAGTAAGTTTACCTTTTGCCGCCGGTCACTTGAGAGCGGTTATTAAGCATCGAAAATTATTAGGAAATAAATTAAAATTTGCCACCGTATTTCCCCACAGTTGCCATTTTTATCAACTGCACAGTTATTTCATTAATAGCGGCATAGATATTAACGATATAGACATTGTGGTAATACCGCCCGCAAATATGGTGTCGGCATTAGCCTCTGGGGAAATAGATGGTTTTTGCGCTGGAGGCCCCTGGAATGCAATGTCAGTTGCACAAGGAATTGGGTTTACCGGGGTGACTTCTGTCGATATTTGGCCTGATTTTCCAGAAAAAGTACTGGCGATGAAATCATCATTTCAACAGCAAAACCGACAAACCATCAATGCGCTTTTGGCGGCGTTAAGTGAAGCTTGTAGTTGGCTCAAAAGTGTTGAAAATCGATTTGAAGCCGCACTGATGTTAACCCAAAAGAAATATTTAGATGCACCAGTTGCGGTGATTGCTCCGTCTTTATTGGGAAGTTGCTTAACCTTACAAAATTCTGAGCCACGCCTAGTGCAGGGTTACAACTCATTTACCCGAGACGTTAGTGGTGAGCAAAATAAACCTTTAGTGCAAGAGGGATTGAAAATTCTCGAACATATGACGCTATGTGAACAAGTTTCGCCCTGTGAAGATTCTCGTACCGACAGTATCCTTATTAGTGGCATTTACCGCGAAGATATCTATCAACAGGCAATGGCGGAACTTGATGCTAAAAAACTCGTTCATTTAAAACAACCGGTGTCCGATAAGGTGCACCAAAATAGTTAAAGTTGTCATCAAGTAGGTGCGTTATAAGTGGAAATGCTGTTTTAAACTCGTCTCGAGTGATAAAAAATTATTATAAAACAATTGGTTGTAAAGTTGGCAGTATAATTGCTTTACTATAGGTAAGTGTATAAATGATGGAGCTGTAATGCTTTATAACTATTCACTTAAGAGATTAACCGTGTATCGATCCAACAGCGGATCGCTACACCCCCACCAAGACTTTCTTGGTATTACAATTCGTAAAAACTAATCATACTGCAATGGCGTAGTTATTTATTAGTTTGGCATTGAAGCCTGTCATCACTGAATTTTATTTAGTGATGACAGGCTTTTTTTTTGGAGTAAATAATGAAGAATCATATTGATAAAATAAGTAAAAAAGTATGTCATGCATTAATTGCAGGATGTTGTTTATTAACAAGTTTCAATGGCAGTAGCGCAGAATTGGGTTTTCCTGAAAAAGAAGAGCTCAAATTTGGTTTTATTAAACTCACCGATATGGCACCTATCGCCATCGCCTATGAAAAAGGCTTTTTTGAAGATGAAGGTCTTTATGTCACCATCGAAGCGCAAGCAAACTGGAAAGTATTATTAGATGGTGTGATTGATGGCCGTTTAGATGGTGCCCATATGCTGGCGGGGCAACCTATTGCCGCGACGATAGGTTACGGTACTAAGGCTGATATTATTACGCCATTTTCAATGGACTTAAATGGTAATGGTATTACCGTGTCTAATGATGTTTGGCAACAAATGAAAGTGAACATTCCGAAAATGGCCGACGGCCGTCCGGTACACCCGATTAAAGCTGATTCGTTAAAACCTGTGGTTGAAAAACTAAACGATAGTGGTAAACCATTTAAAATGGGCATGGTATTTCCGGTATCAACTCATAATTACGAATTACGTTATTGGTTAGCCGCGGGAGGAATACATCCCGGTTTTTATGCACCACATAAAGGTGATACTTCTGGCCAAATAGATGCACAAGCATTGTTATCAGTAACCCCGCCACCACAAATGCCCGCGACTTTGGAAGCTGGCACCATTAGTGGTTACTGTGTTGGCGAACCATGGAATCAACAGGCCGTATTTAAAGGCATTGGGGTACCGGTGGTCACCGATTATGAAATTTGGAAAAATAACCCTGAAAAAGTGTTTGGCATCAGTGCCCAGTTTGCCGAAAAATATCCAAATACGACTATCCGATTAACTCGTGCGCTGATCCGCGCAGCGAAATGGTTAGATGACAATAGTAATGCTAATCGCCCAGAAGCGGTAAAAATTCTGTCGCAATCTAACTATGTTGGTGCTGATTATGACGTCATTGCCAATAGCATGACAGGTACTTTTGAATACGAGAAAGGTGATAAACGCGAAGTGCCAGATTTTAATGTGTTTTTCCGCTATAACGCAACGTATCCGTATTATTCAGATGCAATCTGGTACCTAACGCAAATGCGTCGTTGGGGACAAATTAGCGACGATAAATCTGATGATTGGTATAAAGACATTGCAGCCCAAGTTTATCGTCCTGATATTTACCAAAAAGCGGCTAAATCGTTAATTGCAGACAAGCTGATCAGTGCTGCTGAATTTCCAGATTTTGACAATGAAGACGGTTTTAAACCACCACAAAAACACTTCATCGACGATATCGTCTATGACGGTAGTAAACCGAATGATTATATCAATAAATTTAGCATTGGTTTAAAAACCGGTGAAACACTATAAGCATATTGTGCCGAACGGTTCATAAAGAACCGTTCAAGGAGATATTCAAATGAACACTTTAGTTCAACAACTCATACCCTCAAGTTTTATCAAGCAAAGCAAGCTGGCTATGCTGAAGCTACCTTCACAGACATTAAAAACCGTAATAGTACCGGTAACAGGGATGCTGATATTTGTATTTTTATGGTCACTAGCGGCTAGTAATATTGATACTTCTCTCGGAAAATTTCCAGGGCCAAGGGCGGTTTCTGAACAAGTAATGAATTTATATCAGGAGCACAATGCTGAAAGAGTAAAAGCGCAGGCTTTTTATGGCCGTCAAGAAATACGCAACGCCCAAAGGTTAGAAGCTGATCCTGGCTACCAGGTGAAAATTCGCTCATATACCGGCAAAGAAACATTTCTTGAGCAAATAGGCACGAGTTTAATTACGGTTATCAGTGGTTTTGTTTTAGCCGCCATCATTGCCATTCCGTTAGGCATCGCAGTGGGCTTAAGTAAATCAATGAATCAGGCGATTAACCCCATTATTCAAGTGTTTAAGCCCGTATCGCCTTTGGCCTGGTTACCCATTGTAACCATGGTGGTGAGTGCATTATATACCTCGGATGATCCAATGTTTGCCAAGTCATTTGTCGTGTCGATGATAACGGTCACTCTATGCTGCATTTGGCCTATGGTTATCAATACTTCGGTTGGTGTTTCCGCAATGAATCCAGACTGGGTAAATGTCAGCAAAGTATTACGTTTGCCAGCACTCAAACACGTTCAGAAAATCGTGCTGCCAGCATCAATCCCTGCAATTTTCACCGGCATGAGAATGTCTTTGGGTATTGCCTGGATGGTGTTAATTGCCGCAGAAATGCTGGCGCAAAATCCAGGCTTAGGAAAATTTGTTTGGGATGAATTTCAAAATGGCAGTTCGCAATCGTTAAGTCGAATAATGACCGCAATATTTGTCATCGGCATCATTGGTTTTTTACTCGATAAATGCATGCAGCAATTGCAAAAACTAATGTCTTGGGACAAAGCCAGTGCTGAGCGCTGAGAACAATCTCAATAACGATAGGATTCAATGTAGGAAATTTAATAATGAGTAGTTTTTTAGAAATTAGCAAAATGGATATGGTTTTTCCAACAGCCAAAGGTGACTTTACCGCGCTTAAAAATGTCAATTTAAAAATTAATAAAGGTGAGTTTATCTCACTTATCGGCCATTCGGGTTGTGGCAAATCGACGGTGTTAAATGTTGTAGCGGGGCTTTATCAAGCAAGCAAAGGTGGAGTGTTACTCAACAATAGTTATGTCACTGAACCGGGTCCAGAGCGAGCCGTGGTTTTCCAAAACCATTCGCTGTTACCTTGGCTTACGGCATATCAAAATGTCGAGCTGGCGGTAAAGCAAGTGTTTGCGAAAAAGATGAATGCGGTCGAAATGAAAGAGTGGATTGAGTACAACCTGAAACTAGTCCATATGGACCACGCGATGCATAAACGCCCTGATGAAATATCTGGCGGGATGAAGCAGCGAGTAGGTATCGCCAGAGCACTAGCGATGCAACCGGAAGTGCTGTTAATGGATGAGCCGTTTGGTGCATTAGACGCGCTAACTCGGGCACATATGCAAGATTCATTAATGGAAATCCAAGAAGAATTAAAAAATACGGTGATTATGATCACCCATGATGTCGATGAAGCGGTATTGCTATCCGATCGCATTGTGATGATGACCAATGGTCCAGCGGCAACCATTGGTGAAATTTTAGCGGTAAATATAGAGCGCCCCAGAGATAGGTTAGACCTGGCTAAAGATGTTGAATATAACCAGTGTCGTTCCGCTGTTTTAACCTTCTTATACGAAAAACAACGTAAAGTTGAAGTAATAAAGAGTCATGCAGCGAACACTACAACAATAAAAAAACAACCAATAGCTGCAGCATAAAAAAATTAACAATGAATCATTAATTTAAGGGAAAATTATGAAGGTAACAAAAACAGTAAAACTGAACACCACTTTATCGCTGCTTTTTATTGCAATGAGTCAATCCGCATACGCGGCAGAGAATAATGCTAAAGCCAGTATCGACTTTAATTTACGCTACGAAAATGTGTCTCAGGACAATGCTAAAAAAGACGCTGATGCCTTAACGTTACGCACAAAACTGAACTATCAAACGCAAACGGTTAATCTCTTTTCAGCCTTTGTTGAGTTTGAAGACTCGCGGACAGTAGGTATTGAAGACTATAATGATACCAATGGTAAAAATGCGGACTACTCTGTGATTGCCGACCCGGAATCGACAGAAGTTGATCAAGCCTATGTGCAGTATAAAAGTGAGCAGTTCTCGACTAAATTAGGCCGTCAAGTCATTACTCTTGATGGACATCGTTTTGTTGGTCATGTTGGCTGGCGCCAAGATAAGCAAACATTTGATGCATTGAGTTTTGCATTTAAACCCGGTAAAGATTTAAGTTTAAATTATGCTTACATCAGTAAACGTAACCGTATTTTTGCGGAAGCGAAAGATATTGACGCAAAAGATCATTTATTAAATGCCTCTTATACTACAGGTATCGGCAAATTTACGGCTTATGGTTATTTTCTTGAAGTAGACAACAATACCGACAATGCTCTTGATACCTTTGGTTTAAGCTATAGCGGCAACACTAAAATTAGTGATAATAAATTAATCTACCGCGCCGAATTTGCCACTCAAACGGCAGAGTCTGCGGGTAATGAGTTTGACGCCAGTTATCTATCTTTTGAAGCCGGCATGGCATTTAGTGGTGTTACTGCCAAGCTTGGTTTTGAATCCTTAGGCAGTGATGGCGGTAATTATGGTTTTTCCACACCACTTGCTACCTTGCATAAATTTAATGGCTGGAGTGATCAATTTTTAACAACACCGGCACAAGGTCTTGATGATATTTATGTAGCAATTTCAGGCAAGGCCTTCGGGGGTCGCTGGTCTGTTGTTTATCATGATTTTAGCGCAAACGAGGCGAGTGATACGATTGATGATTTAGGCAGCGAAATAAATGCGCTGTATAGTAAAGGGTTTGCTAAACATTATTCTGCCGGTCTTAAATTTGCTGCTTATTCTGCCGGCGATGCTGCTGCAGGTAAAGTCGATACGGATAAAGTCTGGTTATGGGTAGGCGCTAAATTTTAATTGTTTTGCAATTCATCGCAAATAAGTTTTAACAATCCGAACAAAAAATCGATCACTGTTCACAAGGCCTGGCTTATCTTTAAGTTAGGCCTTTTTTCACCTAAGCCCAGAGTTTTGCTGGGATTTAATGACTGCACTTAAAACGTGCACAAGAACATTAAGAGTGCAATTCAAATTTTACTGATAAATGGTGATGCAACTTAAGTCGTTGAAAGTAAATGATTTATATTAATTGTTAACTGTGGCACTGGCTTTGCAATATTACTGTCAATGATAGTATATAAAATATGTGGAGTTACTTATGAGCGAACAAGCCGGGATTAAAATATTATCCTTTACTGGCAAGATGAAAGTATTACATCTTAGCTGGATGGCCTTTTTTATCACCTTTGTGGTGTGGTTTAACCATGCGCCGTTGTTGGCGGTTATCGGTGCTAGTTTAGGTTTAACCGCGAGTGAAATCAAAACCTTGCTGATCCTCAACGTTGCTTTAACCATCCCGGCGCGGGTGATCATTGGCATGCTAACCGACCGTTATGGGCCAAGGCTAGTCTATGCATTGGTATTATCATTATGTAGCATTCCCTGTTTCATGTTCGCGGTTGCCGAAACATTTGAGCAAGCCGCTCTAGCCCGGTTTTTACTTGGCTTTATCGGCGCCGGTTTTGTTATCGGTATTCGCATGGTTAGCGAATGGTTTCCGGCCAACGAGTTAGGTACCGCCGAAGGTGTGTACGGTGGTTGGGGTAACTTTGGTTCTGCAGCAGCAGCAATGTCATTGCCGGCAATTGCCTTGTTGTTTGGTGGCGAAGATGGCTGGCGCTATGCCGTAGCCTTAAGTGGTTTACTCAGTTTAATTTTCAGTGTGATCTGGTACCTCAATGTTACCGATACGCCAAAAGGCTCAACTTACTTTAAACCCAAACAAACGGGCGCGATGGAAGTGACCAGTAAAGGTGATTTTTGGTTATTACTGGTAATGAAAATTCCTATGTATGGCGCACTTTCTTTACTTACCTGGAAATTATCGCCAAGTGGCGTCAGTATGCTTTCAGACACCGCCGCAATAATTGCTTATGTGTCGTTAGTATTGCTGTTCATTGTTGAAGTGAAACAAACCTACAAAGTGAATGGCCATGTATTTAAACAGCCAGTGCCGGAAATCCATCAATATAAGTTTAAGCAAGTGGCAGTATTGAATATTTTATATTTCGCCACTTTTGGTTCAGAGCTGGCGGTAATTTCAATGTTGCCATTATTTTTTGCCGATGTGTTTTCTCTCGATATGGTTTACGCCGGTCTGCTTGCCTCACTTTATGCATTCATGAACTTAATGTCACGTCCAGGTGGCGGCTGGATCAGTGATAAATTTGGCCGTAAAAAAACTTTATTAATATTAACGGCAGGTTTGGCTATTGGTTATCTGGTAATGTCAGCAATAGATAGTAGCTGGCCATTGGCCTTAGCCGTTGCTGCTGCGATGGCGTGTTCTTTCTTTGTACAAGCCGGTGAAGGTGCAGTATTTGCGGCAGTGCCATTAATTAAACGTCGTTTAACCGGGCAAATTGCCGGTATGACCGGTGCATATGGTAATGTTGGTGCGGTGGTCTATTTAACGGTATTATCAATGGTAAGCTATCAACAGTTCTTCTTAGTTATCGCGGCAACGGCGGTCGTTGGTTTCATCACGTTATTGTTTATGGAAGAGCCGGAAGGCACCATTACTGAAGTGCGAGAAGACGGTACCATTGAGTTAATTAATGTCAGTTAAGCAAGCAACTAGTGAACAAGCAGCAACCGGGTCGTTGCCTACTAAACAACGCCCGGATGCGGCTGCACTGAAAACTAAAGCACAAGTTGCGGTAGCAACGAAAACCCCAGCTGATGCGAAATTACAATTGCATTTTGGTGGTTTTTCGTCGAAAGGTAAAAAGGCAGTCAATCAGGACGCCTTTGCCGCCTTTATGCCCAAGGGCAATGATCTGATTGCCAAAGGCGCGGTAGCTGCTATTGCCGATGGTGTGTCAAGCGCCAGTAAAGCCGCAGAAGCAGCACAGTTGGCGGTTACCCAATTTATTGATCAGTATTACAACACTTCGCAAACCTGGTCGACCCATAAGTCGGCTGCCAAAGTCCTGACCAGTTTAAACCAGTGGCTGTGTTCGCAAGTCAATGGTCATGACAGTCAGCAGCAGCAATGGTTGACCACCTTTTCGGCATTGATCGTCAAATCCAGTAGTGGTTATATTTTTCATCTTGGTGATACTCGCATTAGCGTTTATCGAAATGGCTGCCTTGAACGCATCACTAGTGATCACAACCGTAAGCAAGGCGTAAATAACTCGGTATTAACCAGAGCGCTGGGTGCCGATGTCCGCCTTAAAGTGGATGTACATGATGTCGATGTGCGGCAAGGGGATATTTTTCTGCTCACCTGCGATGGTGTGCATGACTATCTATCAACAAAATATATTAAACAAACCCTCGCCAGTGTTGCAGCACAACCCAATAATCAACAACTTGAAAGCCTGGCAAAACAATTAGTTGACCAAGCCATTACCCAGGGCAGTGACGATAATGTCAGCTGCTTGTTGGTTTACATTAGCAATACCCCTAATCGTCGTACCGAAGAAATTGAGCGAGACTTACTCAGCAAAAGAATTCCACCGGCCTTGCAAGTGGGGATGATATTAGACGGTTATAAAGTAAAAAAAGTCATTCACGCCAGTATCCGTTCACACCTGTATCTGGTTGAGCATAAGGATCATAGTGAGCCATTAATATTAAAAGCCCCTTCAGAGAACTTTTCTGATGATACGCTTTATCTGCAAGGTTTTATTCGCGAAGCCTGGGTTGGCGAAAGAATAAAGCACAGCAACATCATGCGGATAAAAAGTGATACCCAAAACAGTCAGTTTTTATATCACTTGTGTGAATACATTGAAGGCCAAACATTAAGCGAATGGATGCATGACAACCCTAGCCCTAGCATCGGTGAAGTTCGCAATATCATGGCGCAAATTATTAGCGCCCTGCGCACCTTTAAACGTCAGGAGTTAGTACACCGTGATTTGAAACCTGACAATATCATGATCGATAAATTCGGCCAGGTAAAGCTTATCGATTACGGCACGGTATTGATTGCCTCACTCAATGAAAACGGCGAAACTCTACAAGAAACGGTGCCGCAAGGTTCATTAAATTACATTGCCCCGGAAACCTTGTTAAATTTAACCGCAACCAGCTTAAGTGATTTGTTCTCACTTGGGGTGATTTGCTTTGAGATGCTAACCGGTGAGTTGCCGTTCAAGCCGATGAAAACCGCCACCATTACTCAAACCCACTATAGCGATTGGCAATATCGCAGCTTAAGACAGTTTCGAGCTGAACTCCCTTTATGGTTAGATTTAAGCTTAAAACAATGTACACAAGCGGATCCTAAATTACGCTATCAGGCATTTTCAGAGTTTGCCACCGACTTGAATAAGCCCAACCTACTTGCTGTTGAAGAGTATAAAAAACAACCGCTGATAGAGCGAAACCCAGTTCAATTTTGGCAGGGGATCTCGGTATTATTATTTATCGCGTTACTCATTTCACTGTTTAGCTAAGCTGAGTGCCGGTTAACAAGGCTCACTCATACCAATCTGTATAAGAAACTACTTATGCCGATTGGTATATTCCAATAAGCTTTTCCTCGCACCAGTTTAGAGCAAAAGCACCTTTTCAGTTCAATCACCAATTACCGCACCTTGTTAACTCGTTGAAAAATATCCTTTTTAATTCATGGTTTGATTATTGCAATCTTATCGATATTGATTATTTTTATGCAATTTATCTCAGGAATTATCTATGTTGTTCGGGCGTAAAAACAGAAAGCCAATTGCTATTCCCTCAAAAAAAGTCGCAGAGTGGAAATACACTACGTGTAACTATTGTTCTACCGGCTGCTCTATTGAAATTGGCTTAGACGAAAATAAAAAAATCGTCACCTCGCGCGGCCATGCTGGCGCCGATGTGAACCGCGGTAAATTATGCATTAAAGGCATACTTGAAACTGAATTGTTTGAAAGCCCGGGCCGTGGCAGCGAGCCACTCATGCGGAACAAACACTATGACAAATTCGAGAAGACATCATGGGACAACGCACTAGACGTCACATCAGACAAAATAAAAAGTATTCAAAAAACCTACGGACGCGACGCGTTCGCTATTATCTCAACCGGACAGCTACTGACTGAAGAATTTTATACGTTAGGGAAACTGGCGCGCGGTTGTATTGGCACCAATAATTATGATGGTAATACTACCCTGTGTATGGCTTCTGCGGTCAGCGGTTACAAGCGATCTTTTGGCAGTGACGGGCCTCCTGGTTGTTATGACGATTTCGAACATACCCATTGTTTCATGGCGTTTGGCTCAAATTTACCCGAGCAGCACCCAATCATTTATTGGCGCTTAAAAGAAGCATTAGAAAAACGCAAATTCCCGCTGATTGTGGTCGACCCGAGAGTGACCATGTTGGCGCAATTTGCGGATTTTCATTTACCGATCACCCCAGGTACCGATTGTGTATTAATTAACGCGATGATGCATGTGATCATTAATGAAGGCTTGCAAGACCAGAGTTACATTGATGCCCACACCGAAGGCTTCGAAGAAGTAAAAGCCATAGTCCAGGATTATGACCCGAAATCAGCCCAGCACATTTGTGGTATTGATGAGGATACCATCCGCACAGTTGCCAGAATTTACGCCAAAGCACCGGCGGCGATGAGCATTTGGACCATGGGCATTAATCAGTCGACTCATGGTTCCGATGGCGTGGTTAACATCAATAACTTAAACCTTATTACTGGCAACATTGGTAAACCCGGCGGCACTAGTTTGTCTATTACCGGTCAGTGTAATGCCATGGGCACACGTGAATGGTCATCATGTTCAGGATTACCGGGTTATCGTTATTTGGAAAATGCCGATGATCGCCAGGAAATTGCCGATTTTTGGGGCATAGACCCGGAATTTTTCCCGAAAAAACGCGGCCTGGCCGAAACCGATATCTTCCCAGCGATAGAAACTGGTGAGATCAAAGGCTTATGGATTGTGGCAACGAATCCGATGACGTCAATGCCCAATACGCCTCGTATTCGAAAAGCCCTGGAAAAACTCGATTTTCTGGTGGTGCAAGATGTATACGAAGACGTGGAAATGAATCAATATTCGCACGTATATTTTCCGGCCTCAGTTTGGTCAGAAAAAGAAGGTTGTCATACCAACACCGAACGTCGGGTGAATTTGATCAGCAATATTGTTGAACCTTATGCCAATTCAAAGCCTGACTTTTGGATATTTAATCAAATGGCGAAACGTTTTGATAACGGCAACATTATTCATTTCCCGGATCATGCCGAAGGCGCGTTTGACGAAATGAAGCAGTTATCGAAAGGCAAAGACAGAACCCTGGATATCTCCGGCATGAGCTATGAAAAAATTATCAAGGCCCGTGGCATCCAATGGCCCTATCGTGAACAAGAGGGTGAGCAAGAGGATGGCAGCGAAGAAACCTTAAAAGGCGATCCGCGCTTATACACTGATGGCAAGTTTCCAACCAAATCGGGCAAAGCCAACCTGTTGCCAGTTAACTTTTACAACAATAACGAGCAGCCTTGTCAGGACTACCCGTTTTGGTTAAACAGTGGTCGCGTGGTTGAGCATTTCCATACCCGTACCCGTACCGGCAAGATAGGTAACTGTAATAAATTTAGCCCGACCCCTTATATGGAAATGAATCCAGATGCGGCTGCTGAGCTTGGTATCAGCCATCAAAGTTATGTGCGTTTAACCAGTCGTCGCGGCGACGCCGTGGTGATGGTGCAATTAACGCAAAGGGTACCGCGCAATATGGTATTTATTCCATTTCATTTTCATGACTGTGTAAACCGATTAACCCTGGGCTTACTCGACCCGCATTCTCGTCAGCCAGCATTTAAGCAAGGTTCGGTGCGGATTGAAACCGTTGATCAAGCCGAAGCTGCGCGTTTAAACGTTGAACGTCGCGCATTTTAATTGAAATAGTTAAGGTAAAAAAATGTCACAAGTTATAGATAAAAAAGCTGACCTGGACTCATCGGTAGCTATTTTTGATCCAAACGATATGGGCTTCGACCCAAAGAGTATGAGTGTAGATACAGTAAAATCAGCGACACCAGCAGCACTCGAAATTGGTGAAGAGCAGACCGGTCGCTCCAACCATTGGGAAGTGCGTACTCAAGAGCAACCCTATGCGTTATTGCCAACCCATGAAGACAAGACTGAAATCAAAGAAAAAAACCGCTACGGCCAGTTAATTGATTGTGTGGATATTTCCGGGTTGCCAAAAGACAGATCGATGTTCATCAATGAAAACCCGGAAGTGGGCACCAACCCGAATCGTAACAAACAACATGGTTTTTTCTTTACTGCCGATAATTGTATCGGTTGTCATGCCTGTGAAGCGGCATGTTCGGAGAAAAATGACAACCCGGCGCATTTAGCATTTCGTTCGGTCGGCTATGTGGAAGGTGGCTCGTATCCAGATTACAAACGAATGAACATTTCCATGGCCTGTAATCACTGTGACGACCCGGTATGTTTAAAAGGTTGTCCAACCAAGGCATATACCAAACATGCCGAGTATGGTGCGGTATTACAAGATCCAGAAACCTGTTTTGGTTGTGGCTATTGTACCTGGGTGTGTCCGTATAACGCCCCACAATTAGACCCGGTAAAAGGCCGCGTATCGAAATGTAACATGTGTGTCGATCGCTTAGAAGTAGGCTTAAAACCTGCGTGTGTTTCTGCCTGTGTCGGTAATGCCTTAGATTTTGGCGTGATTGAAAATACCCCGGAAAGCCGTGAACAATGTAAGACTCAAATACCTGGTTTCCCTGATCCCGAGATCACCCATCCAAACATTCGTTTTCAGCAAACCAAAACGCTGCCGGATGAAATGAGCCGAACTGATTCGATGCCGGTGAAATATCACAAAGATGAAAAGGGTAATTACAAACCTGTAGTCGATCAAAAGGCGGGTAAGGCCAAACACTGGAATTTTGGCAAACTAAATTCTAAAGAAAACCCGTTAGTATTATTTACGCTGTTTGCCCAGGCGGCGTTTGGCACCTTGTTGATTCCGTTTTTAGCGGCATTACTGGGTATCGATGCCTTTGTTGCCTTTATCAATTCAGACATGTTTTTACCGTTAACCATTATTTCATTGCTAATGACCTCGTTTGGTTTATTCATGAGTGTTACCCATTTGGGCAAACCGTTTAGATTCTATCGCGGTTTCAATAACTTGCGTTATTCACCAATGAGTAGAGAAGGTCTTGGTTTAGCGATGTTCTCGGCTGGTTGTGGTTTAACTGCCTTGTTCTCTTTGCCGGCTAATCAATGGGTAAACGAGTTATCGGTGTCATGGTTAGATCTAAACCTTGCACAAATGACTAGTGAATTACCCTTGGCGGCGATGCAAACAGGCGCCGGTATCTTTGCCCTAATTGCCGGTTTTATCGGTATCTTCTATATGAACAAGTGTTATCAAATAAGAGCGCGTCCATTTTGGAATCACCTGCAAACGGCTACGTCATTTTCCGGCAACAGTTTATCATTAGGTGCCTTTGTCAGTGGTGTGATTGTGGTGGTAACCTTAGTAATGCAACAAGCCGAAGCGGCAGTGATCAAGCAAGCACTAGTGGTATTTGGTTTAGTTTTCAGTGCGGGTATGGTGATAGAAGCGTTTGGTTTAATCCGTCACAACCATGATTTAAACCGTGTTGAGAACGAGGGCGGTGCAGCGCACTACATACAGTGCACAACTTTTGGTAAAACCTACTTACTGCGCAACTACTTGTTGGGTCTAAACATCATTGCCGCCATTGCGTTAACCGCGGCAACCGCGATAACCGAATTGAGTATAACTTTGGCGTTAGTATGGATTGCGCTGGCATTATTGAATATAGTGACTGCACTAATCTCTCGTTCATTATTTTATATATTGGTGATCCCAACCACCATGCCAGGTGCCTTTTTCTGGAAAAATAAAGGCTTCGAGCAACACGCCCGTGATATCGGTTTGGCGGATAACCCGGCTACCGGTGTAGCGCCTCTTGCGCATTAAACTATAATTATAGTTGTTAAAAGCGAGTCCGGCTTTTTAGCCTGACTCGCTATTTTACCAAGGAATCCTATGCAGTTAACGCTTGCACAAACGATCAATAAAACTTGTTTAATTGGCTTAAGTTATTTTGATACCAAGAAAAATTTATTAAAGCAAACCATGCTGGCAGGCAAGGTGAGTGCCGTAGATAAAGAAATGGGGATTACCGTTGAGCTACTGGCAAATGCCGAAAAAAGCCAAAATAACGGCAAAAGTGAACATTCAAAACCGGCAAATTTCATCCTGCCGGCCAACCTATCTTGTTGGTTTATTGCCCCTAAAGGCGACTTCCATACCAGCCAGACCGGGGTAAAAATTAATAACCCGGATTATTTAGTGACTTGGGATATTCATCAAACCAAAGAAAATCCTGATTCAAATAAACCAGCCGATGGCGATCAACAATGGTGGCAATGGCAACCCAGAACCCAGCCACCACAAATTGGTTAGCGATGTTATACCAATCACGATATGCCATTAAATGTGGTTAAATGCCATTTTGTTATTTATGTTAACAATTCAGCAAAGGTATCATTGTAACCAGTAGTTAGGTAAAACTTGCGATGAATTACAACTATTGGTTTACCTTGGCAGATTTAGCGAAAATAACAAATGATTGAGGAAACCCAATGTCAAAAATTGAAAATGTAACAATAACCAAAGCCGCAAATGTCTATTTTGACGGTAAAGTAACGAGCCGCTCCATTCAGCTTGCTGATGGTAGTGTGCAATCTCTGGGTATTATGCTGCCGGGAGAATACGAATTTGGCACAGACGCCGCAGAAATTATGGAAATCATCTCTGGCGACCTTGAAGTCTTATTGCCTGGTGCAACCGACTGGCAAGTGATCAAAGGTGGGGAGTCTTTTAAGGTACTTGCTTCCTCAAAGTTCCAGCTTAAAATTCATCAAATAACCGATTATTGTTGTTCATATTTGGATTAATCGATATACCGATTAACTAACATTTCGACAATATCGTTATCTAATAGCCTCAGCAGTAATGCTGAGTTTTTTTTGCTAATGATTTTGAATTCAAAGCGCACTTGTTTAGTGCGCTAAACTGATCAACCTAGGGCAAAGAATTTTCAAATATCCCAGTGTAAAGTGTAACTCATTGTATTTTATCTATTTTTAAATCTGGCACTGTGCTTGCTCTTTATCTGCATACACTTCGGTTTTTGTGAATGGCAACTATGCTGTTGGCAAAGCTGAACAAGCATTAAATCTTAATCGATGTAGGAAAGGCAAAATGAGCACAAGCGATCTAAGTCAAAGTAAACAGAACATTGTAGTAGTGGGTAACGGCATGGTTGGTCATCACTTTGTTGAGCAATTAAGCCAAAACAGTGAGTACAATATTACCGTACTCTCAGCCGAATCTCGCTTGGCTTATGACCGAGTGCATTTGTCGGAATATTTTTCCGGCAAAACCGCCGACGATCTGGCGTTAACGACACCAGAAAATTATCAACAATTGGGCGTTAACTTTGAGCTTGATGCGAAAGTGACTCACATCGATAAAGCGGCAAAAACCGTAACTACAGAAAGTGGCGATAGCTTCCCTTATGACAAATTAGTGTTAGCCACCGGCTCGTACGCCTTTGTACCACCTATTCCGGGTAAAGACCGTGAACATTGTCTGGTATATCGTACCATTGATGATTTAAATGCGATTCAGGCATCGGCCAATACCGGTAAAATTGGTGTGGTTGTTGGTGGTGGTTTACTTGGTTTAGAAGCGGCCAACGCGCTTAAAGAGTTGGGTTTAGAAACTCATGTGGTTGAGTTTGCACCACAGTTAATGGGTGTGCAACTTGATCAGGCTGGTGGTTTATTGTTGAAGAATAAAATCGAATCATTAGGCGTTACTGTCCATACCGAAAAAGCGACGAATGTTATTGTTGATGGCGATGATTGTGTGCATAAAATGGAATTTGCCGATGGCAGTCACCTGGAAACCGATTTGATTTTATTTTCTGCCGGTATTCGCCCTTATGACAATCTTGCTCGCGAGTTTGATCTAAAAATTGGTGAACGCGGTGGCATTGTGGTCAACAACCAATGTCAAACCAGTGATGATAATATTTATGCCATTGGTGAATGTGCGTTATGGAACAACTTCATTTATGGCCTGGTAGCGCCGGGTTACAGCATGGCGAAAGTGGCGGCGAGTCATATTGTTGGTGGTGAAGATAAATTTACCGGTGCCGATATGAGTACCAAGTTAAAATTGATGGGCGTCGAAGTTGGCTCAATTGGTGATGCTCATGCCAAAACGGCAGGGGCGCAATGTTATACCTATCAAAATGATCGCGATAATGTTTATAAAAAAATGGTAGTGAGCCAAGACGGTAAAACTTTACTTGGTGCCGTGCTGGTAGGAGACACCAGTGAATACGATGCATTATTGCAATATGCTCTTAACGGCATTGAATTACCGGAAAATCCAGATGCGTTAATACTGCCAAGCAGCGGCGACAAACCGACTCTTGGTGTTGATTCATTGCCAGATACGGCAATCATTTGTTCATGTTTGAATGTTACCAAAGGCGACATTATTGCCGCCGTTGATGCTGGTGCCACCGATGTTGGTACGATTAAAAGTGAAACGAAAGCCACGACCGGCTGTGGTGGTTGTGCCGCCTTATTGAAAAATGTCGCTGACAATGAGTTTGCCAAACGTGGTCTGGAAGTGAAAAAAGATATCTGTTCTCACTTTGTTTATAGCCGTACCGAATTGTTCCATATTATCAAAGCGGAAAAAATTAAAACCTTCGATGAACTAGTAAGCAAACACGGTAAAGGCATGGGTTGTGAAATTTGTAAACCGGCTGTGGGTTCAATTTTAGCCTCGGTTTACAACGATTACATCCTAGAAGACGATCACTTGCATTTGCAAGATACCAACGATACTTACCTGGGCAATATGCAAAAAGATGGTACTTACTCGGTAGTACCTCGTATGCCTGGCGGTGAAGTTACCCCAGACAAACTTATCGTCATTGGTGAAGTCGCCAAAGAATATAACCTTTATACCAAAGTCACCGGCGGTCAACGTATCGATTTATTTGGTGCCCGTGTTGAGCAGTTACCGGCTATCTGGAAACGATTAATTGATGCTGGTATGGAAACGGGTCATGCCTATGGTAAATCACTGCGTACGGTTAAATCTTGTGTTGGTAGTACCTGGTGTCGATATGGTGTGCAAGACTCTATGTCGATGGCAATTTTCTTAGAAGACCGTTACAAAGGCCTACGCTCACCTCATAAAATCAAATTTGCAGTTTCAGGTTGTACCCGTGAGTGTGCCGAAGCGCAAAGTAAAGACATTGGCGTAATCGCCACAGAAAAGGGTTGGAACCTTTATGTTAGCGGTAATGGCGGGATGAAGCCTCGTCACGGTGACTTATTTGCCACCGACTTAGATGATGCCACGCTAATTAAATACATCGATCGCTACTTAATGTTTTATGTCCGTATGGCCGACAGATTACAACGAACTTCAGTGTGGTTAGAAAATCTGGAAGGTGGCTTAGAGTATATGCAAAAAATCGTCAAAGACGATCACTTAGGCATTAACGACGAATTAGAGCGTCAAATGGATGCTGTGGTTGCCACTTATCAATGTGAATGGAAAACTACCGTTGAGAGCCCTGAAAAATTAAAACGATTCCGTCAATTTGTAAACTCAGACAAGCAAGACGTGAACATTCAGTTTGTCAATGAACGCGAGCAAATTCGCCCGGCAACCCTAACAGAAAAAGCCGTACCCGGCTTGCTTATTGACACTGTAACTATCACTGAAATTGAACCAGCATAGTCTGGTCCAACAGAACTGAATTTAGCGAGGAAAAATGATGACAGAATTAAATAGTACTAACAGTAATAACTGGCAAACTATCTGCAAAAAAGAAGATTTAGTGAAATACTCAGGCGTGTGCGCGTTGTTAAATGATGAGCAACAAGTCGCCATCTTTTTAGTCGATGATGACAACGCTCTTACCATCAGCAATTGGGATCCTGCCGGTAAAGCCAATGTGCTATATCGTGGTCTTATTGGTGATGCTGATGGTGAAGTGTTCGTTGCCTCGCCGTTGTACAAAGAGCGATTTTCATTAACCAATGGTCGTTGTTTAGACGATGACACATTGTCGGTTACCACCTATCAAACTCGCATTGAGCAAGGCCAGGTACAGGTGTTAATGGCGTAGCAAAACACCCAATTAACTGAGCACTGAGTGGCGATGTAGAACTATATACATCGTCACCTTTGTTAACTGATATCAGAAAGGCAATCATGAATAGTAGCAGTTTATTTAATCCGTTTTACAGCTTTGCTCGGTTATTGAAATTTAACCTGACTAATCATCGAAAAAATAAAGGCATTAGCAGTAAAGGCATTAGCAAACGGCCGCAACGACAAGGGCAAGTATATTTAATTGGTGGTGGCTGTGGTGATCCCGAACTGCTTACCATGAAAGCTCACCGTATTTTGCAATCTGCGGATGTGATCATGGTTGACTGGCTGGTAAATCCTGACTTGTACCGATACTTTCCGAAAGCGGCGCAAGTAGAGTTTGTTGGCAAAAAATGTGGTCAACACAGTGTGCCACAAGACGAAATTTGTCAGCAAATGCTGAACCATGCATTAGCGGGTAAAACCGTGATTCGTTTAAAAGGTGGTGACCCAAGTATTTTTGGTCGTTTGGCCGAAGAAACCGACATTTTAACACAGCATCAAATCCCCTTTGCCATCATTCCTGGCATTACCGCCGCCAGTGGTTGTGCCGCTTATGCCGGAATACCATTAACCCATAGAGATTGTGCGCAGTCGGTTCGCTTTGTCACTGCGTCATTGAAAGATAGCGACGCAGAGGCGAACTGGAGAAACATTGCCAATGAAAAAGACACCTTAGTATTTTATATGGGGTTAAGCAAAGTCAGTCAAATCGCGCAGCGGTTGATCAAATATGGGATGAAAGATTCGATGCCAATTGCCATCGTTGATCAAGGCACGTTGAGCACTCAGCAAGTTTGTTGTAGCTCGCTAGCTAACATTAGCAATGATATGAAGTTTTACGATTTCAAAGGCCCGGCGCTTATCATCGTTGGTGAAGTGGTGAGTAAAAGGCAGAGTGTTAGTTTAGATTTATTCACGAGTGTTGAGCTGCAACTTAGCGCCTAAAAATATCATTTCCCAGTAACCGGTAATGTAAAGGTGCACCGGGATATGTTATAAATGCGCTAATGACAGCTTTTAGTAAATGAGTGCATGACAGCAAACGATTCAACTTCGACTACCTTACCTATCGAGGCTATTAAACAGCCAGTTTTAGATGCATTACAGTCATCTTCTGCAGTTATCTTATCGGCGCCACCCGGGGCCGGTAAATCAACCTGCTTACCGCTATGGCTGCTACAATCGAAACGCTTTCACCAGCAAAAAATCATCATGTTACAGCCGCGTCGCATCGCGGCAAAATCGGTTGCCAATCGACTTGCTCAGCAATTGGGAGAAAAGGTAGGCGGCACCGTTGGTTATCGAATGCGCAACGATAGCAAAGTATCGAGCAATACCCGCTTAGAAGTGGTAACCGAAGGCATACTTACCCGTTTAATTCAGCATGATAATGAACTGCAAGGGATAGGGTTAATTATTTTTGATGAGTTTCACGAGCGCTCTATTCATGCCGATTTAGCTTTTGCCTTAGCACTGGATGTACAACAAGGATTGCGTGACGATTTAACCCTGTTACTAATGTCGGCCACATTGGATAATGAATACCTGGCAAAATTTTTACCACAAGCAACAGTACTCGGCTGTGAAGGCAGAAGCTATCCTATCGATATTACCTATCAAGCAGCAAATAATGAGCGTAATTGGCGTCAACACGCGATCAGTGTTATTCGTCAGCAAGCCAATATTGAAAGCGGTTCGATTTTGGTTTTTCTGCCGGGCACTGCCGATATTCGTTTTATTTTTAATGCTCTGCTTGGGCAGTTAGCCAATGATATCGATTTGCATGCCCTGTATGGCGATTTAGACATAAAGCAGCAACAGCAAGCCATTGCGAAAAGCGAAATGGGTCGCAGAAAAATTGTGCTGGCCACTAACATTGCCGAAACTTCATTGACCATAGATGGCATCGGCATGGTTATCGATAGCGGTTATGAAAAGGTTGCACAGTTTAATAGTGACAGTTTGATCAATGAGTTAAAACAGCAAAAAATTAGTAAGGCTTCTGCTATTCAACGTGCCGGGCGAGCCGGGCGATTACAAGCGGGCCGTTGTATCCGTTTATACGCCAATGAAGACTTTCAACGAAGAGTCGAACATAGCAGCAGTGAAATTAGCCAGGCCGATTTATTGCCACTCACCATTGAGGTTGCCAGCTGGGGCGTTGCTCAATATCAGCAGCTCAATTTTTTAGAGCTACCGCGTGCCATAAATGAGCAACAAAACTGGCAGGCACTGCAAGCGTTAGAAATTGTTGATGACAATAATCGACTAACCAAGCACGGCAACCAGGTCGCGCAATTGTCATGTCATCCACGATTTGCCCATATGCTGATTAAAGCACTAGAGGTGGTAAATAAAGATGCTGCCTTGAAGGAAAACCCTCAGAGCTTGTTATCTTTAGCCTGTTTACTGGCAGCGATGTTAGAAGAGCGTGATATCTTACAGCGCGAGCGGGCTTTTAATGAAAGTGATATACGCAGCCGGTTATATCAATTGGCAGGCACGACTAGACGTAAAGCAACAAGTATAGAGTATCGAATCATTCAACAGGCTCGTAACTTAGCAACCAAGTTAAGCCATTTTCACACACAGCGTTTTTCACTTATCTTAAATGATAATGACTGGCCGATGGAGTATTGTGGCTTGTTAATCGCCTTTGCCTACCCTGAACGCATCGCCATGGTAAGAAATTCGCAAACTAGTTATTTATGCGCCAATGGCAAAGGGGCAAACTTAGCCGATAATGATACCTTGCTTGCTGAGCCGTTTTTAGCGTGTGCTGTTTTGCATAGCTACCAACAAAAACTACAAATTCGATTAAGCGCGCCATTGCAAGAGCAACATATTTATCAGTACTTTAATGCTCAGATAATTCGTCACGACAGCTTAAGCTATGACCAAAAGCAACAAAGAATTAGCAGTGAGACACAAACGCGTTTAGGCAGTATCATTTTGACGCGACAGCCGAGCCAATCTAAGTTAAACGCAGAAAAGCTAACTCGCCTATGGTGCGATTATATTCAGCGAAAAGGCCTGGCGATATTAAAATTTAATGCCCTTACGGTAAATCTGCTTAGTCGAATGCGCTGGTTAAATCAGTATTTCGACGATTTACCTTTGCCAAAGTTTGCTGACAGTGAATTACTGGTCAATATCGATGACTGGTTAGGGCCGTATTTATTCGATGTAAAAAAACTTAGCCAACTGCAACAACTTAACTTTTATGACATTTTGTATAACTCGCTTACCTTTGAACAACAGCAACTGCTTATGCATTGGGCGCCGAAATCATATACCAGCCCGGTGGGCCGGGAATTTAGTTATCAATACAATGAGCAACCGCAGCCAAAGTTGGCATTACCTATGCAACAGGTGTATGGTTTAAGTAGTTCACCCTCTGTTGCCAATGGACAAGTAGCTGTACTGTTAGAGTTACTGTCACCGGCACGCAGGCCAATTCAGGTAACCCAGGATCTGGCGAGGTTTTGGCAGGGAAGTTACAAAGATGTGCAAAAGGATATGAAGTCAAATTATCCGAAACATTTTTGGCCTGACGATCCGGCCAATGCACAAGCGACAACAAAATTAAAAAAACATTTGTTTAAAGACAACTAGAATAAAAACATGGCAACAAGAAAATTAATAAAAAAACAACAAAAAGGCTTCACCAAAGGCAAGGTTGAGAAAGAGCAAAAGGTGAATCCTGGCTTTACTCACTGGTGTGCGATAACGGCCATTAAGCTGTCGATAATATTTGTTGCCACGTTAGCGTTATACAGTATTTATCTCGATGGCAAAGTACGTCATACCTTTGAAGGCCAGCGTTGGCAGGTGCCAGCACAAGTATTCGGTAAAGTTCCTACGATAAATAATGACCAACAAATTAATTTTGATCATCTAGAACAAGAACTGCTGCATTTGCATTATAAACGCGTAGCGAAAGTGAAGTCGCCAGGACAATATGCCCGCAATACGAATAAGTTAATTATTTATCGTCGTGAGTTCGATTTTGGTTTTGGTGTTGAAGCACCGGCCAAGGTGTCGATAGAGAAAAAGCGTGACGAAGTTTTTCGATTGTTAGACGATGGACAGCCCGTTCATAAAGTAAAACTTGAACCCATTTTAATTGACCGTATATTATCTGCTGAAGGAGAAGACCGGGTAGTATTTACCCTAGATCAAATACCTGAACAGCTAATTGATACCTTGTTATTCATTGAAGATAAAGATTTTTATCATCATCATGGCTTATCGCCAACAGGTATTCTAAGAGCATTTTGGAAAAACATATTGGCTGGCGAAACGGTACAGGGTGGTAGTACTCTTACCCAACAGTTAGCGAAAAATATGTTCTTAACCCGCCATAAAACGCTATGGCGAAAAGTGAATGAAGCGATGATTTCGATCATTCTTGAGATGCGTTATTCCAAAGATCAAATCCTTGAAGCCTACCTCAACGAAGTATATTTAGGTCAACATTATGCCAATGGTATTCATGGTGTCGGCCTGGCTGCGCAGTTTTATTTTGGCAAGCCGTTAAAACAGTTGGAAAGCCATGAAATTGCCTTGCTGATAGCCCAAATAAAGGGGCCTTCATTTTACGACCCCTGGCGAGAGCCGAAACGCGCGACAGAACGCCGGGATTTGGTATTAAGACTGATGTTTGAAAATCATTTAATAAACAAAAATGAGTTTAATCAGGCTTTATTAACCCCGTTAACCATTCGAGTTGAACGGCGCTTTGACAAACAAACTTATCCTGCGTACATGCAATTGGTCCGTCGAGAATTAAAACAAATGGGCGCCGCTAATGCGATGCAATCAGGTATTCGAATCTTTACTGGGTTTGATCTACAGCGACAAATCAACGCGGAACGTGCAATAACGCAACAATTAACCTTACTTGAAAAAGCTAAAATTACTGATAAGTTAGAAGCCGCCGTGTTAATTAGTGACATTCGCACGGGTCAGATTCAAGCCGTTGTTGGCGGTAAGTCGGTTAAGTTCTCCGGTTTTAATCGGGCGTTGGATGCCAAACGTCCAATTGGCTCGTTAATAAAACCTGTGGTTTATTTAACCGCGTTAGAAAAGTTTAACACATACAATTTTGCCACTCCCCTGAAAGATGAACCTATCTCATTTGAAAGCTCAAAGGGTAAATATTGGCAACCGCAAAACTATGATGGTAAATTTCGCGGGCAAGTACCACTGATTCGAGGGTTAGTTAACTCGCTTAATGTTCCTACGGTAAATCTTGGTATGCAATTGGGTACCGACAACGTCGCGACTACTTTAACGACATTGGGTTATGAAGGCAAAGTACCCGTGATGCCAAGTATGTTGTTGGGGGCCATTAATATGTCGGCTTATGAGGTCAACCAATGGTATAACACTATTGCCAATAACGGCCTATATAATGACGCTCATGCGATCATTCGTGTGGTTTCAGGGCAAGGTGACGTGCTGTGGAGTAAAAACAGCATTGTCGATGCGCGGTTGTCACCACAAGGTGCGTATTTAATTGATTATGCCTTAGCGCGCGTCGCAAAAGAGGGCACGGCAAAATCGCTTTCCTGGCTCTTTCCGGAACAAATCATTGCCGGTAAAACAGGCACCAGCAATGATTTACGTGATTCCTGGTTTGTTGGTTACGACCAACAAAGTGTGGTAACCACCTGGATCGGAAGAGATGATAATTTGCCAACGGGCTTAACCGGCAGTAGCGGCGCCTTAACTGTATTCGCCAATTACCTGAAGAAACAAGGAAGCAGTTCCCGCTTTGATTTGTTACCAGAAGGCATTGAGTTTGCCACCTTTGAATTGGCCACCGGCAATGCGGTTATTGATGATTGCGCCAATGTTGCCTACTACCCGGCAATAAGCGATGGCATATTTTATTCCGATCAATGTCTGCAACAACGGCCTGAACAAGCATCCTGGTTAGATAAGATATTTGGTTCGGATAGTGAGTAAGCTGTTTTAGAATTCTTACAGACAGAACATTTTATAAAGTCTGTCTAAAATGAACTGCACATTTTTATCTGCCAATGAATAATATATTGTTTGTGCTTCACGGCGGGTCTTTACTATATTAGCTTTTCTTAGACTGGCTAAATGTTGAGATAATGCAGATTGTGCTAATGGTATCATATCGTTTAATTCAGAAACTGAACGCTCAGTTTCTACAAGGTTACATAAGATCATTAATCGATTTTTATTTGCCAATAGTTTTAAATACGCCTCTGCTTTCTCTGCGTTGACAAGTAACTCTGATATATCGATACTCATATTAATGTTTCAACCTCGTTATCTTTTACGCATCATTATAACTCACTAAATTAAAACTTACTAATATTAGTGTTTGCTAAATTAGTTATTTCTTATATAATGTTATGTATCATCTCAACCCTTTACTTGCATCTATTTAAATGGCATTTTTGAATGATCCGGTATTTATCAAATGCTCTTGATGATGCATTTTTTGAAAAATTTGGAGTTAAAAAGCATGTTAAAAACTATTCCTGATCTGATGAGAGAACTTTCTGTCAATATACGCTGTATCTCTGCAGAACAAGCGGCAAAGGAAGTGTTAACGAATAATGGTTTGTTTATTGACGTAAGAGAACCCGCAGAGCATGAAAACTCGTTTGTGCCAGGTACTATAAATATTCCAAGAGGAGTATTAGAAGGCAAAATGTTAGAGCTTGAAAAAGATCCTGTTCGTGCTATTTATATTCATTGTGCTGGCGGAGTACGGGCAAGTTTTGCCGCTGAACAATTAAACCGCTTGGGCTATGAAAACGTAACAGCCATAACCTGTAAGTTCGACATTGTGAAAAAAGCCTTTTAATTGATATAAAAGTTTTATAGTCAAAGGAGTATTACCATGGAACAGTTAACAGAAAAAGTTTATGTTTGGAGCCGCAATATACGGTTATTTCACTGGCTTAATGTGGCTTCAATACTTTTATTGATTGTTATTGGCACCATTATTTTGAATGCCAAGACTCTTGGTATTGCAACGGAAGGTAAAATACTGCTTAAAGTGCTACATGTATCGATTGGTTATGTGTTTGCTTTTAATTTGTTGTATCGTTTTTTGTGTGGTTTTATTGGCAAAGGTTTTGAACGATTTTCTCAAACCTTAGCCTTTCAAAAAGGATTTTTTAAGGAACTAAAACAATATAAACAGGATAAAGGCAAACAATATCAGGGCCATAACCCGTTAGGTAAATTGATGATAACGGCGTTATTTTTGTTAATGACAACACAAATGGTTACCGGTTTGGTGATCGCCGGAACCGATATTTATTACCCGCCATTTGGCAATCATTTTGCTGAAAGTATCGCCATTGATAAACAAGATCTAGCGTCGATAAAGCCCTATTCAAAAAACAATGTCGATGAACAGGCCTATAAAGCAATGCGCGAATTTCGTGCCCCCTTTATTCAAACTCATGTTTATTCATTCTACACCCTACTGCTGTTCATTTTTATTCATATTAATAATATTAAGATAAAGATAGAAAAGTGAAAATATGAACAGGAAGTAATTGATCAGTCACCATTTTTGTTAGAATATTAAACAAGTTTACTCATGAAATTGTTTGTTGAATTAACATTTTCCGGTAAAGTGCTAAACTTAAATTAAACTTTCTGAGATTCTCAATTGAATTGATGCCATCACAACAAGGTTATGATCGAGCAATTACTGTTTTTTCACCAGATGGAAGATTGTATCAAGTTGAATATGCAATTGAAACAGTAAAAAGAGGAACGATCGCTCTTGGTATTAAAACAAAATATGGCATTATATTTGCAGCAGACGAAAAACCAAGAAAATTCCAGGTTGTAGAAGAATCACAAAAATTATTCAAGGTTGACCAACATATCGGGATTGCAGCAGCGGGTTATATTCCAGATGCACGCGGTCAAGTAACTGACGCAAGATTTTTTTCACAGAGTAGTAAGATAGTTTATGATGAACCTGTAAGTGTTGAAACTGTT
>MAAC01011335.1_pt1 | contig 52634 bp, 44 predicted proteins | sample 1115981 | NCBI WGS metagenome assembly MAAC01 (sample SAMN04961126, study PRJNA320927) | seawater metagenome | isolation source: sample BD02T64 sea water enriched with oil for 64 days | place: USA:Gulf of Mexico | collected 2013-07-27 | reverse complement strand
TGGTATTGGACTCCGATGGAGTATAATCATCAAAATTTAGTGATTTTGCTGGAGAAACAATGCAAATCATGCTTGGGTAAAAGTTTGGTTTTAGTCAATCTTAAGGGAGTTCCTTAGGAAGCAACAATGTACGAATTAAGACTATATTAGTAAAAAAAAAAACTTTCTTCTATTCCAGAATTAAAACTGGAATTAATAAATAAAATAGCCTACCGTACGGCAGATGGAATAACAAATTTCAACCCAGAATTATAGTATAAAAAAAAAATCCCTCCGATATGGAGGGATGTTTTTTTTTTTAAAATGTTATTTCATCATCATTCTTTTTAAAGAATGAGAATTGAAGTAAATGGTAGGAATTGTTAGGTCTAACATTCAACCATTTTTTATACTTCAAGAACCATTTCATTCTAATAGAAAGTAGTCCTTTTGTTATATATGAGTACAAAATAGGATGCACACATAAAGTTACTTTGTTTACTTGAAGGTCTTTATATACCATTTCAAGTTGGTCTTCTATTTGATCTACAATCAATACAGAGGCTTCCACTTCTCCTGTTCCATTACATGTAGGACAGGTTTCAGCTGTTTTTATATTGACCTCTGGTCTAACTCTTTGACGTGTTATCTCAATAAGACCGAAACGACTCGGCGGCAAGATTTTATGCTTTGCCCGATCATCTTTCATGAAGCCATTTAATGCTTCAAATAATGCTTTTCTATTTTCAGCGAGGTTCAAATCGATGAAGTCAACAACGATAATCCCTCCCATATCACGTAAGCGTAATTGTCGTGCTACTTCTTCAGCAGCGAGCAGGTTAATTTTTAGAGCATTTGCCTCCTGAGATTCCGTGTTAATGGTTCTATAACCACTGTTAACATCTATTACATGAAGTGCTTCGGTATGCTCTATAACCAAATAAGCACCTCTTTTCATAGAAACGGTTCGTCCAAATGAAGATTTAATCTGTTTTTCAACGTTAAACTTCTCAAAAATTGGAACAGCCTCAGAATAATGTTTTATTAGTTTTTTCTTCTCCGGAGCAATCGATGACAAATATGTTTTCACTTCATCATGTAACGCTTTATCCTCTACATAAACCTGTTGAAAGGAATCATTCAAAACATCTCTTAATATTGCGGATGCTCTTCCTAGCTCTCCCAAAACCTTTTGAGGTGGTTTAGCTTTTTTAAGGATTCCAAACAGTTTGTGCCATTTTTCCAAAAGTTGCGTTAGATCTGAATCTAAGTCAGCTACTTTTTTTCCTTCGGCTACTGTTCGAATGATTACACCAAAACCTTTTGGTTTGATACTTTTCAACAACCTTCGAAGACGACTTTTTTCTTCGGGAAGTTTAACTCTTTGTGAAACCGATATACGGTCCGAAAATGGTACTAAAACTAAGTACCTACCTGCAATTGAAATTTCTGTACTTATACGTGGTCCTTTTGTAGAAATAGGCTCTTTGGACACTTGAACAATAAGATTTTGTCCAACTTGCAATACATCCTCGATACTTCCATCTTTATTAATATCTGACTCCAGATTAAATTCGGATAGCATCCATCGTGCTTGCTTTCCTGCCATTGTTCTTTTTACATATTTGTTCAAAGAACGAACTTGAGGGCCTAGATCATGATAATGAAGAAAGGCATCTTTCTCATATCCTACATCTACAAAGGCAGCATTTAGACCGGGAACAAGCTTTTTCACCTTGCCAAGATAAATATCTCCAACAGCATAGCTGTTATCTTGTTTTTCTTTGTGAAGTTCGATTAATCTTCCATCACGAAGAAGTGCAATATCTATCTCATGTGGAGTCGATTTGATTACCAATTCGTTACTCAACACATAAGGATTAAAGGTTTATATTAAAGCCAAAAGGCTCCCTAAATTCAATGCGAAAGCACCTTTCTTTCGAAAGGTGCTTAAATCATTACAAGAAAATTATTTCTTTTTCTTGTGACGGTTTTTTCTAAGACGTTTCTTACGCTTGTGCGTAGCCATCTTATGTCTTTTTCTTTTCTTACCACTTGGCATAACTTAATGTTTTATGATTTAACAAATTCTTTTTCTAATTCCTTCAACGTATCTTCAATACGCTTCCGTCTTTCTTCATCCGTCTCCACTTGATATAGATTATGCAAGCTTTGATTCCAGCGTAAAGTATCATTAGTAAGCTTATACAAGTCTACTAATTTCTCCAAAGCTAAGTAATTTTGTGAATCAATATCAACAATTTGCTCAAAACGTGCAATCGCCTTATCAATTTGATTGGATTGGATGGAAAATAATCCTAAAGCAGAAAGTGCCTTTATGTTTTTTGGATCTTCATCTAAAACCTCACGAAGTAACATAATACCTGGCATCGGATTCGGAGATGATGTCACCAAATTTATGGCTCTCTCAATTTTTTGATCAACAGATTCAATTACAACCTCTTCAGTAACCTTATGAGTTATAGGCATCATTAGTAATGAAACCAATAAACCAATAGAAACCAATATAGCTATAACGGGACCTTTTTTCATCGGATAATGGGTAAATTAGTTTACTCCAGCTTTTTTCTTCACACCGTCCAAAAATACCTTAGCTGGTTTAAACGCTGGTATGTTGTGAGCTGGAATGATGATTGTTGTATTCTTAGAGATGTTTCTCCCTGTTTTCTCCGCTCTTTTCTTGATAATAAAGCTACCAAATCCTCTTAGGTAAACATTCTCACCTGCTTCAAGGGCAACTTTTACTTCTTTCATAAAAGCCTCAACTGTAAGTTGAACGTCATTCTTTTCCAATCCAGTCTTTTCAGCAATTCCTGCTACGATATCTGCTTTTGTCATTTTCCTCTGAATTTTTACTAGTTTATTTCTGATTCGGGGCTGCAAATATAGGAATATTAAATTCTAATAATGAGATTTTTACATTTTTTTTACCTGTATTATATATTTTTTAACAAATTGATTTCTACTAAGTTAAGGAAAAGTGTCTAAAAATAGAATTCCACCTTACTACCACCTCCAAATATCAAAAATTAAAGTTACTTATTAAATTTGCCCTTTATGATGCCTTTTAAAACTTTATAATCTCAATAAAATAACAAAATACCAAGAATTGAATATATTTGACCGCAAACGATAATTCCTCCTTTTAATGAGCATTAGCACACAACTTGCTACCTGGTACGAAGAGAACAAAAGAGATCTTCCCTGGAGAAAAACCCAAGATCCATACAAAATATGGCTATCGGAAATCATTTTACAACAAACCAGAATAGAGCAAGGATTATCCTATTACTACACTTTTGTAGATAAATATCCTACAGTTTCCGATTTAGCTAAGGCAGATCTAGATGAAGTTTTAAAAGACTGGGAAGGACTTGGCTATTACAGCCGAGCTAGAAACCTCCATTTTACTGCAAACCATGTAATAGAATCATTGGGAGGTGTCTTTCCAAATACACATTCAGAACTTATCAAATTAAAGGGAATTGGAAGCTATACAGCTGCAGCTATTTCCTCCTTCTCAAGCCGGGAAAAAAAGGCAGTAGTAGATGGAAATGTGTACCGGTTTTTAGGAAGGCTATATAACTTAGAAGAACCCATTGATATAGCTAAAGGGAAAAAAATATATGAAGAGATTGCCGATCAACTATTACCGGATTCTCGATCGGATATACACAACCAAGCCATTATGGAGTTTGGTTCTACTCACTGTACCAAACACAAGCCTAAATGCGAAAATTGTATATTTCAACAGCAGTGCCTGTCCTTAAAGGAAAATACAATTGAACTAAGACCTGTTAAAAAGAAAAAATTAAAGGTCCAAAATCGATTCCTTAATTATTATTTTATATCGGTTGATGACCAATTTTTAATTCAACAAAGAAATAATAAGGGGATTTGGTTCAAATTATTTCAATTACCCCTAGAAGAATCTAATAATTTAGAAGAATTCCAATCTCATAAACCATCCTTGGAATTTCTAAATCGAGAATATATTAGAACCATAAAATCCGAAAAGACCATAACCCATTTATTGTCTCACCAAAAACTACATATTCGATTTTGGATTATTGAACTGAGTCAACTTAATGAACCTGATGAATTCCATCTTATAACTCCCGAGGAATCTAAATCCAAGGCTTTTCCAAAACCGATCTATAATTTCTTACAAAATCAACTAAAACCAAAATTTAGAATAAAATAATATTCATATTTTTTTCCCTATATTTACCTGTAACTAAATCATTTAATAATTAAAAAATATAATAATGGCAGGCACATTAAACAAGGTAATTCTAATAGGATATTTAGGACGAGACCCAGAAATTAAAAGCTTGGAGAGCGGCGTAAAATTGGCACGATTCTCCATAGCTACTACAGAAGTATTCAAAAACAAGAGTGGTGACAAAACGGAACATACCGAATGGCACAATATTGTTCTTTGGAGAAATTTAGCTAATATAGCTGAACTAATTCTTAAGAAAGGAGATCAAATTTTGATTGAAGGACGAATCCGAAGTAACTCTTGGGAAGACCAAGAAACAAAACAAAAGAGATATAGTTTTGAAATCATGGGAGATCAACTAACTTTGCTTAATAGTAAAAAACAAACGGAAGCAACCAAGGAAACTCACTCCAACCACGAGAATGGTCCTGAAGATGACTTACCGTTTTAAGTCTAACTAAATTCGATACCTTTGGATCCTGAACCCCTGCAACATGTTTACTTTCATCCATTCAATATGGATGCTGTATTCTACCTAATTGCACTTTGCGTACTGATGGTAGTTTCTGCACTAATTTCAGGATCAGAAGTGGCCTTTTTCTCATTAAAACCAGCTGACTTAGTACTACTTGAAACTGATGAAAAAGGGAAATATCAAAAATTAAATATTTTATTAGCTAAACCACGAGATTTGTTGGCAACCATTTTGATTGCCAACAATTTCGTGAATATCACTATTATCATTCTCTCTGAATATTTTTTGAGTAGTGTCTTTGTATTGGATCAGATAGATTATAGACTAAGCTGGATCTTAAAAATTGTTATTGTAACTTTTGTTTTACTACTATTCGGAGAAATTTTACCTAAAGTATACGCCAATAAAAACGCACTTAGTTTTTCTCAACTTATGAGTAAACCCATGCTTTTCCTAAAAAAAACCCTAGGGTTTCTTAGTAAATTCTTAATGGCAACCAGTGCAATTATTGATAAAAAAACAGACAAAAAAGGCCTTCCATTGTCCGTAGATGATCTTTCGCAGGTTCTTGAGCTAACTAAAGAAAATGATACCACAACAGAGGAGCAAAAAATGCTGGAAGGTATTGCCAAATTTGGGAATACCGATGCAAAACAAATAATGACCTCTAGACAGGATGTTATTGCGATAGAAATAACGAATACCTTCACGGAAGTTATTGAGAAAATATTGGAATGTGGATATTCAAGAATTCCTGTGTTCCACGAAAATTTAGACACAATAAAAGGTATTATTTACATCAAAGACCTACTTCCTTATTTAAAATATCAAAGTGATTTCAAATGGCAAATCATGATTCGTGACGCCTTTTACATTCCCGAAAGTAAAAAAATTGATGATCTATTAAAGGACTTTCAATCACGAAAAATGCACCTCTCTATTGTAGTTGATGAATATGGAGGGACAAGTGGAATAGTTAGCTTAGAAGATATCCTGGAAGAAATAGTAGGAGACATAAGCGATGAGTTAGACAAGGATGACATGCACTATTCTAAACTTGATAAATACAATTATACATTTGAAGGAAAAACGCAGTTAATTGACTTCTACAGAGTACTTCAAATAGATGGCTCAACCTTTGAACAATTTAAAGGAGAAGCAGATACTTTGGCCGGATTCGTACTTGAACAAGCGGGAAAGTTTCTCTCAAAAGGTGAAAAAATTGAATTTGAAAACTTTACTTTTACCATCGAAAGTATTGACGACAGAAGAATAAATCGCATCAAAGTTACCATAGCGGATGAATCGAATACAGATAGCCTTTAACAAATCTGCGCTAATTATTTGCATAATTTTCAGCAGCTTAACTTCATGTACAGAGGACTACCAACCAAAACCAAATGGGTACTTCCGCATTGCTCTGGAAGAAAAAAACTATGAAAAATATGATAATCCAGATTGTCCCTTTTCATTCGAATACCCAAATTATTCTGAGATTCAGCCATCAAATAAAGATGCTTGCTGGATAAATCTCCATAGTAATCAGTACAATGCAACTATTCACCTGACCTATAAGAACATTACAGAGAACATGGAAGAAGTGATAGGAGAAAGTATTCGTTTAACCTACGAACATACATCTAAAGCAGACGGTATTGATGAACAGTTTTTCTCTAATGATAGTTCCAATGTATTCGCTCTAATGTTTGACATAATAGGAGATGCAGCTTCCGATATTCAATTTATAGCAACGGATAGCGCCGACCATTTCTTAAGAGGAGCCTTGTATTTTAATGTTAGTCCAAATGAAGACTCATTAGCCCCCTTACATAATTATTTCAAAGAGGATATCATTCATCTTATTGAAACTCTTGAGTGGAAGGATAAATAGCTTGTAAAAGGAATCTTGCTATCAATCATTACAAATAAAAAAAGGGAATAATACCTACTGTACTATTCCCTAAATTCTAATTGGTAGTATTTATTCTTCCTGATTCAATTTACGAACCATCGTCAAAATAGTAGCAATGGCAACGGTCTCACCTGTTTCATCATATACATCTACTAAGAATTTCACAATTCCTTTTGCGATATCATCTTCAGAACGTTTTTCTTGAGCTACCTTTTCCTTTACTGTAAATCTCACACCAATAGTTGCTCCAGGATACACAGGCTTAGTAAATCTACAATCTTCCAGACCATAATTTAATAATACTGGTCCCTTTCTTGGATCAACAAACATCCCAGCTGCTTTTGACAGGATATAATATCCATGAGCAACTCGACCTTCGAAGATGGTACCATCTAAAGAAGTTTCGTCTACGTGTGCGTAGAAATTATCACCACTAACATTCGCAAAATTTACGATATCAGCTTCTGTAACAGTATGCTTATGTGTAAATACTGTTTCACCAATCTCCAACTCTTCAAAATGTTTTCTAAAGACATGGATCTGAGCTTCTTTTTGTTTTGCTCCATACTGATAAACACCTGTAAGCTTCGTTAATGAAGTTGGACTACCCTGAACTGCAGTTCTCTGCATATAATGCAATACACCACGTTTACCACCCATTTCTTCACCTCCACCAGCTCTACCTGGACCACCATGAACCAACATAGGCATTGGAGAACCGGTACCTGTACTTTCTTTAGCACAATCTGCATTCAAAATCAGTATACGACCATGAAAAGCAGCAGCACCTAATACAAATTCTTTTGCTATATCGTCATCAGCAGTCACTATACTACAAACCAAAGAACCTTTCCCCATTTGGGCTAACTCAATGGCTTCATCTATATTTTTGTATGGTATAATGGTACTAACAGGTCCAAATGCCTCCACATTATGAACATCTGTATTCGTAAACGGGTTGTCATTATAAAATAAGATAGGTGACATAAATGCTCCTTTATCAAAATTTGCACCCTGTACATCTATAGCATCAAGTGTTCCATAAACCATTTCCTGACTTTTAGCCAATTGATTTACTTTCTCTCTAACCTCCTCTCTTTGATCATTTCCTGCTAAGGCCCCCATACGAACACCCTCAACTGCAGGATCACCCACAACAATTTTTGCCAACCTACCTGAAAGTGCAATTTTAACATCTTCCACTAGATTAGAAGGCACCAAGATCCTACGGATAGCAGTACATTTTTGCCCACACTTAACTGTCATTTCTCTTGAAACCTCTTTAATGAACAAATCGAATTCCGGAGTTCCAGGAATAGCATCCTGCCCTAAAACACTACAATTCAATGAATCGGACTCCATAGTAAACGGAACAGACTCTTCAGTAATTCTAGGATGTGACTTTAGCATTTTACCAGTTGTCGCAGAGCCTGTAAAGGTTACTACATCCTGAGAAGTTACATGATCTATAATTCCTCTGGCAGAACCACAAATCAGCTGTAAAGCACCTGCAGGTAAAATATTTGAGTCAACTATCTCTTTAACCATCAATTCTGTTAAAAAAGACGTTACAGTTGCAGGCTTAACAATGGCAGGAACTCCAGCCAAAAAGTTAACAGCAATTTTCTCCAACATCCCCCAAATAGGAAAATTGTAGGCATTAATATGAATAGCAACTCCTCTTTTTGGCACACAAATATGATGACCTATAAAAGAACCTCCTTTTGATAAAGGGGCTGTTTCTCCATCCACATAGAATGTTTCATCTGGAAATTGTTTTCTTAAGCTTGCATAGGCAAATAAATTACCTATCCCACCTTCAATATCAATCCATGAATCCACCTTTGTAGCTCCAGTTGCAGCACTTAATTTATAAAAGGCATCCTTTTTAGCAATCAAATGTAAAGCCAACTGCTTTAACATACGACCTCTTTCCTGAAAAGTCATACTTCTCAAAGCTGGCCCTCCAACTCGACGAGCATAACTCATCATTTCAGCAAAATCTAATCCTTCACTTGATGCTTTTGCAACTTCCTCTCCAGTAATTGCATTATATAGACTAATTCCTTCTCCTTGACCTTCCTGCCAAGAACCTAAGGCATAGTTTTTTAGATTCATTTGTAACGCTTTTAAAAGTGATCCCCAAGTTATGAAATTCTACTCGCATTCATTCCATAATCAATTTGGAAAAAAAGAGTAGATTCAAAGGGCGTTTAGGTTTATTATCAATTATAAAATCAAGGCAAATACCTAATGTAAAGTTTAACTTATTAAGTCTAAATTTTTAAGATTACAATTATTGACTAATTTATGGCAATACTTGCTTTTTAGACTTTTTTCTATGATGGGTAAATGACGTAATCTATGACAGTCCGTACCAACAAAATCTACTAAATTATTATCAATTAATAACTCAGCTGTTTTCTGAACCCCTTTTGAGTAATGACCAACTAAGGACATAAGGTTGATCTGAAAAAAAACCCCTCTATTTTTTAAATCCAAATAATTATTAAGGTCACCTGCCAAAAAGGAATATCTCTCAGGATGTGCCAAAACTGGCTTATAACCATTCAATAACATCTTAAAAATAACATCCTTCAGGTTGTAAGGTTTTTCAACCATAGATAATTCAAACAATACATAGTCGGAATCACCTAAAGTTAATAATTTCTTTTGCTCAACAAGGTCCATAAACTCAGAATCCAGATAGTATTCTGCTGCAGCTTTAATATTTGAAGACTTCCCCTTTTCCTCTAAATATAAATTTAGTTTTTGATTCTGCTCAGTAATGGAATCATATGTATTCTTATAAAAGTCACTTATTATATGTGGAGTAGTGATTAATTGTTTATAACCCATCTCCTTTAGCCCATTTATAATACTCTCAGACTCTTCATAATCCTTAGCACCATCATCTATCCCGGGAATCAAATGAGAATGCATATCGACCTGAATCAGATCCATATCTATTGCTGGTAATTCCTTTTTAAATAATTTATCAAACAATCCCATTCTTGCTATTATTTTAAAAAAAAAATACTGTTTTAATAATTATTTAAAACAGTATTCTTAGATGTCTAATCAATATTTAAAGGCAATTCTAATTAAAGAATTTGATCACCGCCTCTGTTATTTCCTTTAGTTGAGATACAGTCAATTCAGTATGCATTGGCAAAGATATAACTTCATCTTTCAACATTCTTGTTACTGGTAATCCATGTGGTGAAATTCTTTCACGTCTATATGGCTTTTGCTCATGTAAAGGCACTGGATAATAAACCATTGCAGGAATTCCAAGATCATCCATATGCTGCTTTAAAGCATCTCGCTTACCGTTTTTCACACGAAGTGTATATTGATGAAAAACGTGTTTTCTATCAGAAGGAATGGTAGGGCAAATTAATTCTTCAACCGATCCAAAAGCCTCTGTATAATATTCTGCAGCTGTATTCCTATTGGAATTATAAGTATCTAATTTTCTCAATTTGATTCTTAAAACTGCAGCTTGTAACGTATCCAACCTGGAATTGACACCTACCAACTCATGGTAATATCTTTTTTCCATTCCATGATTGACAATTTTTCTCATTTTATCGGCTAGCTGATCATCATTTGTCATGATAGCACCACCATCACCGAATGCCCCTAGATTTTTTGATGGGAAAAATGAAGTACATCCTATGTCTCCAATTGTCCCAACTTTCCTATGCTCGCCATCTATCATCAAATCAGCACCAATTCCTTGAGCTGTATCTTCAACGATCATTATTCCTTTTTCTTTAGCCAATGTTAAAAGAGGCTCCATATCAACAGGAAGACCATAAAGGTGAACAGGAATAATAACCTTTGTACTACTTGAAATACTAGCCTTTACAGATTCAATATCCAAATTAAATGTATCAGGATTTACATCAACAAAAACTGGTTTTAAACCTAACAGAGAAATTACCTCTGCGGTTGCTACGAAGGTAAAACTAGGACAAATTACTTCAGAGCCAGGAGCAAGGTTTAAAGCCATAAGTGCTATTTGTAGGGCATCTGTACCATTAGCACAAGGAATCACATGTTTAACTCCTAAATATTCTTCAAATTCACTTGCAAACTCCTTCACTTCCGATCCATTGATGAAGGAAGCATTATTTAAGATTGAATCAAAGGCTTCGCGAAGCTCTTCTTTTATTTCTTGATATTGACCTACAAGGTCGACCATTCTTATTTCTGACATCTTTATAACATTTTTAGACCTGAAAAATTCTCAAATCCAATTTTCCTAGGTTAACAAAAATAAGAAAAATCCGATTGTCAGCTATTATACACGGAATATCATTTTCCTAAATTTTTCATTATCTTCCGTATCCAAATCCACAAAATCTGACATCGCTATAGGATAGGTACATTCATCAATCAAAGCTTGACTTGTACGCGTTACATTTCTAATAATACCAGAATCAGTTTCATTTTCAAATTCGAAATTCCATACAGGTACAATAACCTTTTTACCGAGAGAATTGATTTTCTTCAAAAGAGGAAGATAGGAAGAATCCCCAGCTAAAAGCACTACACCATCAAATTTATCTAAGGCAGCCATACTTAAAGCATCTACCGTTAAATACATACTAACAATAGCATCTCCCATTTGTCCGGTTTTTGGATTATACTGAACAGGATAATGATGTTGGGTTATACCTTGATACATGAATAAATCATCCAGTTTTCTTTCATTCACCATTTGCTTAAATCGCTGAGCTGGATCCGTAACTTTCTTCTCTAATTGCTGCGTTGAAAACCTTCCTCTATACCAATGGGACTCAACCATTTTGCAAAACTTTGAAGGAACTTCTTCTAAAAACGCAACCTCTTCGCACAAAAAGTCAAATAGACCATTAAATGTCATATTACTTTTTACTCGGTGATGATACCTGTAATAAGTGTTGATTTTAACAAAAAAAGCGCCTTCAATGAAAATGGCTAAACGAAATTGATTTGAACTCATATTTAAAAAAATTAGTTAATTGAGTAATTTGATATAAGCCTAATTTGTTAAAGATATTGTTCAAAAGTAAATACGAGAAGTAAATACGGTAACGAACCTATTAGCTTCGTTCAAACACCTATCCCCATCTCTATTCTTTTGACAATTCAATTACAATAGTGAATTCTCACTCTTGAAACGCTCAACAATAAACACCTTACAATACTTAAAATCAGACTTCTAAATAGCTCATAATGAAAACAGCTAGATGAATGATAGTAGGATGCAATTTTAATAGAACCTTAAAATCTAAAAAGATTAATCTACTCAAATAATGAGCTCAATCTAATAAATAATATGAATAAACAGCTTGTAATCCGCTATAAACTTATAAAAAAAACTAAAGACAATAAAAAGCAATATTCCTGATCCATGCAACATCCAAAAAAGAAAATAATTATCTTCGCCTTAAATTGTACTATTTCGAACCTAGCATGAAGTTATCTCATACACTATCAGTTATAGTCTTTTGCCTATTCAGCATTAAGGCAATAGCTCAAAAAAACCTACCGGACTCAGTAGTTCGAGTATCTTTATTTGAAGCCTCAGTTTCCTTGCATGAACCAGGGGGAGACTTGAAGAAAAATTTTGGATCTAGCACCAATCTCAATGTAGCTTTTCATCATAAGACAAAATCCAACTGGACTTTTGGAGCTCAAGTTAGTTTCTTGACAGGAGGGAATGTAAAAAATCAGGCTAAATTAGTTGAGAATATTATTAGTAGTACAGGACCTATTGGATTGGATGGTCGAACTACTCAAATATCGATGAATGAAAGGGGAATGAACTTCAGCGCTAATCTCGGTAAAATTTATCCGGTATTTGGTCCGAATAAAAATTCAGGTCTTTGGGTTCAATTTGGATTAGGGTATATATATCACAAAATAAAAATGGAAGATATAACCAATTCCACTCCCATTTTCCTTGATGATGAAATATTAAAAGGGTACGATCAATTATCCGCAGGCCTTTCAACCATTCAGGGAATAGGCTATTTACACCTTAGCAATCAAAAGGTGCTTAACTTCTATGTCGGCTTAGAGTTTATTCAAGGCTTCACAAAAAACCTTAGAAAATACTCTTACCTTGAAATGAATAAGGTAGAGGATACTAACTTCGATAGCCTTATTGGATTTAAAATGGGATGGGTTATCCCTACTTACAAAAGAGAGACGGACAAATACCATTTTTATTAATTAATGCTAATGGGAAGCTTATACAATTTTTCAATTCTGCTTTACAGCGCTTTGATGAATTTCCTTTCATTATTTCACCCTAAGGCAAAACTATGGGTTAATGGTAGGAAAGATCTTAAAAACAGAATACAGGAATCCTCATTAGGAAAAGATCCGGCAATCTTGATTCACTGTAGCAGCCTTGGAGAGTTCGAACAAGGTCGCCCTCTTTTAGAAAAAATTAAAAAAATATATCCGAGTTACAAGATTATTCTTAGCTTTTTCTCCCCTTCTGGCTTTGAAATTGAGAAAAATAACAAACTGGCAGACTTAGTAATTTACTTACCAATTGATACTAAAAGTAAGGTTAAATTTTTTGTCGAATCATTTAATATTAAGAAAGCCTTTTTCATCAAATACGAATATTGGCCAAATCTTTTCTCCGCCTTGAAGGAGAAAAACTGCTCCATTTACATGGTATCGGCAATATTTAGAGCAGATCAATATTTCTTCAAATCTAAAGCCAATTGGTATCGTAACCACACACTCAAGTTAGTTGATCATTTCTTTGTACAAAATGAACAATCAGCCATAATTCTAAAGAATCACAAGTTCGAAAATTACAGTGTTACCGGAGACACTAGATTTGATAGAGTTTCGGAATTAAGTCAAAGTACATTCTCAAATAACGCCTTAGAATCTTTCATTAAAACTCCTAAAAAGATTCTGATTGCTGGAAGTAGCTGGCTGGAGGATGAGAAAATCATCATTGAATTCCTTAAAAAAAATTCAGAGGATTGGAAATTAATCTTGGCACCTCATGAAATTCATGAAAATCATCTTAAACAAATAGAATCGCTAACCCAAAACTTACATACGATTCGATTTAGCAAAGCTCAGAAGAACGAACTATCCAATATTCAAATCTTAATAATCGACAATATTGGACTTCTTAAATACTTGTATCGCTACGCAGACCTATGTTATATAGGCGGTGGATTTGGAGCAGGCATACACAACACATTGGAAGCCGTCACCTATGCTAAACCCGTAATCTTTGGACCTAAGTATCATAAATTTGAAGAAGCAAAACAGTTAATTCAAATTGGCGCTGGAAGATCAATCGAAAATCTACAGGAACTTGAATCAGCGATCAAAGAATTCATGGAACCGGAAAACTACTCCCTTACTTCTAAAAAAGCAGCTCACTTTATCCATCAACATAAAGGAGCAACGGATAAAATTCTTGATAAAACGCTTCAATAAAAAAAGGATCAAAACATATGTTTTGATCCTTTTTTTATTCTTCTATAGTAGTAGACTAGCTAGCCTCTTTTTGTAAACATTGAATTTGCTTGAGCAGTACATGTAACCACTAAATCATTTATACACACATGCTCTGGTAGCGACACAGCAAAACCTATACAATTTGCTATGTCTTCAGCATCCAAGGGCTTAAATCCATTATACACCTTTGAAGCCTTCTCTTCATCACCATGGAAACGAACTTTGGAAAATTCCGTTTCTACCATTCCTGGACATAAATTCGTGACCTTAATATTGTGTTCCAATAAATCTATCCGCATTCCTTTACTGATAGCATCCACCGCATATTTGGTTGCACAATATACATTACCTTTAGGATACACCTCCTTACCTGCTGTGGAATCTATATTGATAACATGTCCCTTATTTCTAGCGATCATATATGGAACTACCCCTTTCGACACATAAAGTAATCCTTTCACATTGGTATCTATCATCTGCTCCCAATCATCTAATGAGGCATCTTGAAAGAAATCCATACCAGAGGCTAAACCAGCGTTATTTACCAAGACGTCAATATCCTTCCAATTATCTGATAGATTTTCACAAACCTCATGAACAGCCTTTCTATTACGAACATCTAAGGTAATTAGACAGACATCAATACCATATTCAGCAATTAATTCCTTCTTTAAGCTTTCTAATCTATCTAACCGTCGAGCTGATAGAATTAGGTTATAATTCAACTTAGCTAATTCGACTGCAGTAGCTCTACCAATTCCAGAGCTTGCTCCAGTTATCCACGCTATTTTTGACATTGCTATTTATTTAATGCTTTCGTATAATCGGACTCGAAGAATTTTAATTCAAAACGTTCACCTTCAATCACCCCATAGGAATTAAAGTGAATCCATTCTCCCAAATTATAATACACTGAGCTATCATCAACAGAGACTTCCAATGGTAAATGTCGATGACCAAATATATAATATTGACTTACATTCTTTAGATTAGATTCTTTGGCAAACTGATACAACCATTCCTCATCGCCTAAATACTCCATATCAACATCTCCATTTGCCAATCTACTTTTTCTAGAAAAATATTCAGCTATTGAAAATGACAGATTAGGATGAACTCTAGCAAATAACCATTGACAAATTGGGTGAGTAAATACTTTTTTCAAAAATTTATACCCCTTATCTCCAGGTCCTAAACCATCACCATGGCCTATAAAATAGGTTTTACCATTTATGGTTCTAAGTTCAGGCTCTCTGTGAACTGTTAAACCAATTTCTTCTTCCAAGTAACCGAAAGTCCAAAGGTCATGATTTCCAGTAAAAAAATGCAGTTTTATCCCGCTATCGGATAGCTCAGCCAACTTACCCAATAGTCGAACATATCCTTTTGGAACTGCCTTACTATATTCAAACCAGAAATCCCAGACATCCCCCAAAAGGTAAATTTCATCTGCATCTTTTGATACCATATCCAACCAACGAACAACCCTCTTCTCTCGAATAAGACTCTTTTCCCGATTAGGTACCCCAAGATGGAAATCCGAAGCAAAATATATTTTTAAATCCTTCGACACTTTATTTTTTCAGTCTACTTGAGATGAATAATGCTAAATTATTTCCTCTCAAATTTTTAGCTACAATACGCCCTTCTGGATTTACTACTGCCGTAAATGGGATAGATGTAAAGCCATACATTCTGGCTACAGGTGAATTTCCTCCTTGTAGGTCGCTCAAATGAGTCCAGTCAGCTATTTGATCTTCCTTAATAGCCCTTAACCAATCTTCTTTAGGATTCTTTTGCCTGGCACCGCCATCAATGGACACACTTACAATTTCCAGATTAGGGTAACTAGCATGAATATCTTTAAGCAAAGGAGCTTGTGCTCTACAAGGCTTACACCACGATGCCCAAAAATCTAACAACACCCATTTCCCACGGAAATCTGTAAGACTCACTTCCTCTCCTTTTGTATTATTCATACTGAAGTTAGGTGCATTTGCCTGACTCAATAGTTTGTTAAAAAACGAAGTATGAGATAAGTCTGGATATTGTGTATGTAAACTATCTCCAACTCTTTTGAACCATTCGTAATCTTGGTACAGATCAAAAGCTGGTGTTTGATTAATCACATTATAGATGGCAAAAATTGTAGAAGGAGAACCGATATGATCGTTAATAAATTTCTCCAAATAAATCCGATGATCAATACTCAATTGAGTAAATGAATCCTGAACTTCCTTATATCTATCTTTCTCTACAGATTGAGCCAATTTATAAATGGAATCTCTTTTATGTAGTGTCTCATGAAAATAAGAGTCTAACTCTCTTATTTCTTTAGAAATTTCTGATCCCGTAAGATCAACTACCTCAGAAAAATCATTAGAAGTTGAAACAACCTCAATTTTATCTAAAGGCTCCAGAAACATATTAATAATATCCCCATTTGGCAATACTAAGGCATAAAAATCTCCCTTTGCAACATTCCCATAATAAGTAGCAGTACCATTTTCCAGAACTAAAGTATCCAAGGGTTCTCTGCTCTCTGGGTTAATTCTCATTACATAAACTGAATCCGTTCCAGTAATATTTACTTCAATGCTAAAATTCTTTCCTTCTGGTATTTCAGCTTGATTTCCACATCCAACTACAGCTACAGAGGCCAGTAATCCTAAGACTATTTTTTTTATCATTTCTATGCTTTATTTAACATTTCAGCCAATAACTTACTTGTAATCTTTGGATCAGCCTTTCCTTTTGAAGCTTTCATTACCTGCCCCATAAACATCCCCATCAATTGTTTCTGACCAGCTTTATAGCGTTCCAATTCGTTAGGATGTGCTGAAATCACTTCAGAAATCACCGATTCTAAGAAACTTGAATCGCTCTCTTGAATAATCCCTAATGAATGTATCAATCCAACTACATCAGCAGTAGGTTCAATTATAACTGCAGGAAAAAGTTTTTGATTGGCTGCTGAATGACTAACCTTTCCAGAATCCACTAAATTGATTAATTCAGCCAATTTATCTATTCCAATTGGTAACTCTCCAATAGTAAGGGCCTTTTCATTCAAGTAAGACTTCACTGTTCCCATTAAATAATTACAAGCCATCTTATAATTTGGAACCAAATCGATCAATCTACCATAGTATAAAGCTATTTCCTTATCTTCAATCAATAAAGCAGCGTCGTATTCAGAAAGCTTATATTCTTCCACATATTGCTTGAAAAGTTCAGATGGTAAGGCAGGCATATTCGCCTTTACTTTGTCCACGTCCTTTTGATAAACATATACTGGTTGAATATCTGGCTCAGGAAAATACCTATAATCATGAGCATCCTCCTTAGTACGCATAACAATGGTGATATTTTTTCCAGCATCATAATTTCTTGTTTCCTGAAAAACTTCTCCTCCATTTTCGTATACCTCTATTTGCCTTTTAGCTTCATACTGAATAGCACGTTGTACATTTCTTAGAGAATTCATATTTTTCACTTCCACACGAGTACGTAAATCCTCTTCTCCTCGAAGACGAACTGAAATATTCGCATCACAACGCATACTTCCCTCTTCCATATTTCCATCACAGATATCCAGATATTTTACCATCCTTCTTATCTCTGCAAGGAAATTATACGCTTCTTCTATAGACCTAAAATCTGGTTCAGATACTATCTCAAGAAGAGGGACACCTGCTCTGTTCAAATCAATAAGCGATTCAAATGGATCAATATCATGAATACTTTTCCCAGAATCCTCCTCCATATGAATACGAGTAATTCCTATTCTTTTATCCTCACCATTGGCATCTTTTACAATTATAAAACCATCCGTACAAATTGGCGTTTTATCTTGTGTAATTTGGTATCCTTTTGGTAAATCTGCATAGAAATAATTTTTTCTAGCATATTCGTTTCTTTCGCGAATAGAACAATTTAGCGCTAAGCCCAATTTAATTCCTGAATCTATAACACGCTTGTTTGGAACTGGCAGGGTTCCCGGGTGCCCTAAACTAATTGGGCATGTTTGAGTATTGGCTCCAAGACCATATTCGTAAGCATCTGCACTATACGCTTTTGTAACTGTCTTTAATTGGGTATGAATCTCCAACCCAACAATCAGCTCATATTTATCGTAATCTATCGTTTTCAATACTTTAGGTATTTTTCCAAACAAAGTTAAACCTTGCAAAGTTAACAAATCAACGCTTCTTTATCTAGCTAAATAGCTATTCAATTTTCCATCAAAAATATCTACATCAGAATTAGACATCGAAATAGTAATTGGCCAATAAAATATTGGTAAGTCCTTCAATTCTTCCTTAAAGACTTTCAATCGCATTGCATCCTTTTCCGTTGTAATTATGGCTTTGGTTGTAGAATCAATATTTTCAAAACTGGACTTCAATTGCATCATATCACTCTCCTTAAATGAATAATGATCAGGAAATCTGTGGTGCTGTACACTATCAGCTATCTCCTTTACTCGACTCACAAATAAATCAGGTTTAGCAATACCTGTTAAAGCGATGACATGAGAATAATTAGCTAAAGCCTTTTCATCACTCCATAAGGACTTTAAAGATTCATAATTCACATGTGAAAATAAAACAGGGGAGCTAGTATAAAATTTTATCTTCTTCTGAAAATACTTTTTCTCTGTATCTGATATATCTTCTGGACACTTTGTCACAATAACTATATCGGATCTAGAAGCGCCCATTCTATTTTCCCTTAAATTCCCGGCGGCAAGCACATAATCCTTAAAAAATGGTTTCTGATATTCTGTCAGAAGTACTTTAAATCCAGATTCTACCCTTCTATGCTGATATGCATCATCCAAAAGGATAAGATCAGGTTTATGCTTTTGGATTAGTTTCTGAATACCATTCACCCTATTTTCATCAACGGCAACATGCACTGTAGGATGTTTCTGTTTAAATTGCATAGGTTCATCCCCAATTTCACTTGCAGTTGAATCTAAGGTGGCTAAGTAGTATCCTTTGGTTTTCCTGCGGTAGCCTCTACTAAGAACACCCAAATTCATTTCAGGTTTTAATTTAGCTATCAGCCATTCAATATGGGGACTCTTTCCAGTCCCCCCAGTACTTAAGTTCCCTACACAAACAGTTGGGGTTCCCGATCGAAAAGATTTTAAAATACCGAGATGGTATAATCCATTCCTCAATGCTGTAATAAAATTATACAGCAACGATAACGGGTATATTAAAATCCTCAAACGTTCCATTTCCAAATTTTTAGCTCAAATTTAAACATTGTATCACGAAATATAAAATGAAAAATTTTCAAATAGCCAGAAACAAAATAGGCAGATATGAATCATATCTGCCTATTTTAATTTTTATATAGTTTCAATCTTAAGCGTTTGCAACTGCTTTAGGTGAACCAGACATGATCTCTTCATTTGCATATTCTTCAAACTGCTTGAAGTTTTTAATAAATGCTGAAGCCAATTCTTGTGCTTTTTTAGTGTAAGCTGCTTTATCTTCCCAGGTATTCTTTGGACTCAATAATTCAGTTGGTACTCCATCACATTCTTGTGGCATACTCAAACCAAATAAATCGTGTTGTTTAAACGATACATTTTCCAATTTACCTTCCAATGCTGCTGTAATCATAGCACGAGTATATTTTAGTTTCATTCTTGAACCTACTCCATACTCACCACCACTCCATCCAGTGTTTATCAACCATACATTTACTTCATTTTCTTCCATTTTCTTACCTAGCATTTCAGCATAGTAAGTTGGGTGTAATGGCATAAATGGCGCTCCAAAACAAGCAGAGAAAGTAGTCTGTGGCTCAGTAATACCAGCTTCAGTTCCAGCAACCTTTGCAGTATATCCAGAAATAAAGTGGAACATAGCCTGTCCTTTCGTCAATCTTGAGATCGGAGGCAAAACACCAAATGCGTCACATGTAAGGAAGAAAATATTCTTCGGTGCAGGACCAGTAGATGGCGTTTGAATATTATTAATAAAGTCGATTGGGTAACTAACACGAGTATTCTCTGTCTTAGAACCATCTTCGAAATCTACTTCATTATTATCATTTTTGTAGACGATATTTTCAAGAAGAGCTCCTGGCCTAATTGCTTTGAAAATATCTGGCTCTTTTTCAGCTGATAAATCAATACACTTAGCATAACAACCACCTTCAAAGTTGAATACAGAACCTTCTGCCCAACCATGCTCATCATCTCCTATCAATTTACGTTTTGGATCTGCTGAAAGTGTAGTTTTACCAGTACCTGATAACCCGAAGAATACCGCAGTATCCCCTTCATTACCAACATTAGCAGAACAATGCATAGAAAGTACATTTCTCTGATATGGTAGAATAAAATTAAGTGCAGAAAAAATCCCTTTCTTGATTTCACCTGTATAACCAGTACCACCAATCAAGATTACTTTCTTAGTGAAACTTAGTATAGCAAAATTATGTTGACGTGTTCCGTCTACTTCAGGGTCAGCTTTAAATCCTGGAGCGTTAATGATTGTCCATTCTGATTCGAAAGTATTGATTTCCTCTTCAGAAGGTCTTATAAACATGTTATAAGCAAACAGATTAGACCACGGATATTCATTTACAACGGTAATATTCATTTTATAGCTAGGATCAGCACAAGCAAATGCATTTCTAGCGAACAATTCTTTTCCGTTTAAATATCCGATAACTTTATCATAAAGTTTATCAAATTTTGCAGCATCGAAAGGGATATTGATATTTCCCCACCAAACAGCATCTTTAGTAAGGTCATCTTTTACGATGAATCTATCCTTAGGCGATCTTCCTGTAAATTCACCAGTGTCAACAGCCAAAGCTCCAGCACTAGACAAACTTCCCTGCCCTTTATCTAAACTTAATTGCACTAACTCCTCAGAACTCAAATTCCAATGAACTGTTGCATCCTTAATACCATAGTTTCCTACCGAAATGTGCGAAGCACGGGTACCTTTTTCAATCATTCTTTAAGCTTTTAGGAGTATTTCACTCGCAGGCAAAATTATAAAATCTTTACCAAATATTTACAGTTAGTTCTTATTTTTTGCATTTCTAATTGCACTTTTAGGTTTAATACTAAAAAAAAACAAAAACCATGATGAAATTATCAACAAACCTCCTATTGGCGTCACCGGACCTAAAAACCTAACTGGTAAATCAGTCAAAGCAGTAGTACTCAGCAAGTAAATAGAGCCTGAAAATAATAATGTTCCGAAAGACATCAATTTTAAAATGATGGAAATACGTTTAATTTCAATTTGGGATTGTAACAGAATAACAAGAAGCGAAGCGATATTGAAGTAAAAATGGTACCTCAAACCAACCTGGAAACTCTCAAAGGATTGTAAATTCAACTGATCCTTTAAAAAGTGCGCTCCCAAAGCTCCAAGTGATACAGCAATTACCCAAGATAAGGCAATTGCTCGAATAGCATTATACGAACTAAAATTCATATCAACAAAAGGGATTATTCTACCTATTAATTTTCAGCCATAAACCGTTCTATGAAGGCGGTATTTTCGTCATCTACTAGATACCCTTTTTTCAATTCTAAAAAGTAGTTATCTCTACTCGTACTACTCTTAAAGGTCTTCATAATCTGAATCGCTTGTTCACAAGATAAACACTCCCGTACTAATATGTCTTTAGCATAAGACAATCGACTCAGTTCATTGCTATTTTCATTCAAATACTTAACCACACTTTTTAAGGCACGGGCATTCATTGGAACGTCACAATTTTGAGCAACAAGAGATCCTGAAAACAACAGGGCACTTATAAAGAAAACCTTCACTAATCGCATAAAATAATCCTTTTCGATTCCTCACAAATCTAACACAAATAAAGTATATTAGCCATACATATAACAAATTCTCTCCACATGAAAACTATTTTGGTCATAGGTGCTGGACGTTCATCCGTTTCCTTGATTGATAACCTTCTTAATCACGCTTCTTCCTCTGGTTATAGAGTAAAGGTAGCTGATAAAAATTACGACTGGGCAAAAGAAAAAGTTAACCATCATCCTTTTGGTATTGCTCAAAGCTTAGACATATTCAACAACGAAAAAAGACAAAAAGAAATACAAGAGGCGGACATAGTAATATCTATGCTGCCAGCAAGATTTCATCTAATGGTTGCTCAAGATTGCTTAAAATTTGGCAAAAACCTTTTAACCGCATCTTACCTGAGTGAAGAACTAAAAGAAATGGATGAAGAGGTAAAAGCTAAAGATTTGATTTTCTTGAATGAAATAGGCCTTGACCCAGGTATAGATCATATGTCAGCTAAAACCATTATAGATGAAGTCCACGAAAAAGGAGGTAAATTTAGTTCCTTTAAGTCCTTCTGCGGAGGATTAATTGCTCCTGAATCCGACAACAATCCATGGCATTATAAATTTACCTGGAACCCTAGAAATGTAGTTCTGGCAGGACAAGGAACAGCTCAATTTCTTCAACATGGAAGATTAAAATATATTCCATATCACAATTTATTCAATAGAACCGAAGTATTGAACATCCTCTCTTTTGGGAAATTTGAAGCATACGCCAATAGAGATTCCATAAGTTATAAGAAATTCTATCAATTAGATTATATCCCTACCCTATTCAGAGGGACACTCCGACGCCCTGGATATTCAAGAGCCTGGAATACTTTTGTACAACTTGGAATGACAGATGACTCCTATCAAATGGAAAATTCACAGAATATAACATGTCGTCAATTTACCAATACATTTTTAGCATTTGGTGACAAACCTGTTGAAGAGAAATTCCAAAACACCTTTCAACTTAGCGATAGTGAATTGGAAATGTTCAGATGGATAGGACTATTCAGTGATGAAATTATCCCACTAGAAAATGCCAGTCCTGCTCAAATCTTACAATATATACTTGAGAAAAAATGGACCTTATCACCTGAAGATAAAGATCTTATAGTAATGCAACATCAATTCGAATATGAATTAGATGGAAAATCCTTTCAACACACTTCATCATTTGGAATAATTGGCGATGACCAAACCCACACAGGAATGGCAAAAACAGTTGGTCTTCCCCTCGCAATCGCAGCTCGCCTAATACTAAAAAATGAAATTTCCCTGAGAGGTGTTCATATTCCTGTACATCCGGAAATATATAGACCAGTATTAGCAGAACTTCGAACTTTGGGAATTAATTTTGAAGAAGAAATCAAAGAAGTCTGATCTTTTGAATTTATAAGACAAAAAAAAGGAGCTAAATTAATTTAGCTCCTTTTTTAATATATAAAACAATATTATACTGTTCTCTCCGTGTCAAATTGCTCCAAATAATCCGCAACTCTTCTTAAAAACATTCCTCCTAAAGAACCATCTACTACTCTGTGATCATAAGACAGGGATAAGAACATTTTTTGTCTGATAGCGATCACATCACCATGCTCTGTTTCCAATACCGCAGGTTTCTTTTGAATAGAACCAACTGCCAGGATAGCAACTTGTGGTTGATTTATTATTGGTGTTCCCATAACATTTCCAAAACCACCAACATTAGTCATTGTGAAGGTTCCTCCTGAAACATCATCAGGACTTAAGTTATTTCCACGTGCTCTAACTGCTAAATCGTTTACAGATTTAGTAATCCCCAATAAACTCTTTTCATCAGCATTTTTGATAACAGGAACAATCAAGTTTCCACTAGGTAAAGCGGTTGCCATACCAATATTGATATCATTATGCTTTACAATATTGTATCCGTCAACAGAAACGTTGATCATTGGATAATCTTTAATAGCTTTAACTACCGCCTCAATAAAAATTGGAGTAAAAGTAATATTTTGACCTTCTCTCTTTTTAAAGTCTGCTTTCACAGAATTTCTCCAATTCACCATACCAGTAACATCAGCCTCTACAAATGATGTAACGTGAGGAGATACATGCTTAGACATCACCATATGATCTGAAATCATACGTCTCATTCTGTCCATTTCTATGATCTCATCATTTGGCCCAACTGTTACTTTTGGAGCAGTGATAGCTTTTGCAGGTGCAGCAGTCTTTGAGGCAGCTTTGGGAGCAGCCTTTGGAGCACTTACTTTACCGGCTTTCTTATCGGATACGAATTGAAGAATATCACTTTTGGTAACCCTTCCTTCCATTCCAGATCCAATTATAATTTCCAACTCATCCATTGAAATTCCCTCCTGAGAAGCAATACTACGTACAAGAGGAGAATAAAATCTTCCAGAATCCGATTTTTTACTTAACTCTGTAGAAGAGGCAACAACTGAATCCTGAACCTTTTCAATTTCTTTAGATATTTCTTCCGCAGCTGTAGTAGACTCAGAACCTCCAGAAGAAGGAGCGACAGCTTCAGCAGCATTCGTTTCAATAATCGCTATTGCTTGACCAACTTGAACTACTTCATCTTCCTGAAACAATATCTTTGATACAACACCTTCTACAGGAGAAGGAACCTCAGAATCTACCTTATCTGTGGCAATTTCCAATACAGATTCATCCAATTCAATCGTCTCACCTTCGGATTTTAACCATTTGATAATCGTTGCTTCCGCAACACTTTCACCCATTTTGGGCATGATTAATTCTACTTGAGCCATATTTTAGAATATTTTAAAAACTAATTGGTATCCAATAGTTCTATCGATAATTTCTTGCTAGTTCTATCTCGCAATCTACAAAATTCAACGGAATCAGAATCCTCCCAAATTGCAGTGCAAAAGTAATGTTTATCATTGAATTATGATAGTCCTAAGCCTATAATTATTACCTGTACACTTTAGTTTTTTACTCTCATCAATTTAAGCTTAAAATATGAACATTCGATAAATAGATTAAAATAAAAAAGTGCGGTTATTTAAATTTAAACAACCGCACTTACAAAAATCTGTGACTATGAACATTAACGAATTACAATTCGTTTATTATAAGACATTTTTTCGCCATTTAATTTTAAAAGATATACTCCAGTTGATAATTCTTTTATGTTTAAAGACAATTCTTTATCATTGGTGTCTACTATATCATTTAAATGAACACGACCTAAAAGATCTACAATTTGAACCTGATTAATTACTTTCCCTTCCGGTATAACAACTGTTAATTCCGAACCTTTTGAAACAGGAACAGGGAAAATCTCAAAGACTTCATTACTAATATTTTCATCCACTGCTAGTGCTGGAGATGTTAATAAACTTTCTCTATTGATCTCTAAAGCTGTTTCCATATGGGTAACTTGCTCAGCAGAAAAGAAAAACATGTCCTCATCCTCCACATAGTCCATATAATTCATAAACATATCAGCAGAATTACATGAAATAGATGGATGTCCAGGATCAACATAATGCGCCTCAAATTGCATAGGTGTATCAGAAATTCCGTCATCTAGTGTACAAGAAGGCCCATAAGCGCCCCAAAGATGAATAAGCCCTAAATAATGCCCCACCTCATGAGTACCTGTTCTTCCTAAACCATAAGATGCACTATTACTTAAGCCAACATATTTATAACCTATAACTACACCATCTTCGTCTGCCATAGCAGTATTTGGAGGTGTAGCATATCCCAAAATACCTTGTTCAATCCTTCCAACCCAAATATTTAAATATTGAGATGAATTCCATGCATCTGCTCCTCCAAGTTCACTATGCTTAATTCCTTCATCACTCATTGAGAATACAGAACTATCTGTCTCAATACGCTCAATTCCAGTAGTAGGATTACCATCAGGATCAATGGAAGCCAACTCAAATCTTATTCTTGAAGTTCCCACAAATTGTGTAAAATCAGCAGGCACTTCGCTGATATCTGTATTTAACCCAGCATAATCCGCATTCAAAGTGTTCATCTGTTCGGTAATCCTTAAATCAGGGATATTCTGCGTACCAAATCTATATACAATATGAAAAACTACAGGGATCACCAGATCTTCTTCTTGCTCATCCATAGAAGTCTTCATACTATGAACGTGTTTAGCTACTGAACGTATATCGTACATTGCCTTCTCGTATGAGACTTTCAAAGCTTCATTTTCAGCAAATTTAGCTGCCAAAAACTCATCAGTAGAACATCTTGACGATTGCGCCACCGCAGAGCTAACACTCAGAGCAACAAGTAGTAAGGTTAATTTTTTTAACATAACAAGGGTAATTTTCTCTCCTCTTTACAAAAAGCATGCCTTTAAAGGATTCACATTACAAATTTACTTAAATAAAAAAGAAAAACGGCATACAAAAAACCACAACCATTTTAAATATCATCGAAATATCAACCTTAAATCAGCATTTAATTTAATTAAAAGATGGGAATTCTCTATTTTTCAACCTAGGGTATTATCTTTGTAGCAAATTTCTACAAATTCATGAAGAAAAGTTTTTACAGCTCCGACTTCAAACTAGGAATACTTGGAGGAGGTCAACTGGGAAGAATGCTTATTCAAGAAAGCATCAATTACGATATTCACATCGAAATATTGGATCCCGACAAAAATGCACCATGTAAAGATATCTGTGCACAATTTATTAATGGTAACCTACAAGACTTCGATACCGTATATAATTTCGGTAAGAATATGGATGTAGTAACCATAGAAATTGAACATGTAAATGTAGAAGCACTTCATAAATTAAAAGCGGAAGGCGTTACTGTTTACCCTCAACCAGAAGTTCTTGAGATTATTCAAGACAAAGGCCTTCAAAAGGACTTTTTTACAAAAAATAATATTGCCACTGCACCATATGTTCTTATAAAGGATAAAAATGAAATTGAACAGCATTTAGACAAAATGCCTTTCATGCAAAAACTTAGAAAGGGCGGATACGACGGTAGAGGAGTTACCCCGATTAAGTCAGATAAAGATATTGAAACCGCTTTTGATGCGCCTTCAGTTTTAGAAAATTTCATCGATTTTGAGAAGGAAATATCTGTAATAGTGGGTCGAAACCCGCAAGGAGAAATCTCCTGTTTTCCTGTAGTTGAATTGGTATTTAATCCAGAAGCTAATCTCGTAGAATATTTATTTTCTCCAGCAGTAATAAGCACAGAGGTTGAACAAAAGGCTTTACAACTAGCAAATAAAATAGCTAAGGACCTAAATATTGTAGGAATTATGGCTGTTGAAATGTTTGTTGATAAATCTGGCGAAGTGTTCGTGAATGAAATAGCTCCAAGGCCTCATAATAGTGGCCATCACACCATTGAAGCAAACGAGACATCCCAATATCTTCAGCACTTAAAGGCTATCCTTGGATTGCCTTTAGGAAGTACCGAATCAAATTGTCATGCTGCTATGATCAACCTCCTTGGAGAGAAAGGGTATGAAGGTGAGGTATATTATAAAGGACTTGAAGAAACTTTACAAAAAGGAGTATTCCCACATATATACGGTAAAAAGATAACCAAGCCGTTTAGAAAGATGGGACATATTACGGTTGTAGGAAAAGATGCTGACACTGTTAAATCACAGGTCAACCATATCAAAAATAATCTAAAAGTTATTTCAAAATGAAAAAGGATAGTTTAGTTGGAATTATCATGGGAAGCAAATCAGATCTTCCGGTGATGCAAGAAGCAATCGAAGTATTGAAGGAATTAAAAGTTTCATACGAAGTGAAAATTGTTTCCGCTCACAGAACACCTGAAATTCTTTATGACTATGCTACTAATGCACACGGTAGAGGAATCAAAACGATTATTGCTGGTGCTGGTGGCGCCGCTCATCTTCCTGGAATGGTCGCGTCTATGTCACCACTACCAATCATTGGTGTACCTGTAAAATCTTCCAATTCAATAGATGGATGGGATTCTATTTTATCCATTTTACAAATGCCTGGAGGGGTTCCCGTAGCAACTGTCGCACTAAATGGCGCAAAGAACGCTGGAATATTAGCAGCACAAATTATTGGTGCTTCAGATCCAGAAGTTTTACAAAATATTATAGATTATAAGAATAATCTTAAGCTAAAAATTGATCAACAAAACAAGGAATTAGCAGAAGAGGTTTAACTTCCAATAATTATCAATAAAAAAGGGACTATAGTTATCTATAGTCCCTTTTTTATTTTCTTAAATGCTTTTTATTGATTCAGCATTACTGGCATCACAAGCATTAAAATATCTTCATCGTTTTCCTCTCCGTTTTGCGGCAATAAGATCCCCGCTCTATTTGGCATACTCATCTCAAGATTGATTTCTTCAGTTTCTAGATGCGTCAACATTTCTGTTAAGAATTTTGAATTGAATCCAATCTCCATTTCTTCACCTTCATACTGACAATTCAACTTTTCTACCGCCTTATTAGAAAAATCTAAATCCTCTGCAGACACCTGCACATGGTTACGACTTAATTTCAATCTAATTTGATGTGTGGTCTTATTAGAGAAGATAGAAACTCTTTTTACAGAATTTAAAAAACTCAGTCTATCAATCAATAATTTGTTTGGATTGTCTTGTGGGATAACCGCAGAATAATTCGGATATTTCCCATCAATCATTCTACAAGAAAGTGACAAGTTCTCAGACTTAAACTTGGCATTTGTTTCATTGTATTCCAAAGTAATCTTCTCCTCTAATCCAGAAACTATCGATCTCAATAGATTAATAGGCTTCTTTGGTAAAATAAATGATGAATTAATATCAGACTTTAGATTAGTTTGTTTAAACCTCACCAATTTATGTGCATCAGTAGCGACGAAAGTAATCCCTTCACTGTTGAATTCACAGAAAACACCTGACATTACTGGACGTAATTCATCATTTCCGGTAGCAAAAACTGTTTTATTAAAGGCTCTAGCTAATATATCCCCTTCAATTTGGATCATATTTGCAGACTCAATTTCTGGAGCTTTAGGATATTCATCGGCATTTTGAAATGCTAATTCATATTTCCCTTGGTCAGAACTAATCTCAACTGTATTTTTCTCTGTAACAATCGTAAATTTCAACGGTTGTTCAGGAAATGTTTTCAACGTGTCCAAAAGCATTTTTGCCGGAATAGCAACATTAAATGCACTATCCGACTCTACCTCCAACTTCATGGAAATAGTTGTTTCCAAATCTGTCGCAGTCACTGTTAACTGATTCTCCTTCAACTCAAATAAAAAGTTGTCCAGAATTGGTAAAGTATTATTGGTATTTACAACACTTCCCACAACTTGAAGGTGCTTTAATAGCACTGTACTAGAAACTAAAAATCTCATTTTGGAATAATTGAATGTTTTTGACAAACACAAATATAGTGTTCGAGAATGAGTTTATGAAAATATTAAAAGGCAAATTACACTCCACTTATCAACAAAAAAGCACGCCTATATAAAATTTAGGCATGCTTCATAAATATGTAGTTCTTTTTCTCCCTATAAAAAGATAACTTTCGTAGTAAATCGAACCGTTTGATCTTCACTAGTAAGGCTTAATATATAAAGACCATTTAATACCTCTGATTGAATACTATACTCTAATTCACCTGCAGGTAAATTTCCATGAAAAACGTCTTTCCCATTCACATCTGTCAATCTTACAATTAACTCCTCTTCCAATTCAGATGGCAACAACAAGGTTACCTGGTTACTACCTGGCAAATGAACAACCTTCAAAGACTCCAGTAACTCCTCAGAAACAGTTAATGGCCAAGGTACTAATTCTACATTTTTAATATTTGTAATACCTGCTTGTAAATGTACCGTGTCTTGTAAAATCTGATATCCAAATTTAGAATAGGTTATATCATATACTCCTGTATCTATGGTACCAGTTTTATAGATTCCATTCACATTAGACATATCTGTTGAATAAACTAATTTAACTTTAACTTCAGCAATATTATCCTGAGTATCAGCATTTTTAATCTGCCCCTCTAAATATACTGCATCTTTATACTGTGGTTCGAGTACATACAGACCTTCCTCTCTATCTGAAACCAATATATTTTCTGAAGACAAAAATGGATAGGCTCCCCAAGCTCCATTAAAACCAGATCCATCAAAATTAGGAGAAGTATCATATCTACCAATTTCCACCAAATTATCTTTCCGCTCCATATTTACAATTTGTAAACCATCGGTATAATAACTATTCACCAGGAAATCACCATAAACATGCGTATTATGAGGAATGGTATTTTCACTGATAGAGGACTGAATTTCATCCAAAAACTGGATATTACCTAAATCTGAAACATCATAAGCCGCAAAAGTAGCTCCTGTAACTTCATCTGATGTAAAAATAAATTGATGATCATCTGATGGCCAACAATTATGTGTAAAGGTATGTGGCGTAAACACATCTCCCATAACCTCTGTATCAGATTTATCTGAAACATCTATAGCTAATAAACTTCCAAGAAAAATGGCTGAGCCCCACAAAGTATCTCCCCGTGCATAACCATCATGTAAATAATATTCATTAAAATTCCCTAAGAATTGCGGAGCCATAGGAGTGCTAACATCCAGCATTAGTGCTCCACCAACACCATAATTTGAACCAAATAAATAGGCTACACCATTTTCATCAATATAAATATTATGTGCTCTTTTTAAACTATCATCCAAATCATAGGTATCCCATACCACAGTATCTTCATCCAAAGTGGTCAGGTCAATCATTAATAAACCTTGCGAAACTCCGCTTGAAAAATGGTCATGTACTACATAAGCGTAATCTCCCCAAGTCTTCATGTCTCTCCAAATAGTTGAAGGACCAGGTATTCTAGTTACTTCAACAATATTTGCAGGATCTGTAACATCCAAAATGGAGGTCCCGGTAAGCAATCCGACAATTGCATACTCCTTATCATTCTCATCGACGTATCCCCATACATCACTAAGTTTAGTATCTCCTATTATATCATCATAGGGGAACTTTCCAAGTTCAGTAATATTGAAATTTTGAGCACTTAAAACACCCGATAGTAGTATAGAAATTACAAACAATAGTCTTTTCATAATAATATTATTTCACAGTGTATCCATATCAAAAACCACACCTCAATTAATCTTGGCCATTTTTTTATATCAATCGGCAACTTGGAGCTTCAAATTACTTCAAATTAATTAATTTAGGAGAATTAAAATCAAATCTCTATGGATTCATTTACTCAAATAGTTTTAGGGGCAGCTGTTGGTGAAGCAATACTCGGAAAAAAAATTGGAAGGCGAGCAGCTCTCTGGGGAGCTATTTCTGGAACCATCCCAGACTTAGACATATTTGCACTCCAATTCCTCTCTTATACTGATGCTTTAACATTTCATAGAGGGTTTACACATTCCATTGTTTTTGCTCTTCTCGCTTCAATTTGTCTAGGCTTTTTAACCAATTATTTTTACAAGAAGAGATTTAATACCAGCTTTATTGATTGGTTTCTTTTACTTTTTTGGAGCCTATTCACTCACGCTCTCTTGGACTGCCACACAACCTGGGGCACCCAATTATTTTGGCCATCTGATTTCAGAGTATCATTAGGCTCAATATTCGTAATCGACCCTGCATATACCATCCCTTTCTTTTGCCTACTTATGATTGCTTTATTTTATAATAAAACAAGTCCGATCCGTAGAAAACTGAATTATATTGGAATTCTACTAAGTAGCCTATATCTAATGACCTCTGTATTTATTAAACAAACGGTATTGCAAAAATTCGAAACGGACTTAATAGAAAGAAAGATAGACTATAAACAAATTCAAGTTAGACCCACACCTCTAAATACTCTATTATGGACAGCCAATATTGAAACTGAAAAATCTTATCTCATTGGGCACTATTCCATTTTAGATAAGGAATTCAAACCAACATTCACTAGCTATCCTAAAAAGCATTTTTTGATTAATAATTATATCGGAAATTTAGAATTGCAAAAACTTTTGAAAATAATGAGAGGAAATTTCATCGTACAACATAAAGGAAAGGACTTATTAATTAGCGATTTGAGATTTGGCAAGATGTACTTTGGAGAAGACAATGGGCCATTTGTATTTAACACCCTTCTTGAAATAGAGAATAATCAAATAATTTCTATCAAGGAAGCTAATACTAAAAGAGAAAAAATAAGAATAAAGCAATCTCTTACAGCGCTTTTCGAAAGGATTAAAGGAATATAGGAACAAAAAAAAAGGCCCTCAATTGAGGGCCTTTTTTTTTTGTATTATATCAGAATAATAATTACTCCATTTCAGAAAAATATATTTTCTCGACAACTTCATATCCGTTTTCATATAATTTCTTTACTATATAAAGCGAATTACTTTTAGGAGCGATAACTTTTCTCCCCATCAAATCAAAATATATTTCTTCAAAAGGAATCCCTGTTAAATCTATTTCTTCAACAGCTAAGGCATAATATCCTGTAACTGGGAAACAAAAAGTAGTGTCACAAGATAGAAGTTGAGAGAATGTTTCTTTCAATTCTATATTAAGACACGCTTCATGAACAGTAGTATCTTTCACCAAAATATCATAATGAAGTACTACATTTCCAAGTGCAGCAATAGGACTTACACATTGATCATCTTTTGTTAAAGAAATATCCCCTTCATTTTCCAATAGTCCATAGTGGCAAAATCCTAAACCATCATTATCGTTAGGAAATTCCTCGAAAGAGTGAGTATTCGTAACGGTTACAGTCACATGATAGACCCCTGGACTTACAGAATCTATTACTGCAGTATAACTTACTTTTTCACATTGATCCCATTCACCAGCGAAACCAAGCGTAAATATTAGGGAAGCAAAGAATAATAGAGTTTTTTTCATAGCTATTTTTAGTTTTTACTTTTTAATGCTCTTCCAAAATTATTAAATAATTGTCAATTACGTTTTATAGTTGGCAATAAATTTCCCTGTACAATTTCTTCAGTGTTAATTTCTGTTAAGCAAAAGAGGAGTTAATGTACATTAACTCCTCTTTTTTGTTTACGCTATTTAATACTTATCACCTTTGATGATTTTCTTACACCTTCACTGCTATTGGAAAGAATATATTGCCCATCCGGCAAATCAGGAAGCTGAATCGTTAAGTGGTCGTCTTGTACTTGATAAACCTTAGATTGAAATAATAACCTTCCGGTAATATCTCTAAGCTCCATTCTGAGCTCCACTTGATCCTTATAATCAAACTGAATATTTAATTCAGAATTCACAGGGTTAACAACCATCCAATCATTTGTTCGTTCGGATAAACCAATGCGCTCAATTAAATGCACCTCATCAGTTCTATATATTGCTGTCCCAATAGCAAATGCCACATCACTCATCATTTCTAGTTGACCGCTAGATGTCATCAGTCCAAGATAGTATTTTTCATCCTCAGCGATTGTTTGAGAGATCTCATCCGATCCAAAAACAGTCACTACCATATGTTCCATTTCAAAGACAGATGCACCAATAATTTCATCTTTAGAATTAAGTACAATAATTTCACTGCCTATTTCTGGTAAATTTGACCAAGCTTCCATTGGAATACCAATAGTCATATTGTTCGAAGTCATTTTAGGCTTCTCAACCAAGGATACGTTTGCATCCACAGACAATCTAGCTAACGGTAATGTAATATCGTTAGATGGATAATAAAAGTCTACCTCATTATACATTCTTATTTGATATCCTTCACCAGGAGTCATATTTCCAATACTATTAATGTTAAACTCTGGCCAGTATACATCACCAACACCGTTCTTCACAATAAATATATCATCAGAAATTGTAGCAAGAACAGAACTAACATTTGCAGGCTGTTTTCTTAGGTATCCTAAGTAACTCCATCCTTGTGGAATATTTAATTCATGACCCGTCGGATCAACAGAATTCCCAACTACAACTAAATCAGCAGCATTATCCATTCTTACTTTGTAGGCTTTACCTATAGTATGATCACCTATATTGTTGATTCCAAACTCTGGCCAGAAAACATCTCCATCTTCATCCTTAGCCAAGAATAAATCTGAAGCAATGCTAGAAAGGACACTATCCATCAAGTCATTGGTTGGATCCAAATTAGTGGAAATTAACGACCAACCACTATTTAAACTTATTGTTTGAGTAATTTGAGTAGATAAGGTCAATACAGAACTAATTCCATCATCAGAATAATTACCTGTATTTGGCATTGTAGCATCATAAGTTACTTCTGCTTCATGATCCAGACCATCAGTAGCATCCCATACCATCCATGTAAACTCCTCATTATCAACAAAACCATTGTCCTCATTATCTTCGGTACCATAAGCAGTTAAAGTGGTAGTAATACCTTCCCATTCTAACTTACCTCCACATACCAAATCACCATTTACATCAGAATAAAACACCCCAACAAAATCACCAATGGCTATAGCTGCACCTTGCACACTAATATCTGCGGTTGAAGGAATTAAGATAGTATGATTTTCAGCATTTACATTCACGGTCCAACTTGGAGAAGTAGCGATAGGATATTCACATGATCCATCATCTGTGTTAGCAGCTGAATTATAATTCAAGGCATCAACATCAGTACAACCAATAATTACGGCAAGACAAGATCCATCATCGACATTCGCATTTGGGTTGTAATTGAAAGCATCCTGATCCATACAACCTAAAATTGTTTCGATACAAGAACCATCATCAGTGTTTGCAAGACTATCAAAATTTATTGCGTCTTCATCAGTACAACCTAAAACCACTTCAATACAAGTACCGTTATCAATAGTGGCTGAAGGATTATAATTAAATGCATCTTCATCAGTACAACCAAAAATTACTGCATCACATGATCCATCATCGGTATTTGCATTTGGATTGTAATTTGCAGCCAAAGGATCTGTACAACCTTCCACAATTAATTCACAAGTACCATCATCTACCGTTGCAGGAATACTAAAGTTGTAAGAAAAAGGGTCTGTACAACCGTATACCTGAAAATCGATAATTATAGTGGCTTGCACTGCTCCAGAAATAGGCGAATACAATAAAGCCGTTACTTCATACACACCATTTTGGCTATAAGAATGGCTTGGTGTAAAATCATACTGAGTAGCACTATTATCATCAAAATCCCATAGCACATAATTTAAATTACTCAAAGAATGAACAACACTGAATTCAACGGTAGTATCATCTACTATTGTATATTCAATATAGGCCAAATATTCACAAGTTGTAGAATCACCAATAACTACATTCGGATTATAGTTTAAGGCTAAAGTATCCAAGCAACCTTCAATAGTATATAGACAAGAGCCATCCTCCAATTGCGCCGAGGCGTTATAATTTATGGCTAGTGTATCCATACAACCCAATATATTTGTATTTGGTACAGTTTTAAAAGAAAAAACAAAAGACCAGGCAGAAGAACCACACGGATTCACTGATCTCACCCTCCAATAATAATCTGTAGAAAGTGTAAGCGGATTGGTTAAAGTATATTCTGAATCGGGTATTTCTGATTCATTTACAATGATGTCCGTAAAAAACTCATCAGTTGCTATTTGCAGATCATAATTATACGCTTTTAAGCCATCAAACCAATCAAATGAAGCCAATAATGGAACATTGATTACCTCATCTTCAGGCATATATAAAAATGGTGTTATCGCACTCCCTTGAAAAGTGGACAACAACAACTCAAAAGTATCAGAATAAGTAGAACCTGCTAGAGAGGCTATGAATAAAATAGTATCAGAAGTTTCAATTGCATTAAAATTTGTAATATCAACCGAGACAGTACCAGAAGCATTAAGGCTTATTGGGGTAATATTCGGAAAAGTATTTAAAGGCGCATTAACTATAGAAAAATTAAAATTTTGTGTAATATCTTCATCAATATTAACATCAATACTGTAATGTGCTACTTCTCCAGTACAAGCCGCCTCATCGATATCATCAGAGGAGAAATTAATTATAGAAGTTTGATTTAAAATAGTTACATTCAAAGCTCCCTGAACGGTATCTCCGTCAATAATAGAAGTAGCAGTGACAGAAACTATACCATTAGCCAATGGTACTAATAAACCATCCACAGTGATATAAGCCTCTCCTGTTGCTTCCAACACACCCCAGGTGACTGCCTGAGACAAGAATGATGGCAATATATCAGCATGCATTTGTAAAGTTTGTCCATTAAAAAATATCATATTAAAAGGACTATCAGAGTAAATATTTACGGAAGTTGTCTCAGAAGAAGTAGCTGCAATTAAAACTTCATAATCCTCGGTTTCTCCATTTGCAAACTCAACGCTGGTTCCCCCACCTGATAAAACATAGCCATAAGGAGAGTTACAAGGAACAATATTTGTCCCATTATTAGTGTTATAAAATAGATTATCTTCTATCACACGAACCCTTAATCTTGTCACTGCTTCAAGAGCAGTTACCGGAACCGTAAAGGTAAATGTGTTTACATCATCAATTGATTCTGGAGTTACCAAATCACCTAACAATTCGTTCGCTTCTAAAATATCGTTACCATTAAAATCTATCCATGCACCTAAGGCATGAGAAGTATCAGCATCATCTGTTTCTATCGTTATGACATACGTTTCTCCAATAACCAATTCTGTAGGCCCTATATTATTGAAAAAGGTATATGATCCTCCTGACGATCCATTGTCGATTGCATTAATCTTCACATTGGTAATTTTAACGTCGCTAGAAACCGGTTCATTGTGATATTCCGCAGAACAAAATGGAGTAGGATCCGTAATTTGAGCAAAAGCAAAATTTGAAATAAAAAAAGCGGCAAAAAGAACGGAGACAATATTTTTCATACTAAGCTCTTGTTTTTTAGTAAAATTGACAATCTTCAAATTTAATAAACTATTTCTAAAATACATGTTTTTTGCTACCTAATATAAAAAGCCTCTATATTTATAGGTTATTCACTTATAAAAGCCCTACGTTCTAAGGTTTAAAGCTAAATCAGTGGTTAAAATGTGTTAAGCATGTAACTCATATATTACATTTAAGTACATTTGAAAAATGAGCAAAAGAACGATTCATATTGTCATCACTCTTATAGCACTATCCTTAATAGTGCTGATTAGTTTTCAAATTTTCTTGTTGCGAGGTCTTTATCAAATCTCCAACAATAGATTTGATTATGCGGTGCACACGGTTTTGAAACATACCAATGAAGAGCTTCAGATGGAATTTATCCAATTGAAAGAAGACAATACACTTCAAAATACCGATTGGAATCCACAAGCGAGTCATTATGAACCGATGATTATAGGCGACTCAGAGTTGGGTGACGGTCCAATTACGGTGGAAGATCTAGAAATAATAAAACAAAGAACAGCTGAAAGAATTGTCCAATTATTTGACATGTTTATTTACAAACACAGCATTGTTCCAAGTGACGAATTACAAATTGGCTCTGTTGACTCCATTTTAAAAGCTTCTTTTAAAAGAGAAGGATTAAACGTAGATTATGAATATGCTATAAGTGATCTTGAAGGTCAATTTAGTTATCTGAGTGATAGCACACTTGATAAAGAGTTATTTATAGATTCTTATAGAAGGGCTGTATTCCTTAATGGACCAAAAAAAATGTATTATTTACATATTTATATTCCGAATAAGTTCAGCTATCTTATTCAGAGTTTCTGGTCTATACTATCCATTTCGATATTAATAATTTTAATAATTTCATCTTGCTTCCTTTACGCTCTAAGCATTATATTAAAACAAAAGAAATTATCCGAAGTAAAGAATGATTTCATAAATAATATGACACATGAGCTAAAGACTCCTATATCAACTGTCTCACTGGCACTTGAGGCCTTATTAAAATTTGATCTAAGAAAAAATGAAGACAAAACTATACGATACCTTGAAATTTGTCGACACGAAAATAAACGACTAGGAGAAATGGTAGAAAAGGTATTAAATATAGCTACCTACCAAAGAGGTGAAATAAAACTCAAAAAAGTTACGTTGAACCTACATGAACTTATCGAAGATGTTTATACTAACATTATTGTACAAGTTCAGCAAAACAATGGACGTATTAACCTGAAACTAGAAGCATTAGATGAAATAATCTACGTAGATAAGGTTCATTTTACCAATATTTTATTTAACTTATTAGATAATGCCAATAAGTACTATAAAGATGTACCAGATATTCAAATTAGTACCTATAACGATCTTGACTGGATATACATTGATATAGAGGATAAAGGGATAGGAATCAAAAAAGAAAACCAAAAGAAAATATTTGACCGCTTTTATAGAGTCCCAACCGGGAATTTGCACAATGTAAAAGGTTATGGTTTAGGCTTAAGTTATGTGGTTGATATAGTCCGTTTACACAACGGAAAAATAGATGTTAAATCTGAAATAGGCAATGGAACCTGTTTCACTATTCAAATACCAAATGGAAGAAAAAATTAAAGTACTAATTGTAGAGGATGATCCATTTATAGGATTAATAACCAAAGAATGTTTTGAATCTAGAGATTTCAAAGTAGAATTGCATGAAAATGGTGATGAAGGATACAAGGCTTACAAAAAATTTAATCCTGACATTTGTATTTTTGATGTAATGATGCCTGTAAAAGATGGCTTCACTCTTGCAGAAGAAATTAGAAAGCAGGATCAAGAGACTCCTATTATCTTTCTGACTGCAAAATCTATGAAGGAAGATATCATCAGAGGTTTCAATATTGGGGCAGATGATTATGTCAAGAAGCCCTTTAGTGTAGAAGAACTGATTGCTCGTGTGAATGTAATACTGAAGAGAATAAAAGCTACAAAAAAACGACAAGATGAAATTTCCATTTTCGAAATTGGGAAATTCAAATTTGACTCTGATTACAAGCTTTTAAAGATTGAAGATGACGAGCAAAAGCTAACCGATAAAGAAGCTGATATCCTTTCTTACTTGTGTAAAAACCTAAATGAGGTTGTTGAAAGAAATAACCTACTAATAGAAGTTTGGGAAAATGATAGTTTCTTCAATTCTCGAAGTTTAGATGTCTATATCACCAAAATTAGAAAGTACCTCAAAAAGGATCCAACGGTAGAATTAGTAACCGTGAGAGGTAAAGGATTTAAATTATGGGTTCAAGATAAAAAGGCATTTGAATAGCAACCTTCTAATTTGAACCATGAAGATAATCCTATTACAGGTAGGTAAAACGGAAGCTCCTTATATTAAAGAGGGGCTTTCGATCTATCAAAAAAGAATGAAGAAATACATCGCTTTTGAAGAACACACTATTCCAGAAGCAAAGTTAAAGAAGAAAAGATCAGCAGCAGAACAAAAAAAAGAAGAAGGAGACTCTATTCTGAAATTTATTCAACCAGGAGATCAGCTCATCTTGCTAGATGAAAAAGGAAAACAATTTGATTCCGTAGACTTCGCAAAATATCTTCAAAAAAGGTTTAATTCAGCGCCAAAAAGGTTGGTATTCTGTATTGGTGGCCCTTATGGCTTTAGTGAAGAGGTTTACAATAAGTCGAATGGGAAAATTTCTCTTTCCGCAATGACCTTTACCCATCAAATGATACGATTATTCTTTACGGAACAGATCTATAGAGCATTTACCATTTTAAATAATGAGCCTTATCACCATATTTAAACGGAGATGAATTGATATTTTGAAAATTCCTTTTAACACAAGGGATTTTCTTTTTTAATTATATTGTAAACAAAAAAATATGTTAATCGATATTCAAGGTATTTCCAAGAAATATGGAGAAAACTATGCATTGTCTAAATTGGACCTAAAAATTCCAACTGGTTCCATTTATGGATTACTTGGACCTAATGGTGCAGGAAAGACTACGCTTATTCGAATGTTAACTCAAATTACAGCTCCAGACACTGGCGTTATATACTTTGATGGAGAAATATTGAGTCAAAAACATATTAGACAAATTGGCTACCTTCCAGAAGAGAGAGGTTTGTATAAAAAAATGAAGGTTGGAGAACAAGTTTTATACCTGGCTCAACTTAAAGGATTAAGTAAAACAGAGGCCTTAACTAAACTAAAGTACTGGTTCGAAAAATTTGATATTATTGAATGGTGGGACAAAAGAATTACTGAATTATCTAAAGGAATGGCTCAGAAGGTTCAATTTATCATTACGGTATTACATGAGCCAAAATTGTTAATTTTTGATGAACCATTTTCAGGATTCGACCCTATCAATGCCAATTTGATAAAAGACGAAATATTAGAACTTCGAAAAAAAGGAGCCACTATCCTTTTTTCAACACACCGAATGGAAAGTGTGGAAGAATTATGTGAATATGTAGCACTTATTGACAAGTCTAAGTTGATTCTTGATGGAAAGCTATCCGACATAAAGAACAGTTATAAAGAACATGTGTACGAATTGGTATTAGGAACTGAGGAACACATCGAATTACCGAATACCTTTGAAATTGTTGAAAAGACCGGAAATAAAAACCTAATTAAGATATCTCCTGACAGTTCCAGTCGTGAATTATTACAAAAAGTACTTCAGTATACGGACATTCATTCCTTTAGAGAAATTCTACCTTCTGTAAATGACATTTTTGTTAGAGCTGTTTCTAAATAAGCTTATATCATGGATAAAATAAAATTAGTTTTAAAAAGGGAATATTTAACCCGCGTTAGGAATAAAACGTTTATCATATTAACCCTTTTAGTACCTGTCTTATTTTTAGGAATTTCCATTTTGCCAGCCTATCTGATGCAAATGGGAGGTGAACTACAAAAAATTGCGGTAGTTGATGAATATGGAGGGTTTGATGATGCCTTTGTTGATCATGAAGAATATGACATAGATTATTTTAAGAATAATGTGTATGATGATCTGATACTAAATTTTGAGGATGGATCTTATAATGCTATTGTTCATATTCCAAAAAAAACAGACAAAAATCACATTCTAAGACTTGAAAAAGAAATTAAACTATATACTTCTAAAAAAACAGGAATGGGACTCCCTTCCTACATTAGAAGATCTTTGGAAAGAAAAATTGAAGATACTAAAATTGACTATTTTGATTTAAATAAATCTGACCTTGAAAAGATAGCCACAGAAGTATCCTTCAAAAAAATAATCCATAATGAAGGGGAACAATCTGAAATGGAAGGAATTATTGGTAGTTTTTCTTCACTAATTTTAGGCTTTATTATTTATATTTTCATCTTCATGTACGGAGCACAAATTATGCAAAGTGTGATAGAGGAAAAGAACAGTAGAATAATCGAAATTATCATATCCTCCGTTAAACCCTTTCAACTATTAATGGGGAAGGTATTGGGTGTAGCTCTGGTAGGATTGACACAATTTGCCATTTGGTTAGTTCTTTTTGCTTTAGGATATACCGTATTATTAAGTATAATGGCCGGAGATATTGATACAGTAAATCAAATGTCTCAAACGGAATTGGATGAAAACAAGATGCATGAAATAATTCATATTCTATCCAATATAAATATGACAGAAATGCTTATTGGAATAGGTTTATTCCTATATTACTTTCTAATTGGCTTTTTACTTTATGCAGGTTTATTTGCCGCAGTTGGTTCGGCAGTAGAACATCAATCGGAAACCCAACAATTTATGCTTCCATTATCGGCTCCACTTTTGTTAGCCATTATGATAGCACAAATGGGAATATCAAATCCAGATAGTCCATTAATCTATTGGTGCTCATTTATTCCTCTAACCTCTCCAGTAGTAATGATGGTTCGTATTCCGTATGGCGTCCCGGGATGGGAAATTTTAGTTTCCATGATTTTGTTGATGCTCGGTTTTATTTTCATCACTAAAATTGCAGCAAAGATTTACAAAACAGGAATCTTGATGTACGGAAAAAAAGCGAGTTTAAAGGAGATTATTAAGTGGGTCAGATATAAAAACTAAGCCCAAAAATAAAGAGATTTAGTAGCACTTATTACACCATAAGAAATGAAAAAAATACTCATCATAGAAGACGAAAAGGCAATTCGAAATGTGCTCAAAAATATATTAACTGAAGAGAATAAAGACTTCCAGGTAGATGTTGCTGAAGATGGAGTGGAAGGCTTAAGATTATTTGATTCAGACGAACATGATTTGGTATTATGTGATATTAAAATGCCAAAAATGGACGGTATTGAGGTAATGACTAAAATCATTGCTCAGAACCCTGAAACCACAGTAATAATGATCTCGGGGCATGGAGATATTGACACTGCAGTAGAATGTATGAAAAATGGTGCCTATGATTTCATTCCAAAACCTCCAGACTTAAATAGACTGTTAAATGCTGTAAGAAATGGATTAGATCGAAAGACGCTTGTTACAGAGAATAAGACTTTACGAAAACAAGTTAGTAAGAAATATAAAATGATTGGTGACTCCGAGGCTTTATCAAAAGTACAGATGATGATTGATAAAGTTGCAGGAACGGATGCTAGAGTACTAATTATGGGGCCTAACGGTACTGGAAAGGAATTAATTGCACATTCAATTCATGAGAAAAGCGAACGCTCATCCTTCCCTATTGTAGAAGTAAATTGTGCAGCAATACCTTCAGAACTGATAGAGTCAGAACTCTTTGGCCATGAAAAAGGAGCCTTTACTTCAGCTATAAAACAAAGAAAAGGAAAATTTGAATTAGCTAATGACGGCACGCTTTTTCTAGATGAGATTGGAGATATGAGTTTGGCAGCTCAAGCAAAAGTACTGAGGGCACTTCAAGAACATAAGATAACAAGAGTTGGGGGAGATAAAGAAATTAAGGTTAATGTCCGAGTAATTGCTGCTACAAACAAAGACCTACAAGAAGAAATTAAAAATGGAAGATTTCGTGAGGATTTATACCATCGATTAGGTGTAATAGTTATGGTGATTCCTACTTTAGATGAACGAAAAGAAGATATAGATCAGTTGGTTATCCATTTTAGTAAGCAAATATGTAATGAACATGGCATCCAAATCAAAAAGTTTGAACCAAAGGCGATAGAACAATTAAAAAAATACAGTTGGACAGGAAATATTCGCGAGCTCCGAAATGTTATTGAGCGATTAATTATTTTAGGAGGAGAAAAAATCTCTAAAAAAGATGTTGAGCTTTTCAGTGCGAAATAGAAAAGTTTTTCCGTCTGTTAATAGGTAGTATTACAGGTGGGAACAATAAAATTGTTCTTTAAAATAAAACTTCTATTCTATTTCAAAACCCCCTTCCAACTACGTTTTAACACAAATTAACACTTAAAACTTCCATTACTAGACGACTGGTCGTATTTTTGTCAAAACAATTGCAATGACTGTAACAGAAAAACACATACTGAAACAAAATGAAATCCTTAAAATGGGATTGGAGGTGATGTGCTCAAATGGTTATGGTAATACAAGTGTAAATGACATCGTTAAGGCAGCTGGAATTCCAAAAGGGTCCTTTTATTTCTACTTTGATTCGAAAGAAGACTTTGCAATAAAAGCCCTGGAAACTTATGTTGAGATGTATAAAGACGAAGTTGAGAGTATTTTAAAGGATACAAGCACCTCTCCTGTCGATCGAATACAAACCTTCGTTAGTCTTAAATTAGATGCAGTTTTGCACAATCCCATGATGCAAAAGGGTTGCTATCTATCAAAACTTAATGGAGAAATGTCTGGTTGTAACGAGAATATCAGAAATGCTATTCTTAAGCAGGTAACTTACTTTGAAAATTTGGTTGAGCAATGTGTTCAGGAGGCCATTGATCAAGAACTCATTAAATTTGACGATGCAAAATCACTAACTGAATTCATTTTGAACTCAATGGATGGATCCCTGGAATTGTATAAAGCAACTCAAGATCCAAATACTTTGTTCAACTTTAAACGTGTATTATTCACCTTATTACTGAGGTAATTTTTTTTACTCAAAAACTAATCGACTGGTCAATTTTTTTTACTCAATATATAGACGACCGGTCAATTTATTATTATGAAAACACAATTAAAAGAAAAAAAGCCCATCACTTCTAACTCGAAAAATCCACCTTGGGATTCAAAGAGTTTGTATTACTGTACCTCTATAACGGAATTACAGCAACTCATAACTCAATATATTACCAATACCAATCAAATAGCTAAAACAATCGCATCCTATTAATTTAACTAACATGAAGCAGAAAAAAGATGCCTTAAATTCAAAGGCAAAAAAATGGGGAGAAATGATCATCAAATTTAGATGGCCAGTTCTTATCCTTACGCTAATCCTAGCCCTGGGCTTGGGTACTGGTGCCTCCAAACTACAATTTGATGGAGACTACCATGTATTCTTTAGCGATGAAAATCCCGAACTACAGGCCTTTGATAATCTTCAGGAAAAGTATTCTAAGGATGACAATGTTCTTATAGTACTTTCCCCTCAAGATGGGAATGTATTTACCAAAGAGACCTTATCAGCGATTCAATCACTGACTGAAGAGTCCTGGAATACTCCTTTCTCATCAAGAGTTGATGCCATCACTAATTATCAGCATACAAGAGCAGTAGAAGATGATCTATATGTTGAAGACTTAGTCATAGATGCAAATCAATTAGATCGACAAAGGTTAAAGGAAGTTAGATCAATCGCATTAAATGAAGCTTTATTAGTAGATAGACTAATAAGTAAAGATGGAAGGGTTACTGCGATTAACATTACAGTAAAATTACCTGGGGAAAGTTTAGATGAAATCCCTAATGTATCCGCCTTTGTTCGAGAAATGATGACCAATTTTAAGGAGCAAAATCCAACTATCGATACTCATCTTTCGGGAATGATTATGATGAACACTTCCTTCTTTGAAGCCTCTCAAAAGGACATGTCAACCTTGGTACCTTTGATGTTTTTATTGGTGATTCTAACAGTGTTTTTACTTACAAGAAGTGTTTCAAGTACTTTATCCACCTTGCTGATTATTTTACTTTCGATAGCCGGAGCTATGGGAGCAGCTGGATATTTGGGTATCAAACTAACGCCACCATCTTCAACGGCACCAACTATTATACTTACCCTTGCAGTAGCAGATAGTATCCATATTATTGTCACCATGTTACAGGGTATGCGAAATGGACTTACCAAACATGCAGCTTTGGTAGAAAGTATTCGATTGAATTTTATGCCTGTGTTTATCACAAGTCTTACTACCGTTATCGGATTCCTTTCAATGAATTTTGGTGATGTCCCTCCATTCTGGGATTTGGGTAATATTACAGCGATGGGAATGACTATGGCCTTTATTTATTCTATTACCATATTACCGGCTCTTTTGGCGATTTTACCTATAAAAGCTACAGCTAAAAAAGGCAAAAAAATTAAAATAGCCTGGTATGAAAACTTTGGAAAATATGTTTCCGAGCGGCCCAAAAAGATGGCTATTATTTCAAGTTTAGTAATTCTTGGACTATCAACTTTCGCTATTCAAAATGAATTTAATGACGAATTTGTTAAGTATTTTGACAAAAGTGTAAAATTTAGAACGGACACTGACTATATCAGCGAAAACTTAACCGGAATCTATAATATTGAGTTTTCAGTACCAGCGAAGGAAAGTGGAGGAATCAACAATCCTGAATATCTTGAAAATCTGGACAAATTTGAAAATTGGCTATATCAGCAAGATGAAGTTGTTCACGTAAATTCTTTTACGGAGATAGCTAAAAAGATAAATAAATCGATGCACGGTGATAGTCTACAATATTATGCTATTCCAGCAAACCGAGAGGAAGCAGCTCAATATCTTTTATTGTATGAAATGTCCCTACCATTTGGATTAGATCTTAACAATCAAATAAATGTTGATAAATCGGAAACAAGATTAACAGCAACGGTAGAAAACCTTAAAAGTGCTGAATTAATTGAATTCTCTGAAAGAGCTGAAAATTGGCTAAAAAACAATGCACCAGCTTATATGGCATCAAAACCAACTAGTCCAACCCTGATGTTTTCCAACTTAGGTTTCAGACAAGCGAGTAGTATGTTTAAGGGGAATGTAATTGCTCTTATTCTTATCTCCATTGTGATGATGTTTGCACTTAGAAGTTTCAAATTTGGTCTTTTAAGTATTATTCCAAATGTCACTCCTGTTATTGTAGGTTTTGGAATATGGGCCATGGTGAGTGGTCAGATAAATACCGGAATGGTAATCGTATTCGGTATGACACTTGGTATTATTGTAGATGATACGGTTCACTTTATGACTAAGTTCTTACGTGCTCGTCGTGAGCAGAACACAACACCTGAGGAAGCGGTACAATATGCATTTAAAACGGTTGGTAATGCTATCGTTACTACCACCATCGTATTGGTAGTTGGGTTTGCAGTACTATCACAATCAAGCTTTGGGTTAAATAATGGAATGGCCAGAATATCTACCATTATTATTTCCGCTGCCCTAATCATCGATTTTGTTCTGCTTCCTTCACTATTGATATTAGCAGCAAAAAAAGAGCCTGCAACTGAACCCGTTCTGGAAGCTCAACCTATTAAAGTAAGAAGTAACAACTAAAAATAAAATGATGAAAAAAAGAAATTTCATAGTTGCCTTTACACTTGCATTGGGATTAAACCTAATGGCGCAAGATAGAGGATTGGATATAGCAAAGTTAGCTGACGAAGCAGACAAAGGGTTTAATAACACTCAGGTAGACCTTACCATGACTTTAAAGAATAAAAACGGTCAGGTGAGTACTAGAAGTATGCAAAATAGAACCCTTGAGCTTACTGAGGACGGAGACAAATCAATGATTACTTTTTTAAGTCCTAAAGATGTAAAAGGAACATCTACCCTTACATTCACTCATAAGGAAGGACCGGATGATCAATGGTTATATTTACCAGCCATCAAAAGGGTGAAAAGAATTTCATCTAGTAATAAATCAGGACCATTTATGGGAAGTGAATTTGCTTACGAAGACCTGTCTTCTCAAGAAGTTGAGAAATACACCTATAAATTTATTGAGCAACAAGGTAATATTCTAATTGTAGAGCAAGATCCGGTAGATCCTAAATCTGGATATACTCGTAGAGTAGTGAATTACAATATGGAAAAGGGATATCGTGTTGAAAAAATTGATTTTTACGATAGGAAGAATTCCAAATTAAAAACCTTGACTTATACTGGATACAAGCTGTATTCAGGTAAATTTTGGAGAGCTGAAAAAATGCTAATGGTAAACCACCAATCCAATAAGGAAACTGAATTATTGTTCGAAAATTATGTTTTCAGTTCAGACCTTAGGGATTCAGATTTCAACCAAAACGCCCTAAAAAGAGCAGGAAACTAAAATTAAAAGGCCCCTACTTTGACACCTTAAAGTAGGGGCTAAATAAGAACAATATGAAGTTTAAAATTCTTAGTATAGGATTTATCCTATTGGGAACTTCCCTGGTTGCTCAAGAAAAATCAAAATTTTCGCATGATTTTGAAATTGAACTTAAAGCTGAACATAGATATTTCTATGATGAAGCTAAATTCGATGGTCAAGAAAATCACTTCCCTTCATTCGCCATCCAACCTGAATACAGTGTAGATTGGAATAAGGGTAGAGAGAGTATCAACACCAGTTTATTTTATCGTTTGGATGTTGATAAGGAAAGAACACATGGTGATATTAGAGAATTCTATTATCTAAATGCGACATCCAACTTGGAATGGAGTGTTGGTTTAAAAAAGATTTATTGGGGAGTTACGGAAAGTAACCACCTGGTTGATATAATAAATCAAACAGACCAGGTAGAAAGTTTTGATGGTGAGGCCAAATTGGGACAACCAATGGTTCACCTTTCCTATCCAACAAATAATTGGGGAACCTTTGATCTATTATATCTTCCATATTTTAGAAAACGAAATTTCCCAGGTGAAAAGGCTCGACTTCGATTTGAGACCTTAATCGATGAAGACGATATCCAATTCGAAGATGGATCTGAGGAATGGCACCAGGACTTTTCGGTTCGATGGTCACATAGCGTTGGTGTTTTTGACTTAGGAATATCCCATTTCTTTGGAACAGGAAGAGAACCTCTGTTCAACATTGACTCTGTGGGAGAATTTAACCCCCTTTATGCCATCGTAAATCAAACTGGATTTGACCTTCAAGCTACTACTGGAGCATTTCTTTGGAAACTGGAAAGCATTATTAGAACCAGTGAATACCAAGATATGTTCGCTGCTGTAGCAGGATTTGAATACACTTTTGGTAATGTTAACAAGAAAGGATTAGACATTGGTGTCATTGGAGAATATTCTTATGATGATAGAGATGAAATGGCGCTCTCTGGAATGCAAAACGACCTGTTTTTTGGAAGTAGAATAGCCTTAAATGATATTCAAAATACAGAACTATTGATTGGTGGTATTTTTGATTTGGATCATTCCACAATGATAGGATCTATAGAAGCATCCAGAAGAATTAAGGAAAGTTATAAAGTAGAAATTGAAGCTAGACTGTTAAATAATATTGCTCAGGAAGACAGCTTTCTAAGCAACTTCGAAAAGGATAGTTTTTTAAGATTTACACTTTCAAAATTCTTATAATTTAAATAGTGTTTAGATACATTCAATAAAAAAAGGGATACCACTTAGGTGATATCCCTTTTTTTATTTTGTTTCTTTTATTTATTTAATTACAACCTTAGAGACGCCCATTTCATTTCCAAAAATAGTTTGAATGAAGTAAATTCCCGCTGCCTGAGCGGCCAAATTAAATTAGTATCTAAACTCACCTGTTACCTTTCTTTTTTTTATGGAATCAACTATATGCCCTTGTTGATTCACAATTTTAGCAGTTAAATCTTTTTAAGCTTCATTCACCAAATTGGAGGATGATCATATTAGAAGTCTCCGTATTGAAAGATGGAAAGATTATAATTTTGATACTAGCGGCATTACTATGTATGCACCTGGAAATGGTAATGATATGTAGAATTATTACTTGAATTTAGACAATTTAAACACAGAGACAAAGTATAAATTAATTACTAATCCAATTATTGTAAATAATATATCAATCAAATAAATGCCCATAAAAACTTCTGTAATATTCATGTATTACCAGGTTACCAAAACTAATAAAAACTCTATCAGTATTTCTAAAGAAAGGAAGGGCAAAAGCCGTAATTAAGTTAGGAAGGTAATCTATAAATAATAAATAAACGATCCTTGGCCTTAAATAATGTTGGATAAATAAGACTAAAATTATAGAAATTAGTAGTATTCCAACATAGCTTATTTTAATCATTTTTGAGTTCAAATCACAATTGCATTTTTTCTGTTAAAAAATTTTTAATACTTGGATTTAAGATAACATAAAACCTGAACCAAACTGGTTCAGGTTTTATTAATTCATGCTTTGCTCACACCTTAACCCTAGCCGTCTTTAAAACCTTGAGCAAAATCGTCAGTGGCATCAAAGACACAAATAACTACACCTGGAAAAAATATTTTTCACTCAATTTATAGACGACTGATCAATTTTAATATAGAACCAAAAAAACGAATTCAACAGATGAATCAAACAAAACACGAAAAGCCTCCCAAGGTTATAAGAAGTCTTTACGATTGTCGATCGATCATTGAACTTCAACAAATTATTAATCAATATATTACTAACTTAGAGCAATTAGCTTAAACATCAATAGTTCATTAAATCACCATTATGAAACAGAAAAACAACCTTTCTAAGGCAAAGCAATGGGGTGAATTTGTCATCAAATTTCGATGGCCCGTTTTAATTATAACATTGCTACTCGCGTTCGGACTGGGTTCTGGAGCTTCCAAACTAGCATTCGACGGAGATTATCACGTTTTCTTTAGTAAGGAAAACCCTGAATTATTAGCTTTTGATCATCTTCAGGAAAAGTATTCTAAAGATGATAATGTCCTTATAGTATTATCTCCAGAAAATGGCGATGTATTCAGCAAAGAAACTTTAAGTGCCATAGCGGAGCTTACCGAGGAGTCATGGAACACACCATTCTCATCAAGAGTCGATGCCATCACGAATTATCAACACACCCGTGCTGTTGAAGATGATTTGTATGTGGAGGATTTAGTAATGGATCCATCTACCCTGGACAAAGAAAAGTTAGCACAAATAAAATCGATCGCTTTAAAGGAACCACTTTTAGTAAATCGCCTGATAAATGAAAAAGGTAGTGTAACAGCTATAAATATCACGGTAAAACTACCAGGAGAAAATCTAGATGAGATTCCAAATGTTTCGGCATTTGTAAGAGAAATGATGGACAAATGGGAAGAAAAGAATCCAAATATTAAAACCCATTTATCCGGGATGATCATGATGAATACTTCTTTCTTTGAGGCATCTCAAAATGATATGGGGACTTTAGTTCCGTTGATGTTTCTATTGGTAATTTTGACCGTATTCTTATTGACAAGAAGTCTTTCAAGTACCTTTACTACACTTCTTATTATCCTACTTTCTATTGCCAGTGCTATGGGAGCAGCCGGATATTTGGGTATCAAACTAACGCCACCATCTTCAATGGCACCAACTATTATACTTACCCTTGCAGTAGCAGATAGTATCCATATTATTGTAACTATGCTACAAGGTATGCGTAGAGGACTTGGAAAACATGAAGCACTTACCGAAAGTGTTCGAATGAATTTCATGCCTGTATTTATTACTAGTTTAACTACGATAATTGGGTTCTTATCCATGAATTTTGGAGATGTTCCTCCTTTTTGGGATTTAGGAAATATTACAGCGATGGGAATGACCATGGCCTTTATATACTCCGTTACAATTTTACCAGCACTATTGGCCATACTTCCAGTTAAGGCAAAAGGAATTAAAAGCAAAAGAATCCAACTTGCCTGGTATGAGAAATTTGGAAAATACGTTTCTGAACGCCCAAAGAAAATGGCTATATTCTCTGGAATGGCAATTGTTCTATTATCTGCTTTGTCTCTCCAAAACGAATTCAACGATGAATTTGTTAAATATTTCGATAAAAGCGTAAAATTCCGAACAGACACCGACTACATTAGCGATAATTTAACTGGGATTTACAATATTGAATTTTCAATTCCAGCAGCAGAAAGTGGAGGAATCAATAATCCGGAATACCTTAAACATCTGGATAATTTTGAAAAATGGCTAAAACAACAAGATGAGGTTATTCATGTAAATTCTTTTACTGAGATAGCAAAGAGAATAAACAAATCTATGCATGGGGATAGCCTACAGTATTATACTATTCCAACTGTTAGAGAGGAGGCTGCACAATATCTTTTATTGTATGAAATGTCGTTACCATTTGGTTTAGATTTAAATAACCAAATCAATGTTGACAAATCGGAAACAAGACTTACTGCTACGGTTGAAAATCTAACCAGTGTAGACTTAATCCGTTTCTCAGTTGAAGCTGAAAACTGGTTAATAAACAATACACCGGCTTATATGCATGCTAAGCCAACTAGTCCTACATTGATGTTTTCTAATTTAGGATTTAGACAAGCGGACAGTATGCTAAAAGGAAATATCATTGCACTAATCTTGATTTCGATAGTCATGATGCTTGCGTTAAGAAGCTTCAAATTTGGATTATTGAGTATTATCCCAAATGTTACTCCTGTTTTGGTTGGTTTCGGAATCTGGTCTATGATCAATGGCCAAATCAATACTGGTATGGTAATCGTATTTGGTATGACCTTAGGGATTATTGTGGATGATACTGTTCACTTTATGACCAAATTCCTTAGAGCGAGACGTGAGCACGGAACTACTCCGAAAGCTGCTGTTCAGTATGCATTTACAACAGTTGGAAAGGCAATTGTAACTACTACCATTGTACTGGTTGTTGGATTTGCAGTACTTTCTCAGTCCAGCTTTGGTCTAAACAATGGTATGGCTAGAATTTCCACAGTTATTATTTTTGTAGCCCTGATAATTGACTTCACATTATTACCATCGTTGTTAATTCTAGCATCAAAGGAGCAAACTGCTGAAGTACCTTTGGAAGTACAAGCAATCAAAATAAAAAAATAACCACAACAAAGATATAATGATGAAAAAGAAAAATTTCATACTAGCACTTGGGCTACTATTAGGTCTTAACCTTTCAGCGCAAGATAATAGAGGTTTAGAAATTGCCAAATTAGCAGACGAAGCGGACAAAGGGTTTAATAACACACAGGTAGACCTTACCATGACTTTAAAGAATAAAAACGGTCAGGTGAGTACTAGAAGTATGCATAATAAAACCCTTGAGCTTACTGAAGATGGAGACAAATCAATGATTACTTTTTTAAGTCCTAAAGATGTAAAAGGAACTTCTACCCTAACATTCACTCATAAGGAAGGACCGGATGATCAATGGTTATATTTACCAGCCATCAAGAGAGTAAAAAGAATTTCATCCAGTAATAAATCAGGGCCTTTTATGGGGAGTGAATTCGCTTACGAAGATCTATCATCCCAAGAAGTAGAAAAATACACCTATAAATTTATTGAGCAACAAGGTAATATTCTAATCGTAGAACAAGATCCGGTAGATCCTAAATCTGGATATACTCGTAGATTAGTGAGCTACAATATGGATAAG
>MAAC01011334.1_pt1 | contig 52668 bp, 54 predicted proteins | sample 1115981 | NCBI WGS metagenome assembly MAAC01 (sample SAMN04961126, study PRJNA320927) | seawater metagenome | isolation source: sample BD02T64 sea water enriched with oil for 64 days | place: USA:Gulf of Mexico | collected 2013-07-27 | reverse complement strand
TCATCATCTATAAAAAAATTGACGTAAATTGCGGGCCTAAAAATACGCTCAATTTTTTGAGTTTCAAAGCATAAAGACAAGATGCTGAAAGAGAAAAGAGTTGCCTTTCATACATTAGGCTGTAAATTGAATTTTTCCGAGACCTCAACCATTGCTAGACAGTGTGAAAAAGAGGGCTTTGACCGTGTTGATTTTCAAGAAGAAGCAGAGATTTATGTATTAAATACCTGCTCTGTTACAGACAATGCTGATAAGGAGTGTAGAAGATTGATTAAAAAGGCAAAGGAAAGATCTCCTGATGCCTATATTGCTATTATTGGTTGCTATGCACAATTACAGCCAGAAGAAATTGCAGCCTTAGATGGTGTAGATTTGGTTTTGGGAGCTACTGAAAAGTTCAAATTACCTAGCTATATCCATTCTCTATTACATGATGAATCGATTGAAACCGTTCATTCTTGTGAGATCATGGAAGCGAATCATTTTGAAGGTGCCTATTCCATTGGAGACAGAACCAGAGCTTTCTTGAAGGTTCAAGATGGTTGTGACTACAAATGTACCTATTGTACAATTCCTCAAGCACGTGGAATTAGTAGAAGTGATCGTTTGGAGAATGTATTGAAAAATGCAAAAGAGATCTCTGAAAAAGGTGTGAAGGAAATCGTATTGACGGGTGTAAACATTGGTGATTATGGAAAGGGTGAACTTGGAAATAAAAAACACGAGCACACCTTCCTAAACCTTGTTGAAGCTTTAGATGGCGTAGATGGAATCAGTAGAATGAGAATCTCCTCCATTGAGCCTAATCTATTGAAAAATGATACGATTGATTTTGTTTCTCAATCGGATTTATTCGTTCCTCACTTCCATATTCCTTTACAATCTGGATCCAACAAATTGCTTGGATTAATGAAAAGGAGATATCAACGTGAATTGTATGTTGAACGTGTTGAGCGCATCAAGGAAAAAATTCCAAATTGCTGTATTGGTGTTGATGTAATTGTTGGTTTCCCTGGAGAGACTGATGAATTATTTATGGAGACCTATCATTTCCTAAATTCATTGGACGTTTCCTATTTCCATGTATTCTCCTATTCTGAACGCGCCAATACGGTAGCAGCAGAAATGGAAGAGGTGGTACCAAAAAATGTACGAAGTAAAAGAAGTAAAATGATGCGTGTTCTTTCTGCAAAGAAGAAACGTAAATTCTACGAAGAAAATATCGGTAAGAAAGGTATTGTCCTTTTCGAATTTGAAAACAAGAATGGATTTATCCATGGTTTCACAGAAAACTATGTAAAGGTAAAAGTACCTTACGATCCAAGTCTGAAAAATCAGACTGTAGAAGTTGAAATGACGGAAATCGACAATGAAGATGGCTTGATGTTAGCCAATATCCTTTTCCAACCAAAAGTAATGAACGATTAACCACTGTTAAAGAAGATAACATGAGTGCAGAAGTTAAAAATATTCAGCCATCTGAAGTATGGTCTCATTTTTACGCATTAAACCAAGTACCTAGAGGTTCTAAAAAAGAAGAGCGCGTAATTGAATTCGCTAAATCATTTGGAGAAAATTTAGGATTGGAAACCATCGTTGACGAAGTAGGTAATGTAATCATCCGAAAAGGAGCTACACCAGGAATGGAGCACAAAAAAGTGCTTACCCTTCAAAGTCACTTGGACATGGTACATCAAAAAAACAACAGTACGGTATTCAACTTCGATGAAGACCCTATCAAAATGAAAATTGATGGTGACTGGGTTCGTGCTGAAGGAACTACATTAGGTGCTGACAATGGAATGGGAGTAGCTGCCATTATGGGAGTTTTAGCCTCTACGAATGTTCCTCATGGACCAATTGAAGCTCTTTTCACAATTGATGAAGAGACTGGAATGACTGGTGCTAAAGGATTAAAAGCCAATATACTTACTGGTGATATCCTATTGAACCTTGACACAGAGGATGAAGGTGAACTTTGTATAGGATGTGCAGGTGGTGTTGATACAACGATCAACCTTGAATATATTGAAGAGCCAACACCAGAAAACAGTGTTGCTTTTGAATTAAATATCAACGGATTGAAAGGTGGTCACTCTGGATGTGAAATTCACTTACAGTTAGGAAATGCAAATATCCTAATGGCTCGTGTACTTAGAGAAGCAGCTCAGAAATTCAATTTAAGAGTTGCTGCATTTGAAGGAGGTAGCCTAAGAAACGCTATTCCTAGAGAGTCTTATGCTATAGTAACTGTTCCTACAAATAACCAAGAAAGCTTCAAAGCCTTTTTCACTGAAATGACAAAGGTGTTGAAATTCGAATATAAAAACACAGAAGCAAACCTAACTTTGGAAATCAAAGAAAGTACTGCTGACTGGGTAATGGAATCTGCGAAACAAAATGCTATTTTAAACGCATTGATCGCTTGTCCAAATGGTGTTCACAAGATGAGTGATGATATTGAAGGATTAGTAGAAACTTCTTCTAATCTCGCTCGTGTGGAAATTAAGGGAGGACACTTTAACTCTAAGACACTTCAAAGAAGTTCTCTAGAATCAGGAAAGTGGGAAATTGCCAATAAGGTAAATGCCTGTTTCTCTATGATTGATGCTAACGTAAGCCATGGTGGAGCTTACCCTGGATGGATTCCAAATCCTGAGGCTTCTATCTTGAAAACGATGAAAGCGCTTCACAATGATATTTTCGACTATGAACCAAAAGTATCTGCTGTTCATGCAGGTTTAGAATGTGGTTTATTAGGACAAAACTATCCAGATATGGAAATGATCTCATTTGGACCAACCATTCGTGGTGCTCACTCTCCAGACGAAAGAGTTCATATCCCAGCTGTTGAAAGTTTCTGGAAATACTTATTGGCTACTTTGGAAAACGCTCCAGAATAGTATTCAAATAGTATCTATACAATAAAAAAGCCCACTCAAATGAGTGGGCTTTTTTATTGTATTAAGTGGAAATAATTCCTCCTTTTCACCTATTGCTTTACAATCTGTCTTGTAATTTGTTTTCCGTTTTTAACAATATTCAAATTGTATACTCCAGCAGGCAGTTCATGAATGTTCAAAGAAACATTTTGATTATTAGATGTGGACATTTTAACCACTCTACCACTCATATCAAATAGATTGATTTGAGTAAATCCTTGATCTTCCAATTGAATAAAAAGTAAATCAGATGATGGGTTTGGATAAATACTGATATTAGCAGCCAGCTCTTCCTCTAATCCTATTCCATTAGTATAGGTAAGAGTCATTCTTGAGGCATTCACCATTACACCTGTAGAATCTACAGATTGAAAGACCATTTGAGAGGCCAAATTTGCTGAATTATATACTGGCATGAATTCCCCCGTTAAACTCCATGAACCATTCTCCCATGTAAAGCTTTCACCAAGAGTTAATAAATTATTATTATCAAGATTCTGAACATTTTTAGTCGAATTTACCCAAGATGATCCAATCCAAGATTTTACAACAGTCTCAATAAGAAAATTTGAGCTATTATATGTTGCTATTGATTTGGCCGAGTTTACCCAACCATTATCCCATGATTGAGAAACTGTTTCGGTTATCAGGTTATCTGAGTTAAACGTACTGATCGTTTTTGATGAATTCACCCAACTAGTAGTTGGTAAATCCCAAGCCTCTCCAATTGTTATGGTATTGTTGTCATCTGAGTCATAGGTATATGTTATTCTTCCCGAATTTAAATCAGTCCCCCCCATAGTAATTTGCGCAATTGTTTCAACAATCAGGTTATCACTATTAAAAGTACTATTTGCTACCTGAGTATTCATCCATGACCCTCCCATATTCATTTGAGTGGTCATATTAATCGTATTACCATTTGCATCATAACCATAAATTGATTTGGTCATATCCATCCAATCATTTACACTCCAGATGGCCATCAATAATTCTGAAGGAGTATCATCAACATTATAACTAAAACTACTTTTGCTACTATTCTCCCAAGCGTTATCTGACCATGACTCACTTACTATAGACTCAACTTGCTGTGCATTCAAAGAAAAAGAGCAGATTACTGCCAATGTTAAAAATCGAAGTTTTTTCATGTGTATTTTATTAAGAGATTTAAGTTTTTGAATAATAGCAATCAGTAGAAATCTTCTATTAATATTAATTATTCATTATTAGTTAATGGTAAAAATAGCATAATTATTATCATTAACTAATGTCAAGCACTCCATGTTCAGCTATTTGAGATACAAGAAGTCAACCATTCCTTTTGGATGAGAAAAATAACAAATCAATTATCGAAAGGACAATACAGTCATCCAAAAGATACAATCCATGTAAAATATAAAAAGCCCAATCAAATGACTGGGCTTTTTGCGTAATCCATATATCTAACGACCTTAAAATTATCGCTACATAATATCTATATTATCTATTCTCTCCTATTTTCCAAAAACCACCAAATACAATATTTAATTGGCTAAAATAGAAGGATTGACTTGCACTATCATCTGATGATTGAGTCGTTCTTATACTAGGCATATCTATATATCCCACTTTTCCTTCTGTCTGAATGAAAAAACGATCGAAGAAGGTGAAGTTTAAGGCAACAACTCCACTCAAGCCATAACCAGAAACATGAAATTGGTCGTAACGATCATTGTTTAATAAAGTAGTATTTGTCTTTGGTATCAGCATCCCTACCCCAGCACCTTCCGTAAGGTTTATAGATACATTCCTAAATGAATAGATCTCATCAAATCTTCTCAACTCCATATTGAGATAATTCAACCCATCGGTATGTTCAAATTTTAGAAAATCCTTAGTCAGGACAATATCTTTGTTATCATAAATTCTGTCATATCCTGTTCCAGTATCATTGATATAACCATTGATACTCACTGTCTGATTGGTTCTCATCACATATTTCATATGATCAACCCCAAATGATACATCCCAGTTCTCCTTGATAAAATACCCCACTCTAAAATTGAATTGAGAGATAGTAATTTCTAATGGATTAAAATAATGGCTATAACCAAAATCTGAAGGCTTGTCTTTCGATTTCACATCATCCAAGGTGAAATCATAATTATTCCCTTTAAAGTGAATATCAGAATCGCTGTACCAACCACGATTCCAGCCCCAATAATAATATAATCTACCTTGACGTTTTTTCCCATCTAGTAGGGATTTATTCTGGGCAAAAGTAAATTGACTACCTAACAGAAGTAGGCTTAACATTAAAAGGAATCTCATTGTAAATAATTATATAACGTAAAAAAATCACGTCTAGTTCTTTCAAGATTTCGAGGTAAATAGATAACTCGAAAATGGACGAATGAAAACTCAATTACTGAATATTTTCAAAGGGGCAAATCTCTGATTATTTTAACAATTACGGAGGATTATTTTTAATTCTTTTCAACCAAAACCATCAACTTTTAAATATTAAATCCTAATAGTATGATGTAGATCATACTATTAGGATGAGCGATGGAATAACCTTCACTTTAGACGTCAATAATTCTTCCAATTTGATAAGCCAAATTCATTATTAAATCTATATTTAATCCTTTCAATAAATTGCTCTCATATAAATATGAATACATGTTATTAGGATATATTCTTATTGCCTTTTTTATCGCTTGGATTTGGGTCGATTATTTTAGATTAATTGACATCTACGAAAAAGAAAGTCTTGGCTACTTCATTCTCACCTTTCTAATGGGGGCTAGCTCTGTATTTATCGTTTTCGCCATTGGAGATTATATTATTGCCCCATTTTTCCCCGGTCAATTGAATGGGAACTTTTTCAATGACTTCTTTCATTGTGTTTTCAAAATTGGGATTCCGGAAGAAATCGCCAAATTGATTCCATTTTTAATTTTACTACTCTTTTGCAAAAAACAAATCAATGAACCCATTGACTACCTAGCTTATATCTGTGTCTCAGCCTTAGGGTTTTCTGCTGCCGAAAATGTTCTATACTTCCAAAGCTCTGGTCCCGAAATCATCAATGGTAGGTCAATTTTAGCCACTGTTGGTCATATGTTTGATTCTGCTCTGATTGCCTATGGTATTATCCTGTACAAATATCACGAGAAATGGAAAAGCCCATGGACCATCGTATTCTTTTTCATTTTGGCTGCTCTATCCCATGGATTTTATGATTTCTGGTTAATGTACAATGGCTTAGACAATGGCTGGATTATCACGATTCTATATTTTCTGATTACCATTTCTGTATTCGCCGTTATTCTCAACAATGCTTTAAATAACTCATCCTTCTTTAGCTATAAAAAAGTAATCGACTCGGAAAAAGTTAATAACCGCTTACTTAGCTATTATGGCTTACTTTTCATCATTCAATTTGTATTAATTACATATTCTAGTGGATTTTCAACTGCCATGGGAAACTTACAAGGTTCTGTATTTTCTGTGGGATTTATTATCATAGTGACCACTACACGGTTGAGTCGTTTTAAATTGATTAAGAATAGGTGGCATAAACTGAAATTGGAATTTCCTTTTGGAATTCATCAGGGTGATATCTATGGTTTTGATACTAGTCCAATTCGGCTTGTAATAAAAGGAGATGCCTTCAACGAAATCTATTTGAACAAGTACTTTCAGGAGCTAGCATTCATTAAACCCGTTAGCTCAAGGAGAACTACTTTGGGAATGAAACACTCTATTGTAATGGAAAGAAAATTGTTCCTCAAGGAGGATGAAGCCTTCTATTTAGCCAGAATATTTCAAGATAGTAGTGCTGATATTTTTGAATACTACCTGATAAAAGCGAAATCAAGTGGCACTACTATGATTCGAAAAAAATTCCCAATAGTTGCCTTATTAAAGCTTAACCATATCGACCTATTGGATTTGGAAAATGACAGCATTGAAGATTTTAAATTTGTAGAATGGTGTGTTATTAAGGGGAGGAATTAAATTGATTGTTGGATTCCTTTGAGTCCTATTCAAGTGAATTAAAAGGGACTGGAACTGGATAGATTCAGATAATCTATATTGAACTTTTTTCAGCCATTATTCTCCATTTTCCACCAAGGCTTCTTGCTCCTTCCCTTTATAAAACAAATCTAATGTCACAATAAAAGCAAAGGAAGCCCATACTGGAACAGAAGCCTTGTCTACATCAAGATAATTGTTGAGAACCCCATGTGAGAAATAAGTTGCATTGGCGAGAATGATACCCAAAACAAAATTTTTCAGTCGTTTATCATCCAATGCTGAATACAACTGAATGGCCTTTGTAAAAAAGACAACAATCAAAATTAACACAGACAGTAACCCTAGCACGCCAGTCTCGGCCAAAGGACCTAGGTATTCACTATGTGAATTCCCCATATCCCCTTCCATGGTACTAATAATGGTCTTGTCAAATGACATTTGCTTGGGTGCATACTGAAACTGATATGTTCCGGGTCCCCAACCAAAAAATGGTTCTTCTTCCCAAAGGGTAATTGCAGAATTCCACCTATTCAAACGTTCCAAATTGGAGGCATCTGTGGAGATATTACTCATTGACTGTATATGTTCTGTAAAATTACCCGATGAATCTTGGGTGTTTTTTGTCAGCATAAAAAAGATCTCTGTCTGGAAAGAAAAGAACAAAGCACCTAAAATGACAATGGCAGAGCCCAAAAACCTGAATGAGATCTTTAATTTAATCACAATATAAACCCCCAAAGCTAGTATCAAACTCAACCAAGCGGCTCGTGTATAGGATAAAATGATTCCTGCAATGAGGATAATATTTGCGACTATAAAGAATAGCCGATGTCCTCTTGACCAAGCCTTATTCCAAACAGCCCCTAAAGTAATAGGTAGGATAAAAGCCAAAATAGCTCCATATACAGTATGGTCTTTAAAGAAAGGTGACATGATAAAGTGGGCAGAGAATTTATCAAACCCACGCATCCCATGACGAATAATAGTGATGATAACCACAATCACCATAGCCATGGTAAACAGATAGATAAAACGTTGATAGTTCTTGATATCCTTGAAAAAGATATGACCCAAGACAAAGAAACTAAAGATGAACCACAATTTGGAGATAAAGAACTTTGCCGAAATCATAGGCATACTACTCCAAAATACCGTGAACAACATCCATCCTAAATAGAATAACATCGCCTTTGTAATCCCATGCGTCAACATCGGCTTAAACCTATCGGCATGAAAGAAGGTCTTGTACATTGCTATGATCATAAGACCAAACAGGATGGGTTCTGTAGGTAGTGCCATTTCGACACCCAATGGATTGTAGATTCCCAACTCTTCTAAACTGGTTGAAAGTGGAGTAAAAAAGGCCACAAACAACAACAAGGAGTTGACCCTAAACAAGGACCAATACAAGATCAATACCGCACCAGGAACAATTGCCGCATAGCTAAATTTGTTTTGGGTCATCATATAAACCAAAAACAAAACATAACCCAAGCTAATTAATCCAGGAAGGCTCTTCTTTACTATGTTGATTAGTTGATTCACGCAGCTTCTGTAACTTCTTTCACAGACTTAATAACAAACTGTAAAACAAAGGTAAAGGCAATAGCAGCAAATACGGAAGCCACTACAATCAACCAACGAATAGGGTATGATTTTTTAACAGCCGGATAAGCAGAATTGATTACAAATCGACTAGACATAGATTCATTTGCATCTATCAATAGGTTGTCTCTTTGCATACGTACCATATCCAAGTTTTCTTGCAACAGTTCAGAACTCTCTTCCAATCTCAACCATTCTGCGGCATGAATAGCCAACTTATCCATTTCCTTTTGAAGTCTTTTGGCTCCACTTTGATCATTTGCACGCAAGGAGATGGCAAACTGCTCTGTCAAACGCTCTACTTGCAATTCCAGAGACAACAATCCCGATTGGTTGATTTCACGTAATCTATCATCTTGAGCCATCAACTCTCCTTTCACCTTTGCGTATTGCTTTTCCAATACCACCAAAGCTTCCTGGGCTCTATGACGACGTACCTCGTAATAATATTTATCTACAAGATCCACAATTCTATTCGCCATCAACGCAGCTGTATCAGGACTAAAATCCAATACCTTTACATTGATAGAGATATATTTTGTTTTCTTTACTGATACATTCTGTCCATACATGAAGTACAAGAGATTCTTGTATTCTTGATCTTCAGGATTCAATCTATAATGTTTTCCTAAATCAAACTCTTCTATCACTTGATTACGGATACGATCAGAATTTAATATCTGAATCAACTGCTCTGTTTCTTCCTCTTCACCAAATTCCATTACATTTTTACGGTATGGATTATCCTCAATGGTTAGTGCCTGAGATACAGAAGGTGTTGTTGTAGCAAAAATCGTTGCTTCAGATTTATATTTTGGACGAATAAAAGCAGGCCCTGAAAAGATAGCAGATAGTACAGCTGCAACAAAGGCAACCAATCCAAATAATTTCCAGTTTCTGATAATAAAAACAATCAGGTCATTTGCCTGAAATAGCTTTTGATCTTCTTTCTTCATAATATTTACTAAAATAGAGGGCAAATATAAAATAATCTTATTGCCCTTTGAGAATATTCAGGTGCTATTTGACTCCTAACCCATTTATCGGTCATATTTGACTATTCGATACAAACCTGGTATCGATATCATCTTGGTTCCTATAGCCAATAGCATCCCTACAACAACAAATAGGATAAGGTTGATAAACCAGTTATTAAAATAGGATGAACCATAAAAACCAATCACGAATAAAACAGAACTAAAACCAACAATTTGAATCAATTGTAGAGCAGGAAGTTTCAATTTCAAATAATGCTTACACAGAATGATTTGGGCTATAGTCACAAATAATTGAGTGATGAGGCTAGCAATGGCAGAACCTAGAGCCAAATATTCTGGTATCAACCATAAGTTCAATCCAATATTGACAAATACAGCAGAAAGAGCCATGATATTCAAAGCTTTTAAATTGCCATTTGCTGTTAGTAAGGTTCCAAAAATATAAGTGGTTGTCACACAGACAAAACACATCATCAATACTGTAAAGGTAGTTGCCGAATAAGGATGTGTGTCAGTATATTTCCATGCAATAATTTCTTCACTAAAGAAGAAACAAGCAAAGCAGAGAATTAGAGAACCTGAAAAAATCAATTTAAAGGAGAGCATCACAAGGTCATCAACAGACTCTCTCTTTTTTAACATATTGGAAAAGATAGGAAGTAAAAGTGCGGCAAATAAATAACCGATCATATTGGCCGCTTCAAAAAATCGATAGCCCTGTGCATAATAGCCTGCTTGCTCTGCACCGTCCTCTAGCATTTTTTCCAACATGACACTGTCACTTCTCAAATAGAAGCTCATCAACAATACCAGTAAGGCATAAGGGTAACTTTGCTTTAGTATCATTAAGGAGAATACCTTACTAAATCTAAATTTGACTTTCTCTGATTTCGATCTTAAAAGAATAAATGTAACGATAGCCGTAACCAAATAGGCAAAGGTCTGTGCATAAACGAACCATTCTATTTGAAAGGCTTTTTCTGTAACTCCTCCCCAAAGAAGAACCGAACAAATGATAATCAATAGCAAGCGATCGAGTATAGAAATCAGGCTATCTTCCTTAAACATATGTAATCCACTAAGGTTACTTCTCAGATAGAGGATAACGGCTACAATGGATTGATTCAAGGCCAAGAAGCTCAACAGGTGAATCTCTTCGGATCGAAATCCCCACCAAAAACCTAAACCTAACGTGATTAGAATATAAAAAAGAGATAGAAGCAATTTCAAACTCAGTACCTTAGAAAGGTGTTTCCCCATCAATTGCTGGTTCTGAGCTATGTTCTTCGTGTTGAAATTGGTAATTCCTAAGTCTAAAAAGATATTTAGAAGGAAGGTAAAATTGATGATTGCAAAATAATTCCCATAGCTTTCGGGCCCAACTCTATTCAGAATTTCGGCATCGATTCCCAGGATATAAAATGGCTTAACTAATAAGTTAAGTAATAATAGAAAAACCAGATTTACAATAAACTTCTTTTGCATGTGTATAATCCAAGATTAATCATCCAACCAATTTATCCTTCTATTCTATCTAATATAGAATAGAAAGTGCTACAGTTTAATAAATAATAAGGAGGATATAGTGTAGCAACGGCAAAAAAATAAAATTCGTATCAAATAGACAATAAAAATTCTACATTTGTCTCATGAGAATTGGGGTAAATACACGATTATTACTAAAAGATAAAATTGAAGGCATTGGTAGATTTACCATTGAAAGCTTACAAAGAATCTGTAAAGCTCATCCTGAACATCAATTTTATTTCTTCTTTGATAGGGCTTTTGATCCCTCATTTATATTTGAAAAAAATATCATTCCTGTGGTGGTATCCCCACAAGCTAGACATCCATTATTGTGGAAAATCTGGTTTGATTGGCGTCTTCCCGCTCTTTTCAAAAAGCATAAAATTGACCTTTTCCTTTCTCCGGATGGCTATTTGTCAAAAAATACAAGCATCCCACAAATTCATGTCCTTCACGATATCAATTTTGAACATCAACCTCAAGATGTACCTGGTTGGGCAGGAAAATATTTACGGTCAGAATTTCCTCTTTTTGCAAAAAAGGCGAAACATGTTTTAACTGTTTCAGAATTTAGCAAACAAGATATTGTAAATACCTATCATATTGATCCAGAGAAAATATCTGTTTGTTATAATGGGGTGAGTGATCAATTTTCACCATTTTCTGATGATAAAAATCTTCAAACAAAGATTCAATACTCGGAAGGAAAAGAATATATTCTCTACTTAGGAGCTATTCACCCTAGAAAGAATATCACCAGAATGTTGCAAGCCTTTGAAAAGTTTAAGGAGAGTCATTCATCAGATATTAAATTCTTGATTGCTGGAAAGAAAATGTGGTGGACAGATGAAATGGAACAACAGTTAAATTCCATGAATCATAAAAAAGATGTTCTTTTTGCAGGACGTATACCTCAAGAGGATTTACCAGCTATATACTCTGCCGCAAAATGTTTGCTTTATGTTTCCTACTTCGAAGGATTTGGAATTCCAATGATAGAATCCATGAAAGCTGGAACTCCTGTAATAGCATCCAACAACAGTTGTCTTCCCGAAATAGCTGGAGAGGCGGCACTCTATGCTGATCCTTATTCTGTGGAAGATATTACAGATAAGATGTCTCAACTTCATTTAGACAAAAGCCTTCATTCAACATTAATCTCAAATGGTTTTAAGAGAGCTGAGATCTTTACTTGGGATCGTACAGCTGAAATTATTTGGAACACTATAGAACAAGTTTATGCTAGCAGCTTATAAAAACAAAAAACATATTGAAGCAGGAACAGACGAGGCAGGTAGAGGATGTTTATCAGGCCCTGTAGTTGCTGCTGCCGTAATTCTTTCTCCAAAACATTCTATTGATGCACTCAACGATTCAAAAAAGTTGACAGAGAAGAAACGATATGAACTTCGACCTATTATTGAAGAAACTGCATTGGCTTGGGCTGTAGGAATTGTAGAAGCAGATGAGATTGATAAAATCAATATTTTGAATGCTTCTTTTTTAGCTATGCATAGAGCATTGGATCAACTAAAGGTAATACCTCAACATATCTTGGTTGATGGAAACCGATTCAACCCCTACAAAGATATAGACCATAGTTGCATAATAAAAGGAGACGGGAAATACCAAAGTATTGCTGCTGCATCAATACTTGCCAAGACTTATAGGGATGATATCATGAAGGCACTACATGAGAAATACCCAGTGTACGATTGGAAACAAAATAAAGGCTATCCAACAAAAAAACACAGAGCTGCCATTGCAGAATTCGGAGCCTGTAAACTACACCGCAACAGCTTTCGACTACTCCCCGCCGATTTGACCTTGGATTTATAGTATTATTGGTTACTTTTAAACTTTAGTTATTACAATCAGAACCAATTCATGAGATCAAGTCTTTTCGCACTATTTGTTGGCCTAATTATTACACTAGGCTGCATGACCTCCTGCAAGGATAATTCAGCTACCAAAAATAGCCTTATCAAAAACATTCCAACTTCAGCTTATGCGGTATTGGAAACACAAGACATTCAACAGTTGCTAGAAGCTACAACTGACAATGAATATCTATCTAAACTGACCGACCTTCATCAGTTAGAAGATCTAAAAAATCAATTTTCTAAATTACTCCAGAATCTGAGAGCAAATGAAATTCAGCTCAAACTAAATAATGCTGTTTCATTTTCTATCCATAAAACGGGAAGTAAGCAAAGTGATCTTTTATTCACTACCCAAATTTCCCCTAACGATTTTGAACTAGAAGAAACCATCAAAAAGTTATCAAAATTCACCAGGGTTCAAACAAGGCACTATGATGAAAATTTGATCTATTCCATCAATAGTGAAGGATTACGTTTCTATTTTGCTTACGTTGATGGCTTTCTATTTCTAACAAAAAATAGCGGACTTCTTTCGGATGCAATGCGTCAATGTAGAGCAGAGCATAACCTACTTGACAACTTAACTTTTGCTGAAGTATATAAAACAGCCAATCAAAAAGACATACTCAATGTTTTTGTCCATGTTGACGGTCTAAAAAAGGCATTATCACCTCATAGTACTGTACCATTTAGGGATATTCGAAATTTCTCTGACTGGATGGCCTTAGACCTTAGCCTGGGTGAAAACTACCTCCTTTTCAATGGTGTAAGCCAGACCAAAGATTCCTTAAACAGTGTGTATAACTATTTCAAGGATCAAAAAGCGCATCAACCAGAATTGTTTGACATTGCACCAGCAAATGTTGAATTCTTGATGTCCTATCATTTCGATTCCTTTGATAAATTTTTCAGAAATAAACAGCAACAACTGAAACGTAAAGGGAAATTACTGCGCTTGGAAAAAGCCATGTCTCAAATACCTATCAATGAAGAACTCATCAAACAAAACCTAGATGAGGAATTTGCCTATCTCATGGTTGGGAAAAAAATGACGCAAGAAAATCAAATGGGTATAGCAAAAATCAACGAGCCCTATATTTTTGAATCCTTACTTTCTCCGATAAGTGATAGCCTTGAAAATTATAGAGATTACCCTATTTTTCAAATGAAGCACAGTCCATTGGTTGAATATTTATTTGGAGCAGATTTCAAAAGTTTCAAAGCTCCCTTTTGGACAATTATTGATCATTATTGGGTTTTAGCCATTTCAAAAGCAAACCTTCGCTCCAATATCAATGAATTCCTACTGGATCATAACTTGGCCAATCAAGATAATTTCAAGAAGCTAAAAGAAAACCTTTCTAGTACATCAAATATTTGGATGTACGGGGCAGCTCTTGGAAACAAAAGCCATTTTAATCAGTTACTTCAAAAAGAAGATCTCCCGAAATGGCAAAAAAGCATTACTCAATTAGACTATTTTGAAGGATGGATGTTGCAGATGGATCATGCACACAGCTATTTCAATGTCAATATAACCACAAAGCTAAAAGAGGAAAGAGCACAATCTATAGTTCGTTCTGAGTGGACTTTGAACATGGACAACCCAATATCAAAACCCGCTCAAAAAGTTTGGAATCATAAATCCAAGGAATGGGAATTGATCATTCAGGATGATCAAAATAAATTATATCTCATCAAATCGAACGGAGAAATCCTATGGAAAAAACAGTTGGAAGAATCTATTCTTGGTAAGGTCCACCAGATTGATGTTTATAAAAACAATAAACTACAACTAACATTCAATACTGCTTCCAAAGTCTATCAAATTGATCGCAATGGAGATGATGTAGATTCCTTTCCTATAGAACTAAATGATGAGGCTCAAATTGGAATGTCCATTTTCGATTATGATAAAAACAGAAATTATAGATTGGTTATCCCCACAAAACATAGCCTAAAAATGCTGGATGCCAAGGGGAATAAAATCAAAGGATGGAAAGGAAGTAATATTAGGCCACAAATAATTACTAGCCCAGTACACTTTGCCATCAACAACAAGGACTATATCCTAAGTTGTACGGAAACTTCGGAAGTATTGATTCTTGATAGAAAAGGTGAAAAAAGAATAAATTTAAAGGAAAAATTCTTTGTTGACCAACATACCCAAATCAACCTCATTGAAGAAGGGAAAACTCCCTACTTTCAATTCATAGACACCACAGGTGTAAAGGTTCAAATAAACCTAAAAGGAAAGGTGAGTAAAGAGGAAATGATACCCAAAGAAGGTCGTTTTATTGGAACCATTGATTCAAAAGAATTCTATGTCGAGGATTTTGAAATACAAGCAAAAGAACTTGATTATAACTTTGACTTAGACCAACAGTCAGCATTTGAAATCCAATCCATAAAAAAGGGAACAGCTTCTTTTGTTGCACTCTGTATCAACAATAGTCATAAGGTTTACCTTACAAATAGTACGGGAGAAACATTAAGTGGATTTCCAATCTATGGAAATACAGGACTATTCATTGATTATTTAAATGACGATTACCCAAGCCTTATTATAGGCTCCAAGGAAGGAACGTTATACAATTACTCTGTACAGCTTACAGAATAAAAAAAGGAGCCAATTGGCTCCTTTTTTTTGTGCTTACTATTTATTAGACCCTAGAACTATTTATCATAAAAATTCCAAGTCAAACCAAATTTGAATCGAGGTTCTGGCAAGGTATAATGTGGAGCAACAAACATGTCCTCTCTTTCCCCAAATAGGCCATTTATATTTTCAAATTTCAAGAATGCTTTAAGGCTCTTTACACGAATATTGAAAAATATATCTACCATTGGATAGTCCCCTACTTCCTTATCTTCCCCTAAATAAAATACAGAGGTTGCAGCCATATAACTTGGAGCATTAAATTTTGAAAAATAATTTACCTGCGCCCCTAGCTGAAACTCATTCTTACCAAATATAATATCCTGATAATACAATTGAACTCGTGTTAACCATTCTGGAATTCTCAATATTTCACTATCCGTTTTTTGCCATACCAAACGCAAATTGGCATTCCATTTCTTTACACTTACCGCTTTACGCAAACTAACTTGGACCAACTCTTGTCTATCCGATATCTGCTCTGGCCTGGCTTCTGAATTATAGAAAATCCAATCATCTAATAATAGATAATCGACCTGAAATTTAAACTTCCTCTTATCATCTTTAATAAAAGAATAGAAAGTCTGAACCTTTTGATTAGAAAAGTCATTTATCCAATAAAGGTGATTCCCGATATATGATCTCATGAACAATTCAGGATATAAGCTCTGTGATTTATAACCCAATTCAAAATCCTTCACAATTTGGCTGGCTAAAGACCAAGAAGTCCTTCCTGAATCGAATAGGTTACTCTGTTCTGATTTCAAATTGAATTTCAATAAACTTTTCAGTACATCTAGATCCAATTCAAAACGTTGTCTGTCTTGATTTTCTCTTATGATACCCGTAGTAAAATTATCCCACTGAAAACCATAGGATAATCTTGCATCCAGAAGTGCCTTGATTCCATAATTCCAAGACAAATGATGACCAAAAGTTTGAAATCCTATGCTATCATGTGTTTGATTGTTATCCGAAATAGATGGATAATAATTATCCACTTCAACCCCTTCAACATTTGCCTGAAAATCTGGGTCTCCATCCGTATATAATTCCTCCTGAGATTCATAATTAGATGATAGCTTTAGGTAGCTATAATTAGAAAATGGATTTTCCGTGCGTAAATCATATACCTGCTCCAAATTCAAAGAAATATTCCATTGTTCAATTTGTGCATCACTCAAGCGTACAGGATACACTTTTTCGTTATTAAATGCTTCATCCAAATACAAGGAATCAGAAGCTAAACCACCATTTTCTCTAGCACTGATTGTATTGTACATCGCAAATACCTTTGCGCTATATTTTTTATTTCCTGGCTGATACTTCAGCATCAAACTAGTATTAGCATGCCTTGCTTTTTGATTGATAAAAAATCCTTCTGAAAGTATTTTACTATAATCTAAAGCAAAAGAAAAGTTCTTAAATTGCTGAGAATGGTAAGCCGAAATATATTGACCTTCATCATTGGCTGTCATATAGCTCAATTTCGTGAATCGGTCATAGCGACTAAATTGAAAATTGCTTTTATCACGAAGATAGCTCTGGTAAGCATTTGTTTTGAAGCCAAGTCTAGAACCCAATGGACTAAATATCATCTGCTGTAATGCAGCACCTTCATTGGACAAACTAAATTGACCAAAACGATCATCCTGATTGATATGGAAGCGATTTACTTCCTTCACATGAAGAGCATTTTGCTCCTTTTGGAAAGCCAATGTATCCTGGGCATTCGACCAGCCACAGATAAATACAACCCCTATAATAGTAAAAATTATCCTCATAAAATTGTACCTAAAGTACCATGTTAGCTTTGAATATTTTAATAGAAATTGCTAGAAGGATAATACCAAAAACACGACGTAGGATATTGATTCCTCCATTCCCTAAAAGTTTTTCCAACTTAGAAGTTGTTTTTAATACGATATAGACCAAAATAAGATTAATTATTATCCCTAAAACCAGATTAATTGTGGAAAAATCAGCCCTTAATGAGATCAAGGTGGTCAAGGTTCCAGATCCAGCAATCAGAGGAAAAGCAATAGGCACAATAGAACCTGAAGCTCCAGCCGATTCCTCATTCTTATCTGCTTTGAAAATTTCAATATTCAAAATCATTTCCAAAGCCAATAAAAACATTACAATAGCCCCCGCTATTGCAAAGGAAGAAATGTCTAATCCAATAAAATTAAGAATACGCTCTCCCAAAAACAAAAAAGCAATCATTAAGCCACCTGAAACTAGTGTGGCCTTTTCTGATTGAACATGCCCCCATTTTGATCTTAGATCAATAATAATTGGAACTGAACCCAAGATATCTATAACCGCGAATAAGGTTAAGGATATCGTCATCATTTCTGCAAAATTAAATCCCATCTTCTCAATCGTTAAATTTGAACAAAATTATATTTTTTCTGTCTTAGAAGACTTGAAAATAAAGCTTTTTTTCGGCATTAGACAAGACGATAAAAAAATTGTAACTTCTAGGAATAGAATATTTAAAACAAATTTAATATTTCCCCCAACCAATGCAATTATTCCAATTCCCTTTGGTAAGGCTTTTTATTGCCTATATCCTCGGTATTATCATCGCCTTTCAATTCCGTAATCCCCTTGATGATACTGCTCTGTTCATCTGTCTTTTTCTACTATTATTTTCTCACCTCCCCTTTACCTTTAAATATTTTAGTCCCTTTCCCTATCTGTTTTTCCTTATTCTTGGTTACCTATTCCTACACAAACAATTGAGTCAGCCTCCTTTGGCTGTGACTCAAAAATGTGAATGCAGGTTGACTAAAAAAAAACAAAAGCACAAAAGGTACCTCTTGTGGTTCAAATGCAAAACTGAAAATAACACCTCCTTTCAAACAGAGATCAACTGGAAAGATCAAGATATTGTCCCCAACGAAAACGAACTATTCCAAATACGATTGACACTGGATTCCCTACATAAGCAAAAATTCACCTCCTCATTTAACTACAACGACTACCTAAAGAAAAATGGTATCCTAAGTACTGTAAACATCTCAAATGCTAAAAAATCTGGATATGTAGTCATCAAGACCTTTCATCCAGTTCAAAAAAAGTGGAGAGAAAACTGGATAGCTCTTTTTCAATCTTCACTTTCCCCAGAGGCAGCCAACCTAGTTCCAGCAATACTTTTTGGCGATAAATCAAATTTATCAAAGGATACTAGGAATTTGTTCAGTCAGGCAGGAATCATTCATATCTTGGCTGTCAGTGGACTACATGTTGGAATGTTATACCTCCTGATATTTCGATCATTATTCTGGTTAGGGAAACGACCTATTCGTTTACATATTCGTAATGGAATCTCATTGGTCTGCTTAATTATATATGCTTGGATCTGTGGATTTAGCCCTTCCATTTCCCGAGCAGTACTCATGTTTGCCATTATTTTTAGCACCAAGTTATTTCTAAAAAATAGCCCTACACTGCATCAATTAATTGTTTCAGCATTTATTTTATTGATTTATGAACCTCTATGGCTATTCCAACTAGGCTTCCAATTTAGCTATATAGCCACAGCAGGAATCCTTATTGGATTGAAATCCTTAGATACTGAAAAACAGTATTCCAAAATCAGCACCTTTATTAGAGATTCCACCATGGTATCGATTGCAGCTCAAACAGCTGTTATCCCTATTTCTCTATTCTATTTTTATCAAATTCCAATCTGGTTTTTCCTTACCAATATCCCTGCATTTATCCTTGCTTTCCTTCTCTTGCTATTTTCAATTTCATCTTTGGTTTTTCAATCATCACCAAGTATTTTTCGCTACCTCATTCTTCCGGTTGAATGGTGCAGTCAAGGACTATTTTTCCTTATCCAATCGATAAATTATCTTCCAGTCCAGATGATAGAATATAAAATATCATCCCTTCCTCAATTAGCCATTGTTTACCTATTATTAGGTAGCCTTTATTTGTTCTTTCTAAGAAAGCAATTCAACCAATTGAAATGGATTTTAATTGAATTGACTATCCTTCTTCTACTTTAATAGAAGAAAACAATCAGCTAAAATTGATTAACTTAACAACATGAAAATTATATCAAAACTCTTTAACTCCACTGGATATTACCCAATAAGTTATATCAAATGTGTACTACTGTTGCTACTTGTATCACCCTTATCTATTTTTGGACAAGTAAGTTCAAAACCCACAGTAGTGGTAAAAACTATAGTTACGGACTTTGAAGGAAAAATTCGAGAAGGCGAACAAATCCTTTTTGTGGATATAAAATCCAATAAAACAAGAAAGGCACTATCCGATCAAAATGGAAAATTCAACATTGACTTACCCTACGGGACTACCCAAAGTATCAAAATAAAAAGTATTGGAGAAGCACATGACTATTCCGAAATAGTCATTCCTACTTATACAGTAGAGGGGGCTTTTGCCTATATGGAGTTGACAATCCAATTCGAATTCCCCAAAACTATCACCCTAAACAATGTCTATTTTGATTCTGGAAAGTCAAGTCTTAAACCTAGCTCCTTTAAGGAGTTGGATGAACTAGTTGAGCTGATGAAATTAAAGAAAAAACTAAGGATTGAAATAGGTGGTCATACAGACAATATTGGTGAGGATGAAGATAATTTGATACTATCTAGTAATAGAGCAAAATCAGTAAAAAAATACTTAATATCTCATGGTACGCCTTCTAGTAGAATACAAACAAAGGGATATGGAGAAAGTCAACCTATAGCAGACAACGCCACCGAAAAGGGTAGACAAAAAAATAGAAGAACAGAAGTTAAAATACTAAGTGAATAAATTAATAAACAAGAATCAAAAACAATTATGGAATCAGATTTCAATTCAAAAGTTAGTACAAAAGAATGGGTCATCACTTTATTTGTAACTGCTTTACCTGTTGTAGGTTTTATCATGTTAATCATTTGGGCTTTTGGAGGTGACACCAAACAGAGTAAAGCCAATTGGGCCAAAGGGAAATTAATTTGGATGTCTATTTGTTTAATCGTTGCACTATTGATTATCGGAACATTTGGATCTTCTATAATTGAACTCATTAAGGAAGTCCCTGACTTTCAATATCTATAGATTTCTGCTAAAAAAATGCAACCAATCTCATCTATTGACATCTTAGAGTTAAAAGGAAGAATTTATGTTTAAAAATCTGTCAATATTACTTTTAGGAATGGCTTTATTCATTGCATGCAATGACAATGATGAACAACAAGAACAGAATGTACAGAACAAAATTGCTGTTTTAAAAGTCGATTATCTTACCAATACTTTTGAAGGGGGGACGGTACTTAACTTTCCCAATTCGGATGACTTTACAATCAGTTCAGATTATCAGCCTCCTGGAGATTTTGGTGATATCCAATTATACTATGATGAGTTAGATGAGTTACTGTTTGATGGAACAATTATATGGATGGGCCTAGGAGAAAGATCCTTTCCAAGTCAATTGATGGGAGCGAATGAATTCTCATTATCGGACTCTCTATTTCCACAACCCAACGACAATCTATTTGAATATGTTTGGTATGACGAATTCGCAATGTACCCAGCTCCAGGAACCTTTCCCTTACAATGGGCTGCTATAGACCAACTGGAAATCGTTCATCAGTACAGAGTGCTAAATCCAAATGGAACCATTCATATGTTTCTCTATACTCCTAGTGTAGGAATTGGAAATCCTGCAGATTGGGATTGGTACATATTTATGAAAAACTAATTAAACCCTCCAACCCAAGCCTATTTGAAGAAGGTTAACATGACTATTGTACTTGGTATGTGGAATTCCCTCTTCTTCTCCTAGCTTAATGAAATCATATTGAAAATGACAGAAAATCCTTTCAGATAAATCATAAGAGGCCCCTAAATTATAACTCCAGCCGCTTTGAACGCTAGTAGGGAGAGGATGTTTACTTCCATCCTTTGTTTGAAGCATATCAAAAGAATAAAAAACCATATAGGAATAGCCGTATCCTCCAAAAACACGAACACTATTTGCAAATGGTAATTTCAATTCTGCAACAAGTTTAGGTTGAAAAACAGCAGTATGGACAGTAATATTATCCGGATTTCTATATAAAAACCCTGTATTTAATGTTAGTCCCAAGCTGGCATTAGTCAAAATTTCTTTCTGATATTTAACTCCAAGATCCAAATACCCATTAGACGATTTTGTAAAATTATCATCAATTGGAGAAATCTTATTTAATTCAAAACTCCAATTTCTATCTTGGGCTTGAAGTCCTAAAGAACAAAGGATGCAGAATGCTACAGTTAACAGGTATTTCATTTTAATTTAAATTTGAAAATTATTTTTTCTTAGAGAAGGCTAAATGTAATCAATCCACCATGATTAGCCTCTATTCCCTTTCATAATTCTATTGATTCAATAGTTGGTTTTGAATGGATCAATTGTCAGTTAGTTTCCCAAATATTTCGAGATATTTTATATTTCATATCCCAACACTTGTCTTCTGAATTATATACCTGTTTTTCTCGATTAAGAAATTTATCCAAAATTTTAACTGAACCAATATTCTTAATACTAACATCAGCACGTATCTCTTCAAAACCCAAGACTTGAAATCCATGATTTACAAGACCTTCTGCAATCTCTGCCCCAAAGCCCTTTCCCCATGCAGATTCTCTAAACATATACGCCAATTCATTGGCCATTCCGTCCTTATTGTTATTAACAAATCCTGCTAAACCGATAAGCTCTTTATTTTCTGCCATTACAACAGCCCATACCTTATTCTCTTCTTCAATCTCTGAACGAATAAAACTGATTAATTTCTCTTTACTCTCTATGGCATTAAGTGTTTTTTTCGGAATGGGATTCCTTACATTTTCATTTCCCATCATATCAAAAAAAAGCGCCTCATCCTGGAGATTGAAGGAACGAACTTCCAACCTTTTTGTTCTAAATATCATAATGATCAAATTCTTACTTTCACCAAATTATGGTGTATAAATAGCAACATTCTTTGCTTAAAAATAATAATTATTTTTATTCAATGGTCTATTTTTCTATTTTCGTTGAATGAGCAATTTAAAACACCTAGTTACTATTTCATTTATCCTACTTACTTTTATTGGATGCAATAAACCTGACACTACAACAACCTACCCTATTGGTTATGTTCACACCCAAATGGGAGATATGTACTTCTGGTTATATGATGAAACACCAAATCATAAAGCAAAATTTATAGAATTAGCAAAAGAAAAACACTACGATGATTTTAGTTTCAATAGAGTAGTGAAAAACTTTGTGATTCAAGGTGGATGCCCTGATTCTACCATTTTTTTTGAAAATTCTCCCTACTTATTAGAACCCGAATTTGTGGATAGCATTGGCCATGTATATGGAGCATTGGGAATGGGAAGAGATGGTAACCTTGGTAAATTATCCAATGCCTGTCAGTTTTACATTGTAAACAAAGAATCTGGATTACCCAATCTGGATAATGAATACATGATTTTCGGTCAACTTATTAAGGGTTTCGATGTATTAACAGCCATTTCAAATGTAGAGACTGACAATACCGATACCCCATTAAATACAATTCCCATAGAAGTGCGTACCAAAAGATTTTCTGCCGATAAGCTCAAAAAAGAATTTGATTTCATTGTTCCCTTAGCTTTAAAAAATTAGATTGCCGCAATAGTCCTTAATTAGTAAATTATGCCGAATAACTTCGTCGCTTTAGATGTAGAAACCGCCCAAGGAAAAAGATGGAGTATCTGCCAAATTGGTCTCACCTTTGTAGAGAATGGTGAGATAATGGACACCATAACCATGTTAGTTCAGCCCCCTAATAATGAATATTTTGGTATGAACATCAGCATACATGGAATCCAACCATCCCATACTGCCCATGAACCATTTTTCCCTGAAATTTGGGATCGAATATATCCTTTAATTAAGGATAAGAAATTGGTAGCACACAATGCTAGTTTTGACAAAAGCTGCCTGAATCAAACTTTGAAATTTTACAATTTAGATATTCCCGATTTCAACTTTGACTGTACTTATAAAAGAACCAAACTGAAGTTAAATATTGCCTGCGATCACTTTAATATTCCTTTAGGAAGACACCATGATGCAGGTTTTGATGCCGAAGCTTGCGCTAAGATTTACCTTAAATTACTAGAAGAAAATATCTCTTTATTTTAACCATCACATCATGCCTTTAAATATAGTATTGGTTGAACCAGAAATCCCTAACAACACCGGGAACATAGGTAGATTAAGCCTTGGAACAGGTTCTACCCTTCATCTAGTAAAACCTTTTGGATTTGAGATAGATGACAGTAGATTAAAACGAGCGGGATTAGACTACTGGAAATTCTTGGATGTGAGAACTTATGAGAGTTACGAAGAATTCCTAGAATTAAACAAAGACAAAAAGAAAGTATACTTCTCCAGTCATGGACAAAAAGATCACTGGTCTATTGACTTTGAAGAGGATCTGTTTTTGATCTTCGGTAAAGAATCTTGTGGATTACCAGAACAATTGATTCAAGATAATTTACACGACGTATATAAAATCCCTTTGTACAGTGAGCATATCCGAAGTTTGAATATTGCTAATGCTGTGGGAATAGTTGTTTATGAAGGATTACGTCAACTTAATTCCTAATTCATCAATTCCTTTTCACCTTTGTTAACCCACCATAATTAGATTATTTACTAAATTTAAAAAAAGTAAATAGCTCTAAATTCAAAATTATGGACTCAAATATTGATAGCCCACACTCCATATTGTCAAACATTATTTGTAAAATAGCCAATATCCTAGGAACGATAGTAAGTCTTAAATCCCTGTAAATTGAAAAATAACAAAAAAGGTTTTTACCTTTTAATCCTTACCGGTCTAATAGTTATTATCGCTTTACTTTTAGCAAAACCAATTCTGCAAGATGAAGCCTATCATACATTTAGCGATGAAAGCACCATTCTTGGTATTCCAAACTTCTGGAATGTTTTATCTAATCTTCCCTTTATTCTAGTGACTATCTACGGATTTTTAAAAGTCATCAGATGGGTTGATCAAAAATGGATGTATCAAATATTATTGTTAGGCATTGCTCTTGTAGGCCTTGGTTCTGGTTATTACCATTGGGGCCCTACAAGTACAACCCTAATTTGGGACAGACTCCCAATGACCATCACTTTTATGAGTCTATTTTCAATTATCATAAGTGAATTTGTCTCAAAAAAATGGGGAACAAATCTATTTATCCCTTTTATCATCTTAGGTCTATCCACAATCCTATACTGGATATACAGTCCTTCTGGAGATCTTAGACCTTATGTCCTTGTTCAGTTTTATCCTATGATAGCTATTCCCATTATTCTGATATTCTTCAAGAAGAATAATCAAATGACTTCAGGGTATTGGCTTTTAATTGGTGCTTATGTTATAGCCAAATTATGCGAACATTTTGACACCAATATTCATCAGTATTTAGTTGTGATGAGTGGGCATAGTTTAAAACATATTTTTGCAGCAATTGGTTTATATTTGTTTCTTAAATCCCAGTATGAATGGAAACGTATTCTCAAAAAAACTAATTAATTACTTCCTCTCACTGCTAACCAATTTATGCATACACATTATATAATTCACAAACCTCTAGGCTACATCTCGCAATTTGTCAATAACAATAAAAGAAAGAAAAAATTGCTTGGTGATCTATTCAACTTTGCGCCAAATACAATGGCCATTGGAAGATTGGATGCGAATTCTGAAGGCCTTCTATTGCTCACTACAGATGGTAAACTAAGTGATGAAATTCGCAGCACAAAAGTTGAAAAAGAATATTATGTACAACTGGATGGAGTTATAAACGAATTGGCTATTCAAAAATTAAGATCAGGAGTTGAAATTGGCATTTTTGGAAAAAAATATACAACTGGAGCTTGCAAAGCAAAATTGCTAAATCCTGCACCTCTTTTTGAAAGTAGATCAAAGAAAATTCGAGATGATCGACACGGTCCTACTAGCTGGGCAAGTATCACATTAACAGAAGGGAAATTTAGACAAGTAAGAAAAATGACCGCTGCAGTTGGCTTCCCTACCTTGAGATTAATTAGAGTTCGAATAGGGAATATAGAACTAAACGACCTCCAACCAGGCCAGGTTATTCCTTGTGATAATTTATCAGCTGTCTTCAATTAAACTATAAGAATCCAATTATTCATTTTACCTTTGCGCTCTATGGAAAAAGAACCTACAGAAAAAAACAATTTAGAATCTCAGCCAAACAACCCTCTTCACGGAGTAAAATTAGCAGAGATATTAGACTTTCTTGTTGATCAATACGATTGGGAAGGATTAGGTGCATTGATTGATATCAATTGTTTTACTAGTAACCCGTCTAAAAAATCGAGCCTAAAATTTTTGCGTAGAACGCCATGGGCTAGAACCAAAGTAGAACAATTATATTTAGACAGCATAGACAAATAAAGTTTCCATCAGGAAAGGAAGACTTTACTTATTAAACATAATTGAAACTTAGCCCAAATGGGCTGAGTTTTTTTTTTGTAGATAAAAAAGGCCTGTTGATAGAATAATCTTGTGCCCTTTTAAAATAAATTGAATCTTTATAACTGAATATTATAAAAGTATCCAACAAAAATATAAACCATCATGAAATATACTATTCCCTTATTTCTTTCCCTATTTATTATCAGTTGTGACAAATCAGAAGAAAATAATGATAGTAATTGTGAATCTTCTATTAACCTAGACTCTTCAAGAGGGGCTTGTGATGAAACCTTAACCACTTCTTCTACTTTCAATTCCTCCGTTCAATCTGGAATTAGGACAATCCAAAGCACCAATATTCCCAACCATAAAGTTGGTTTATTTGGGCAAGTAGATGGAGCCATCAATCCCAATGCCATCAGTGCCCAGGATGAAACATATGAAATAACCAGTGAACCAGTAGTGGCTAATACCATGACAGCTTTACTTTCTACTACAGGTTCAGGTCCGTCCGCAGGACCTCAATATTCTTTTGGTTTATTATTCAACGGTGTAGAGTTGGACCCTGTAGCTGCAGAACCCTTTCCCCATGAAGGGTTCATGAGTCCAAATGTAAATTGGGAGTGGAATCTTGAAGCACTTAATGTTCAAATTGGATTGGATTGTAATAACGCTCATGTTCAGCCAAACGGAAAATATCATTACCACGGTACTCCAACCTTATTCCTAGAAGACCTAGTTGTAAATCCTAATAACATGACACTAATAGGTTATGCAGCCGATGGATTTCCAATCTATTATAAATATGCCTATTCTAATCCTGAGGATATAAATTCTGCAATTGTAGCGATGAACAGCAGCTACCTACTAAAAGAAGGAGATAGACCAGGAGATGGAGATACGGCACCCTGCGGTGAATATAATGGAGTTTACTCCAATGATTATGAATATCTAGAAGGTCAAGGAGATCTAGATGAAGCAAATGGAAGAACCGGTCTTACACCAGAATTCCCCGAAGGAACTTACTATTATGTCATTACAGATGAATTCCCTAGCATTCCAAGGTATTTTAGAGGGACGCCATCCTTAGATTTTAAAATAGGAAACTAATGAGATTTCTCTATCTGCTAATATCCCTATTAACAAGTAGGCTCATTGCACATGAACCCAATGCGGCATATTTTTCAATTATTCCACTAAATGGAATAATTGAAATAAAGGCAGATTTACCATGGACAATTCGAGATGCCCTATTTGCATTTAATCCAGAATTAAAGGATGTGAAGGATAAATCAGCCATTGAAAAAAGTTTTTTACAATATGTAAAAGCCAATCTCATTCTTAAAAACAGAGAAGGTAAAGCAATGGAATTAGTAGATTATGAATTATTAGAAATAATGGACATGGTCACCAAAATAGTGTGTTATTTCATTTTAAAGGAGAGGAAATAAGTGCTATCACCAATAAGATTCTTTTTAATATTTACGATAATCAAACAAATTATCACAATATAAAAGGGAATGGAGAATGGAATGAATTTATTACTCATCCTGACCAAGACAGCTATTTTATTCCAAAGACATTCACATGGTCCATACTTTTCTTAACCTTCCTTTCTGTCCTCTCCATTTTCTTATTTGGTTATATGGGATATCAACATAAAAGAACAAAGCAATTGTCCCATTAAAGGATATCATTCTATTTTTTATAAATAGGTCATTGAACCAAAAAGTCAATAATGGATTAATAAATCTATTCTCTGGGGGATAGTCTATGATCACCTTTTTAACTTGTTATAAAAGTTCTTTTTTCTTAAATTCCATCAAGAACAAAAGTTAAAAAGAATATGCGAATCAATTTATCCCAATTATTACTTATTATTTTAGGATTTGGAATTCATCAAATAAGCATTTATTAATGTTGAAAGGAGCAGGACATGCAAGTGATATGATTGGACGAATAAAATACAATCAAACACTCAAAAATAGGAGATTATACTTTCGTCCTATTAGATATTATATTCTAAAGAAAAAATCAAGAAGACAAATTATACAGGCTGTTCAATCTCGAAATTTAGACCAATTAAGGCAGTCCATCTTGATAGAGAAAAATAAAGATCAAAAAAGAAAAATTATTATTTCAATAATGAGCATACTAATCAGTCTTGTAATTCTTTATATACTCGGTTTAAGTATTCAATTCTGGTATGAACAAGGATTTGTAAACGATGTACAATAAAGTATCCCTTTCTCAAGTTAATAAATAACCATTTTTTTCACAATAAATGGGAATAGATCATAGTATGGTTTCGTTTGTCTATTGTATATTTGGTAAGCTAAAATACTATCACAAAAAAAAAGAATAAAACATGAAATTTGGATTTAATTTTAAACATTTCAAAGGAGATGTATTTGGAGGAATAACTGCCGGGATTGTAGCACTTCCTCTAGCACTTGCCTTTGGTCTTCAATCTGGATTAGGAGCAGCTGCAGGATTGTACGGCGCCGTTTTCATTAGTTTTTTTGCAGCCTTGTTTGGTGGTACCAATACACAGATATCTGGCCCTACTGCGCCAATGACTGCGGTAAGTATGCTTGCCGTTTCTGGAATTCTTGCACTGAATGAAGGAAATTTAGACAAAGCTTTACCTGCCATTCTTATGGTTTTCCTTTTAGCAGGTCTAATCCAAATGGGATTGGGATTTCTAAAAGTAGGTAAATATATACGATATATTCCCTATCCAGTTGTATCTGGTTTTATGACAGGTATTGGTGTTATCATACTCTTTACACAGTTTCTACCTATGTTGGGATATTACCCAAAAGAAGATATGAACTATGTTAATCAGTTTGTACCTCAAGCAGAAGAAGTTATATTAAAAGGAATTCTAAAAGATGAAGCTGCCGAAGAATTACTTGTATTACAAGATTTTAAAGAAACCATCCGCAGATCAGCTGAAATAACACATGATGATATTATGAGGGAAGCCTCTACCCTGGCTAAAACCGAAGCCTCGGGTGTATTGGGTTCTCTGAAGTTGATAGGAAGAGCTTTTTCTTCAATTGACTACTCCGATTGGAGGGGATATATTGATCTGTTTTTAAGCTTACTTACAATTGCCATAATTTATGGCTTCAAGAGAGTCACAACAGCCATACCAAGTACATTAGTTGCTCTAGTTTCTGTTACCCTCTTGGCCTTTTTCTTTATCCCTGACTATAGAACCATTGGAAACATCCCTAGTGGATTTCCAACTCTTCACTTAGAAATATTCTCTGGATTTGAATTTGGACTCATCCAACCTTATATTTTAACTGCTGTATCTTTAGCAATACTTGGAGCTATCGATTCCTTATTAACTTCGGTTGTAGCAGATAATATGACCAAAACGAAGCATAACCCAAACAAGGAATTGATTGGACAAGGTATCGGTAATAGTATAGCCTCGCTATTTGGAGGTATCCCTGGTGCTGGTGCAACCATAAGAACGGTTGTAAATATCAATTCAGGTGGTAAAACTAAACTATCTGGTATGGTTGCCGGAATTCTTCTGATTATCGTTTTACTTTCCCTAGGGCCATTTGCATCTCTAATTCCAGCAGCTGTATTAGCAGGTATACTAATTACTGTTGGAATTGGCGTGATGGATTATAAAGGATTAAAACACATTAGGCAATTACCTATCTCAGAAGTTGCTGTAATGCTAATTGTATTAGCCTTAACTGTTTTTGTTGGACTGATTGAAGCCGTTGGAGTTGGACTAATATTAGCCTCTATCCTATTCATGAAAAACATCTCAGATGTTATTGATCATCGTACAAAATCTGCTCCATTAAAAGATTTTTCACGTGAAATCCCATGGTCAGATGAAGGAGATATAATAGACCGTATTGGAAGTAAAATCTATATTAAACACCTTGATGGTCCATTGTTTTTTGGTTTTGCATCCAGATTCCAAGATATGATCAATAGTTTGAAAGAAATTCAAATTGTAATTATAAGAATGGATAAGGTTCCATATGTAGATCAATCTGGTTTATATGCAATGGAAGACGCCGTTATGAATTTACAGAGTCAAGGGATTACAGTTGTCTTTACCGATATTCATGGTCAACCTGAGGAGATGTTCCAAGAATTCAATCTAATCCCAGGATTGGTTCCTACTGACTATTGTTTTAAAGATTTTCATGAGTGTACTATCTGGTTGGAAGATTGTCTGAAAAATGGCGAATGCAGAAACCTATAAAATCAATTATATCATAAAAAAAAGCCCGGTAGAAATACCGGGCTTTTTTATTTCAAGCTAATACCAGCCCTCATTTATTCTTTCCTATTATTTTTTGTATCAAGCAGTTAGAGCACAAGTCTCTATTCAAATAAATAGTAAATCACAGCAAAATTCCTTACATTTATATTCACTGTAAATACCTATAACTAATTAATATTCCAAAGAATTGAGCGAATTATCCGTTCATTTTTTGATGGACAATGCCCTAATATGAATTCTTAAAACTATGAAAAATGAAAAAGATCGTATTTGGACTCTTATTTGTCTCCTTATTTAGTCAAATAGGATTTGCCCAAAAGACCGTAAAAGAATGGTCTGAGATGGAAGATAAAAAATTCACTAAAAAACTACTCATCTCGAAAGGAACAGGATTAATTGGTCGAATGATTAAAGATCCAAGTCAATTACCTAAATTCGATACAATTGGAATTTTAGGATTTTCAATAATTCAACCCACCTACAGTGATAAAAATCCCCACTCCATAGTCACCCCCTATCTAACCAGCACCGGTGCAACATTTTTTGTGGATGCATTCTTTAACGATGCTAAACCAGAAATGAGCAGTAGGTATACGAATCAAAATACTACACTATTAACCCCTTCTGAATATTTAGATAGTCAGGAGAAAAAAGACCTCTATAATTCAACAGAATTTGAGCATTCCAAACTTTGGAAAGCAGTTGGTAAAATGTCGAATAGCATACGTGGTGGTCGAGTAGATGATATCAAAGGTTCTCCAGAAGGATATAAATACTTAGTAGTAGTAAGTGCAGATGCCAAAATGTGGAGAGCTATCGGTAAGTTTTCTGGCGATCTTGGATTGGATGCTGTACTAGTAGTAGAAACCACACTAGGCTATAATGGTAAGCAACTTATATTACAGAAAATAGAGATGGCCCTTATTGGTCCAAATACAGTCCCATACAGCGAAAAAGACAAGAAAAAATATGCACCATTTGGTCCTGTAAAAGGTTATCTTGAAGGAATCAATTATGGATACTTACAAATTAACCCTCCTAAAGGAGGCATCCTTTTAGCCACCATGAAAAAAGGAAAAATTATAGATTCCCATCTAGAGGATATTGGAGTAATTTATGGAAGAATAGCAGATATTTTACTAAAAAACACCAAAGAAGAATTCAAGGCTTTAAGTGATAAAAAATTTAAATAATTATAACCAAAATCGAAGATTATGAAAAAGTATATGGTTGAATTTTTAGGCACCTTTTTCTTGGTACTAACTGTAATATTAACTGTAAATGGTACTGCTGGCGCCTTTGCCCCAATAGCTATTGGAGCCATTCTTATGGTGATGATTTTTGCTGGTGGACATATTTCTGGAGGCCATTTTAATCCTGCCGTTACCCTTGGAGTATGGATACGTGGGAAATGTGCAACGCTAGATGTTCCTGGCTATATTATAGGTCAAACCTTGGGAGGGCTTGTTGCAGCAATAACGGGAGCATACTTACTAGATTTTATGCCCAATGCGCAAGGCATTCAGCTGGGAGGTACTTTTGACTTTTTACCAGGTGTTTTGACTGAATTCCTAGGGACCTTTGCTCTTGTTTGGGTAGTCCTTCAAACGGCAACATCTGAAGGGACTAAAGGAAATTCATTTTATGGATTAGCCATCGGTTTTACGGTAATGGCATGTGCCTACGCCCTAGGAGGAATAACTGGAGGAGCCTTCAATCCAGCAGTAGCAACTGGAGTAAGTGCAGTAGGAATGACCGTATGGGCTAACTTCTCAACCTTCTTAGTTGGACAACTATTTGCCGGAGTAAGCGCAGGATTATTATTCAAATATATAAATGATGAAGATTAGTTAAACAACATTATAAAAACCCAAAATATGAAAAGATCAGCTACCTCCGTTTGGAAAGGAAGTGGTAATGATGGAACAGGGCATCTCACCACAAAAAGTAAAACCCTAAACGAAACACAATACTCATTTAGCTCAAGATTTGAGCATGGCACGGGAACCAACCCTGAGGAATTAGTTGCAGCAGCACATGCTGGCTGTTTCAATATGAAGCTTTCCTTTGTCTTAGGGAATGCCGGTTTTGAACCAGATGAACTAGAGACAAAATGTGAAGTCACTATTGAAGATGGAACGGTTACAAGCTCAAAACTATTCCTTAGAGCAAAAATTAAAGGCATCGATAAAAAAACTTTTGAAGAATCGGTGAAAGATGCAGAATTGAACTGCCCAATTTCAAAGTTGCTGGATACAAGCATCACTGTGGAATATTCTTTGATATAACTTATTGTAATTCAGTACAACAACTGGATTGATTGAAATGAATAAGTAATCATAAGACTACAGAATGATGAATATTCAATCAACTATAATCGGATTGTTAAACAAATTTTCAGAAGAAAACACCAACATTCTCTGGGATATGTCTTGTGCCTATAGCGATGCTATGGGCACAACTATCAATCAAATAACCATCTTCCATAGAGACACAAAAAATATTATTGGGGTATTCACCTATCATGTAGAAACTGGCAATGTTTTGTGCTGTATGTACGACCAATTAAGTAAGCTACCTAATGAAGGAATTATAGATATGCTTTTGGATATGATGAATTATGAGAAATCACATGAACGATAGATTTTCACTGAAGTAAAATTTTAATATGCCTATTGCTAATGGATAAACTTTGTAATCTATTAGGATGTGCTATAGTTTAATTCTAGTACATTTGCCTTTTGGATTATACAAACATCGAAACAAGCAATCTGTATGTCATTTGCATCATTAGGTTTATCCCCTTTTATTGAAAAGGAACTTATCCGTCAAAACTTCACTAAACCTTCTCCAATTCAGGAAGTAGCTATACCAGCTATTATAAATGGAAAAGATGTTTTGGGGATTGCTCAGACAGGATCAGGAAAAACCATCAGTTATGTTCTGCCTACCTTAATGAACCTATTGGGGAATTGCTCCACAAAAAACAGACATATTGATGCATTAATTTTAGTTCCAACCCGTGAACTAGCAGTACAAGTTGGAGATGTTTTTCAGCAATTTAGTGCTGTCCTACCAGAAAAGATAAAGACAATGTCTGTATTTGGTGGAGTATCTATCAATCCCCAAATGATAGCTCTTCAAAATGTAAATGTTCTAATCGCCACTCCAGGTAGATTATTGGACCTATTAAACTCGAAAGCTCTTAAGTTATCAGATTTGAAAGTCCTAGTATTGGATGAGGCAGATAAAATGCTGAATCTAGGTTTTAAAAAGGAACTAGATCAAATATTAGAACTTGTACCAGCCAAAAGACAAAATTTACTTTTTTCAGCTACCCTGAGTAAGAATATTAGCAATATTAGAAAACTAATATTATCGGATCCAACGGTTATAAAGGTAGAGCCAGAAAAGGAAAATCTTGACCTCATAAAACAAACAGCCTATGCTGTATCTGAAGAACGCAAAGGACCCCTTTTAAGGTTTCTCATAAAACAAAATGACCTGAAGCAAGTATTGGTTTTTACATCTTCTGTCTATAAAGCAGATAACGTTGCCGATAAACTAAGAAAAAACGGTATTCAGGCAAAAGCTATCCACAGAAGAAAAAGTCAGTTGGCAAGAACAGAATCTCTTCAAGATTTCAAAGAAGGAAATCTGAGAGTATTAGTTGCTACCGATATATTGGCTAGGGGTATTGATATTGAATTTTTACCCTGCGTTGTCAATTACGAATTACCTCGTTCTCCAAAAGATTATGTACACAGAATCGGTAGAACTGGTAGAGCGGAAAATCCTGGTGATGCCATCTCATTAATTACACCAGAAGAAGCACATCATTTTGGAATCATTCAGAAAAAAATGAAAAGAATAGTAGAATTGATTGAAACTAAAGACTTCGATCTTCATAAGAAATAATTCATTTTACAAAAGCCCTTTTCATATAGGGCTTTTTTTTTGTCTCAATTTGCCTAGATACCGATAGACTTTCCATCTAAATATGCTTAACTTAGAGAATAGTAAACATTTTATTATTTCTAGACATTTTCAATATGAGTTTTCTAAAAGCAGAATGGCGAAAGCTGGCAATTGCCAACTTTGTAATTGACCCAAAGATATTACAGGAATATTTACCTGCAGGCACAGAATTGGACTATTGGAATGAAAAATGTTATATCAGTTTAGTTGGTTTTCTATTCAAAAACACAAAAATTCTTGGAGCAAAAATCCCTTATCATGTAAATTTTGAAGAGGTAAACCTTAGATTCTATGTCAAAAGATGGGTAAACAACGAATGGAGAAGAGGTGTGGTATTCATAAAAGAAATAGTCCCAAAACCTGCCTTGGCCATAATAGCAAATACTATTTACAAGGAACATTATGAATCTCTACCTATGACACATTCCTGGACAGAAGAATTACATTCTAGATCCGTAGAATACAAATGGAAAAAAGATTCAAAATGGCAAGGATTTAAGGTAAAAGCAGAGAAGCAAAGCTCAGAAATATCTCAAGGATCAGAAGCTCAATTTATTACAGAGCACTACTGGGGATACACCCAAATCAATGACAAAAAGAGCAATGAATATGAAGTGACTCATCCACAATGGGAGGCTTACAAAGTACTTGATTTCCAAATCTCAGTGGACTTTGGTCTAACCTATGGAGAAAATTTTCGTTTTATAAATGATTTAAAACCTAGCTCAGTCCTATTAACAGAAGGCTCAGATATTACAGTAGAAAATAAATCAAGTATTGGTCCTTATTTATAAAAAATGGATGAGCCCCCCAGCGAAAGGGTACCCATCCAACGAAGAAAAAAGTATCCAAATTCAGCAATCAAAAAAATGTGCTGAATAAGGATGGATAGGGTCCTGCTAAAGTATCAAAGAAGCAAAACCTTTACTTTACATAAAACGCACTTCACCTGTAGACGTACTATACATAGCACCAACTATAATCACCTTTCCGGCATCTACCAATTCCTTTAAAACCTCAGATCTGTCTAAAATGGCTTGAACTGTTAATTCAACATTTTTATCTGCCACCTTCTGAACAAATTCAGAATTTGAAGAAGTACGATTATCATGCTCATCTGAAATAGCATCTATAGCCGGATGAATATTACTCAACATAGGAGTAATATTCCCTAATTCAACATGATCACAAGCGCCTTTCACAGCTCCACAAGAGCTATGTCCCATAACTACTATAGCCTTTGAACCAGCTACCGCACAAGCGTATTCTAAACTTCCTAAAATATCTGTATTTACAAAATTTCCAGCTACCCTTGCACTAAATATATCTCCAATACCTTGGTCAAATACAATCTCAGCAGGAACACGAGAGTCAATACAACTCAATACTGCCGCAAATGGCCATTGACCACCAGTAGTTAGGCTTACTTGTTTTTTATAATCTCTGTCTATTCTAGAACCAGAAACAAATCTATCGTTACCTGATTTCAACATATCCACTACCATTTGTGGACTTAATTCTGTTTGGCTTTCTTTATTTTGAGTAAGTGTCATTTGAGTCATAAATTATATTTATTCTTATCCTACTAAATTAAACTTTCGCTTTTTTGGCATTTCCTTCAAAACAACTCTACCGAATTGCTCCACAGGGTCTTCATTTCCATTCTGTAATAATCCTAAGATGATAACTTCAATATTTCTTGTTTTAGCATTCAACTGAAAATCATCTATAATCTCTAAAACATCAGGGTGAATACTTCTCGTTTTGGAAGCATCGATGGTTACAGAAACATTATCTGGTAGTTGATTTAAAGATCGTAAAATTCGTGCCTTATTCAAAAAACTTACATCTTCAGATAAGGAAATAGTTACTGATTTATTTTTGGCATATTCATCTTCATCAAAATGGTATGGAATTTTGTAATTATTCCATAATATTTGAACTACAGCAATCACCATCCCAAGACAAATCCCAGTTAAAAGATCTGTAAATACAATTCCTAAAACAGTAATAAAAAATGGAATAAACTGGGACTTCCCTTTACTCAACATCTCCTTGAAAACAGCAGGTTTAGCCAATTTATACCCTACAACAAGAAGGATTGCAGCTAAACTAGCTAAGGGGACCAAATTCAAAACAGAAGGAATGGAAACAACACAAACCAAGATTAAAATTCCATGTAAAAATGCCGATACCTTTGTTTTTCCTCCAGATTGAACATTTGCAGAACTACGAACAATAACCTGAGTAATAGGTAATCCACCTATTAAACCAGAAATTATATTACCTATCCCTTGGGCTGTCAACTCTCTGTTGGTTGGTGTTATCCTTTTTTGGGGATCCAATTTATCAGCGGCTTCAACACATAAAAGTGTTTCCAAACTAGCTACTACAGCAATGGTTAGTGCCACAACATATACTTTAGGATTCGTCAAATGACTAAAATCTGGAAAGGAAAACTGACTTAGAAATCCTGATAGAGAATCAGCTACAGGAATACTAGCTACTTGATCTGGGTTTAAAGAATAACCCTTCATGCCTTCAAAATATAGGTTGAAGCCAATACCTACAATAACAGCCACCAAAGCCCCTGGAATTTGATTCAGTACTGGAACCTTCTTAACCAATCCTTTTTCCCATAAAATCATGATAAGAAGAGAAATGGCTGTAATCATAACCACTCCTGGACTAATATAATCCAGCATATATCCCAATTCACTAAAGGTATTGTGTCCATCTACCTGCTTAAAAGCAAAATCTCCTTCTGGGTCACTATCATAACCAAAAGCATGAGGAATTTGTTTTAAGACAATAATTATCCCAATTCCTGATAACATACCTTTAATAACCGAGGAGGGGAAATAATACCCAATAATACCCGCCTTCAGAAAACCTAAAATCAACTGAAAAATACCAGATATTACAACGGCCAATAGAAAAATTTCAAAGGAGCCAAGGTCAATAATAGAATTAAAAACAATGACAGCCAATCCAGCAGCTGGCCCACTAACCCCTAGAGGTGAACCACTCACCAAAGAAACCACAATACCACCCACGATACCTGCAATAATCCCGGAAAAAAATGGAGCTCCAGAAGCTAAAGCAATCCCTAAACACAAGGGTAATGCTACTAAAAATACTACGATACTTGCAGAAAAGTCATAGCGAAGGTTTGAGAGAAAACCTACTTTATTTATTTTATCCAAACTAAACTTGTTTACACCCTGATAAAGGGCAACTAATAATGAGCAGAAAAATGATCTCTACCCTTATAATTAAAGAATTGCAAACAAGCGAAAAGACAATACCTGCCTTTCAGCTTAAATAAAAAGGTATTCGGGAGGGGGAGTATGGATTTCTGTATCTGGATTTGCCCATCCATAAAGATGACGCTCTTTTGTTCTCCAATCCATTTCTGTAATAAACATATAATCGAATTCTTTATTCAAGAACTCGTCAGTATCTGTAATTTCTTCTAAGTTTTCAGAACTTTCTTCACTCTCTTCTTCAGACAATTCAATCTCTTCCATCTCATAGAGGTTCATGTAATTGCTAACTACATTATTTGACACCAACAAAAAGGCGAAAAACAATAAAGCTATTCTAAGGATAGCCCTGATAGATCCGATATTTTTGAAAGTCAAGCGTATCATTTCATTTCTGGTTTGATCGCTCTAAAAAGCATGTCTGTATAAAATACTTTAATGGCGTCCTCTCCAGATACTATATCTGTTAAGGCTGGAAGGTGTTCTTTGAAATATCTCTGATGATGCACACCCTCTATAAGTGTAGAGATCAACATGTGTGAGTATTTATAAGCTGGATTGATCTCCAATATTATTTGACTCATTCGTTCAACTAAGGCTTTATACCCAGCAAAAAAACCTTCCTTATTTTCCTCATCTACTGCCTTTGTTAAAAATGCCTTTGATGATTCTGCTAAGATGATATGACTCAATTTCACCTCATTGATATGAGAGAAAGTTCTGTCTTCCTTTACCTCTTGGGCAATAAGGTTAATCGACTTTTCTAAACGCTCCTCAGCAGAGGAGATATTAGCCAATCCAAAAACCAACTTGTATTCCATCCATCCCCAATACCAAGCTGTTAGATAGATCAATAATTTATGTTTGTTTTCAAAATACCTATATACTGAAGCCTCCGTAGAATCAATAGATTTTGCCAATTTCTTAAACGTGAAACCTTCAAAACCTAATTCATCAATTAATTCAATGCTACCCGCAACCAGCTTTCTTCCAAGCTCGCTGGTATCTGGGTTTTTCAGGTATATTTTGTCATTGACCTGAATACTAATTTTAGATAGCATTTCCTTCATAATGATATTGATTGATGCAAATGTAATAGTATTACTATCATTATCAAAGGTAAAACTATAAAATATTTTAATTTATGATCCAAAAAATAAAATGATTCCTATATATTCCTAAGCAATAACTATATTCACAAGAGGATAAATAATTTTTTATGAAGAATCAAAAAGAACCCATTCATATCATTGGTATTCAAGTAAGAACTAGCAATAATAACAACAGAGCGGCACAAGACATAGGTGCTATGTGGAATAAAATTTACCAAGAAAATATTGGAGGGCAAGTCCCGCAAAAGGTTTCATCTGACCTATATGCCGTTTACTCACATTATGAAAGCAATTTTAAAGAAGAATATACCTACACTTTAGGTTATAGGGTATCAAATTTAGATGAAATCCCTGAGGGACTTCATGGTAACAGTATCGAACCAGGTAATTATAAAACATTTCTAGCCAAAGGAACCATGCCCATGCCAATAATAACAGCGTGGGAAGAAATTTGGGAATTAGAAAACAAATTAAACAGGAGCTACCAAACTGATTATGAAGTCTACTCTGAAAAAGCAAACCAAGGAGACCAATCTGAAGTTCCCATTTTTATTGGGATAAATAATTAAAAAAAATCCAGTTGATAATCAACTGGATTTTTTTACGCTTTATTTTAACCTACACATTATTATTAAATCACCCTCTCCCCCTACTTTAGGTATCAAATTAATACCATCCAACCCTGATTAATTACCGCAACCCCCTCTCTTATCACAGAAAGGACAATAGCCAATTCACCCCTCTATCTATCAATAAATTTAGAGGACCCTAAGACTGCACATTCCTCCCTTAAAAATTAAAAATTCTCGCCAAAAAAAGCTATATTAGTGATAATCAAATAAATAGAACAATGCAATAAATACCTATTCAATGTCTGGATCGATTCAAATACACGATACTGCATTTATGACCTCTTCCTATAGATCAAGTAACGAAAACTTAAGTAGAGACATTTATGCACAACTGTGGAATAATCAAAAAACAGATGATTGGATTAGAGACCTAATGAAAGAAGTATCTCCCTTTGAGCCACTTCTACACTGTTTAAGAAACAGATTCTTCCTCGACCGAATTGAACAGTTGTGGAAGCAAAGAGAAATAGAGATATTAATAAATTTTGGATGTGGATTTAGCATGTATCCTTACCTATTAGATAGTCGATTACAACATATAGAGATAGATACTGAAGAAATCATAAGGTACAAAAAGAAAAAAACTGTTCTGTGGGAATCAAAGAACTTACTTCCAGAAAGAGACATTCACTATATCAGTACTAATTTCAAAATGTTGAATATTTCATCGTTGACAGATCAAATACTATCACTCATTGGTGACAAACCAAGTTTTATCTTATTGGAAGGTGTCATTTTTTTCTTAGAACCAGAAGAGATCAATCAACTATTCTTTTTGTTTGATACCATTCAAAAAGAGAAAGGATTAATTGGTTCTGTTTCCTTTTTACCTGAGGAACAGGAGAAAATGGTTTTTAAAAATCTTATCCAATTTTTCCAGAATAAGATTGATCCAAATTTTAACTATCAACTTATTAAAGATAGTTTTTACCTTGGATTGAAAAATTATGATCTCATTGAAAAACAAAATTATATGGGCCTGTCAAAACTATATGAAGGTGCTTCCGAAATGGAACTGACGGAACAAACCATTTTGAATGAACAACTGTATCTCTTGAAAAAAACTCAAAATGATTAAACAAAATTCGCTAAATAGAATTCAGATCGTCAAAAAAGCAAGGTAGACCAGTCGGAAAGATGAATTGCATTTAGCCCTTAAACATCGTGATTATGACAATAAAACATTTTCAATTCATACTACTTTTGATCCTGAGTCTTGGAATTTCCACAGCTGCTTATCCTCAATTGAAAACCACTGAAATAGATGCTCATATTACAGATGCTATGGAGAAATTCGGTGTGGTAGGGATGTCAGTGGGAATTATTAAGGACGGTCAAATAATCCACAGTAAGGGTTATGGAATTCAAACTCTTAAAGAGAAAAAAAGAATAGATGAACAGACCCAATTCGCTATAGCCTCCAATACGAAAGCCTTTACTTCTACAGCTTTAGCAATTTTGGTTGATGAAGGAAAACTCAATTGGAATGATAAGGTTATCAAATATATTCCTGAGTTCAAAATGCATGACACCTATATTACAGCCCATTTTACTATTTCAGATCTATTATGCCATAGAAGTGGATTAGATCTAGGCGCAGGAGACCTTATGTTTTTCCCAGATGGAACGGATTTCAAATTTGAAGATGTAATTAACAGTTTCCAATACCAAGAACCTGTGAGTGATTTCCGAACTGAATTTTCTTATAATAACTTGATGTACATCGTTGCAGGGGAGATCATAAGTAGAATTAGTGGATTGAGCTGGTGTGAATATGTTGAAAATAATATACTAAGCCCATTAGGTATGCAAGAAACAGCATGCAACTACCTCAAAATGGATAAAAAAAATAACACTGCCACTCCTCACTCCTTTATAAAAGGAAAAACCAAAACAATGGATCATTTCGAAATTGGAATCGCAGAACCAGCAGGAGGCATGTATTCCAATATTACAGATATGATGAAATGGCTAAGCATGCATCTAAACGATGGTAAATATCAACAGACACAGCTCATCAGTCCAGAAAGTCATTTAAAAATGTGGTCTCCACATACTCAATTAGCATTCAACCCAAACCCAAAGCCGCCTTATAAGGTTCACTTTTCAAGTTATGGATTGGGTTGGAGCATTTTCGACCTAAACGGCTATATTCTTATAGGACATACTGGGGGATTGCCAGGGATGCTTTCACAGGTAATATTAGTACCGGAATTGAAATTGGGTGTCATTGTCATGACCAATACCACAGAGGGAGGAGCCTATGCCCATGCCAGTGTAATAAGAACTATAGTCGACAATCATTTGGGATTAAAAAACTTTCAATGGACTGAAAAATTATTTAAACGTTATCAAGAAAATCAACAGAAAGGAGATTCTGTGGTAACCCAAGTTTGGAAGGAGGTAGATAGTAAAAATAAGCCTAGTATAAGTATTGCGAACCTAGTGGGTATATACGAAGACCCCTGGTTTGGAAAGGCTAAAATATTTATGAAAAAGAAGCAATTGTGGATGGAATTTTTACGTTCACCAAAACTGAATGGCCCGCTACACTTTTACAAGGAAAATGCTTTTGCTATAAAATGGGAATACCAGGATGTGAATGCCGATGCATTTGCCATTTTTGAATTAGATGAAAATGGAAATGCTGTTGCCATCAAAATGAAAGGAATCTCACCAGATATAGATTTCAGTTTTGATTTTCACCATTTGGATTTACAAAGAATTAATGACGAGTAAAAACAGCTATCATGAAAAAGATATTTTATACCGTTTTAGGATTATTTCTTTTGATTACCCTAGGGTCCTGTTCTAAGGATAATAATGGAAGTGACACTACTTCTGGAACTTTAGAATTTAATACCGCTGGATCAGATGCTTTTATCATCGATGCAGAAAATATTACGGCTACCATAACACTTATTGCTGGAGGTGGTGGTGGAGCAGGAGGTATTGGCCCATCAGGAGGACTAAGTAATTCTACTGGAGGCGGAGGTGGTGGTGGTGCAGGTGACATCATCCTACTTACTGATATCGACCTTACATCCAACGCCAATTATATCGTTACACTAGGAGCTGGAGGCTTAGGTGGCTCCATCAATAATGCTGGAGCTAATGGGCAAAACACCATTATCAGTTTAAATAATATAACACTCGGCTCAGCAACAGCGGGAAGTGGCGGAAAGAGTAATACCATTGGCGATAATGTAGGAGGAAATGGTGGTGCAGGATTCCCCGCCGGATCAAAAGGTACCAATGGTGAATTTCTAGACATTACCTGGAGTGGCCTAGCAGGAGATGGAGGAAATGGCGGTGATAATGGAAGTGATTATGGTAACGGCGGTGCTGGAGGAATTGGAACAGCATATAACAATACCAATCCAATTACTGGAACCAATGGAAATAATGGAGGAACCGGATATATTAAAATAGAGTGGAGAGGTAAGAAATAAAAAAAGCACCTTTTTTTGGTGCTTTTTCTTGATGTGACTATAGCTTCAGGACTTTAAGAATAACTTGTTTCTTGCCATCATTAATTTCAACAAAATAAATACCCATATTTAATTCATGCATATCCACCTCTATATTATTTTCAACTTGAAAAAGTTCATATTCAACTTTCCCTGTGATATCTACTATTCGAACTGTTGAAGTCCCCATCAACTCTCCTAACGCTATAATTGCAATATTTTGAACTGGGTTTGGACTTATCATTACGCTATTTTCCAATTCCAAATCTTGTAGCCCTATTCCTTGAATATTGTAACAGGACGAAGTATCAACACAATTTCCATCGCTAATAATTACGGCATAACTACCCTCTTCACTAGCTGAAAATACTGAACCAGTCTCACCCATAATTGGCGACATACTGCTATCACAATTTACCCATTGGTAATTTGCCCCCATATGCGTTACTGACAATAAATTACCTGAAACAACCAAGGTGGTATCTATCAAATCTACTATATCGATATTTGTGGTGACTACTGAATCACACCCCAATGAAGAAGCTCCTTCAAAAACATCAACATAAGTTCCTGTTTCTGAATATGTATTTCCATTTATCATTATTGTGAATCCTTCACATTCTTCAAAAGTCTGTGAAAAAGTTGCATCTTGGAGAACTGTCAGATTAGAAGTTAAAACAGTATCACATCCAGCACTTCCCACAATTGTATCTATATAAGTCCCTGTAGATGTATACTCATTTCCAGCCACTTCGATACTCTCTCCACTACAAATGGAATAATTTTGAGAAATTAAAAGTTCATTGTTAATCGTCAGATTGGAAGTCATGTATAAATTACAGCCATTAAGCCCTGCACCTATAAGCGTATCTAAATAAACCCCCGTTGTGGTATAAGTATTATTACCAACTACCAATTGATACCCATCGCATTCTACCACCGTTTGTGTTTGTTGAGAAGGTGGAGTTATGGTCAAATCTGTAATAACAACAGAGTCACATACACCACCACTAGAAATCGTATCCACATATACCCCAGTTCCTGAATAGATATTATTACCAACTTGAATTGTAAAACCGAGGCATTCACTTAAAGTTTGATTTACCGTTTCTAACCCAGAACTTAAAGATTCTCCAGTTACCCAATTAGAAGAAGAACCTGAAAGAGAAAAATTCAATAGATCCCCATCATTACTATTTCCAGAATCATCTGTTGAAGTGGTTACAGTTGAATTGGCTCCCGATGCAATACCATGGTTCAATTTATGGTAAGCAGTCAATCCCGTAATACTCCCACAAAATTCACTGTCCTTATTATCTAATATTTCAGTAGCACTACGAACATAATTCCATACCCTAACTTCGTCTATCACCCCCTTGAATGAATTGACCCCATCTACTCGAACTCCAATTCTCATATCGACCGAACTTCCAGTATTAACAGCTGTCAATAAATCGAAATTCTGTTCCAAAACACCATCAATATAGGTGGTGAATTTATTGGTTGATGCAGTACTATTATAACTAACAGCAATATGATGCCAAGTAGAATCAGCTACCACAGTAGGTCCAGTCTGACCAGAGCCAGATACTTCAACTCTAAGTTTTCCATCTATTAAGCCGGTTGTAAACCTTGCGCCAGTAGCAAAAGTACCCCAATCTGTTAACACTGCTTGTCCACTAACATAGTCTGCCTTGATCCATGCTTCTACAGTTCTTGAACTACTCCCAGAAATTCCACCATAATCAGTTTGTATATAATCATTGACTCCATCGAAGTCCAATCCATTTTGTGCTTTGGAAAAAGGAGATATTAGAAGAAAGGTGAAACAAATAATTGAAAATATTGCTTTATACATAAAAATGAATTTAACTTTCTATTTGTAAATAAGAAGAGCATTAATATAAAAGTAAAATACAATTTTCCATTAAGGATTTTAAGAATACCGAATTTTTAAACATTTTTATATGAAATTGTTATATTATTTCATTATCAATCCTATATTCAAGTCCTTTTTCTACGGATCCTTAACAGAATATTTAAAATCAAGCGTATCCAATTTCGCCTGACACCACCATAGATCTAATTACAGTATATTGTCAGTCAATCACAATAAAAGGCAGGATTCCTATCAACTAAATTCCTTTTTAATCATTTAAGAACTATAGGAATGCCCCAAATATCATAAAGGAACAGATTCCAAGGCTATAAAACTATACACCATTTTTGCTGCCTCCTCAAAGGCATTTTTACTACTGGATTCCAATCCACGTTTCACGGATCTACCAAAGGCTGAAATAAATAGTTTCTTCGATTCTGTATATTGAGTTTTGGTCAATAGTGATTGATTTTTTTCCCTATTTTCAACTTCATTCTTATTAGTAATAGCCATACATACTCCCAATGAAATTTCTCTAAAAAAGCCTGTCACAAACTTCAACTTCTCTTTAAATTCCTTTGATACTTTACTAAGTGAAGTTTCACTTCTAAGGCTAAGCATAAAATCATAATTTTCTTTTACCACATCTACCATTAGATTACGTAAATCAGTTGAAGTAGTCTTAATCATCTCATCTTCATTACTGGTATAAACTAAAAGCTCATTTTGACTTTTCATTAATACTGAGACGTATTCCATACTAGCCTTTTTTACAGATTCGATATCTCCCGGTTTGTCCAGAACCTTATTGAATTCATTCGTGGCATTATCCAAATTTGAAAAAATCATTATCCAATCCTGTAAAAAGCTGAATTGTGCATTTGCAAAAACTGAACTTGAAATGAACAAGAAGCTCAGTAAAAGGATACATCTAAACCTTCCGACTAATTTCATATTTATTAATTTATTAATTCTATTCTAGTAATATCCACTCTTTTCCCTTTTGTCTTATCAATATTAAGAATGGTCTCTCTTTTCGATTCGATTTTCAAAGGAATACCAGGGTAATATAAATAGGCAAATGTATTATAGTCTCTAATGTCAATTAACGCATTTTTCATAGCCCTTTTCATTTCCCTATGATTCAGTTTCGCCTTCTTAAAGAAATTCAATATCATTTTTTTAGTATCCTCTGGATTCAATGACATTTCTTGAACTAAAACACAATAAGCATTATCAAAATCAACAGAATCAATATATATTTTAGCATCTCCTCTAATGGGTTTTCCACCAAACATATTAGGCAATTGATCTTCATATATCAAAGGTTCTTTGGTCGAAAATTCAATCCCAAACGGAAAATGAAATAATTGTAACTCTGCCAATATCAATTGTTCAATCCCCTCTCTAGAACTATATGCCGATAACAATGGCTTAAAAGTTGACTTCAAAACTTTCATTTTTGAATCATCATTTGCAGCAAGATCATTCATCAATTCACCTAGTATCTTATTCATTAAATCAGATATTTCTTTCCAATTTTCCACACCAAGAAAATCACCCACCTCACTAGTTTGGTAAATAACCTCTGTCATCTTATATTTTGAAAACTTCTCAATTAAATTAGCTGGAATATTCAGTTTATCCAAGTTTGTTTGATAAGTCCACTTGATTTTATAACTAACATCAGTGGAGTCAATCACCAAAAAATTAGCGCGGTAGGAATTAGAATCGTTGTTTTCCAACACCCCTTCCTTCCATTTTTGCTTAATCTTGGTAATTTGAAAATCATAAGAATCTCCCATTCCCCAATAAGAAACGAATGGCACCGATGAATTATCTTCCTGGGAATGACAATTAAAATAACTAAAAAGGAAGAGGAGACTTGCTAATAAATTTTTCATTTTTTGGGATAAATTTAAACTCAATGACACTCTAAAATCAGTTGATTGATTAATTAAAATTTAGGCTTCACTTTTTGTCAAATGACAAATTGAATTGCAATTTAACCAACAAAAAATATAATCAATAACAATCTCTAGAACTTCTTAAAACAAATTAGATATCTATCTTCTTTTTCTATTTTTAGTGATCCGACCACACGGCCAATTCATTTCCTGCTGGATCCATAAAATGAAATCGTCTACCTCCTGGAAAAGAAAAAATTTCTTTAGTGATTACGCCATTCCCTTTGAGAATCCTATTTTTTACCCCCTCAAGATCTTCATGATATAAAACTACTAAAACGCCATTCACAATTTCAGCATCACTTTTTTCGAAACCTCCTTCCAGACCACTATCAGAAAATGCAGCATAAGTAGATCCATAATCAGTAAAGGTCCAATGGAAAACCTTGGCATAGAATTCCTTTATCACCTCAAGGTCATCTGCCTTGAATTCAATATAATTGATATGGTTGTTTTTCATGATGAATGAGATGTATTAAAAAACAGTTTTAATGCTATCCTAAGTACTAAGTATAAAATTAACTACTTGAAAAGTATACATTCTAGAGCAATTAATCAATAATTCGTTTTTTGCAATAAGTAAACCTTGGATTAAACAACTGAATAGGATTAGCCTTACTGATCCCGAAGAGGTGACAACAACCAAACCTAAAACCAACAGCTCTGCTTAAATTTGGGACATAAAAAAAGCCCAACACTTTCGTATTGGGCTTTCCATTCGCGGAGAGAGAGGGATTCGAACCCCCGGTACTTGCGTACAATGGTTTTCAAGACCACCGCATTAAACCGCTCTGCCATCTCTCCTGACAATGCTGGCGCAAATGTATAGCAATTTTTAATTCCCCACAATAATTTTTCTTTTTTCTTCTAAAAAAAACACTCCTACAGCCCCTAACCTCAGTGATATCTCATTCTATTTTTTGATTTACAGAGGATTGCAATTAATTCAAATCCATTAATTATTTTTCAACTTTAGCTCTTTTTTTTCTTCATTGCCCCTACTTCCTTCTTTTTCCCTTATTTTTTCCCTTCTCAACGTCTGAATATTTCTTACATTTACATTTCTAATTACAAAAACAAATCAAACTATGAGACAGGCAATTTTCTATTTTTCTCTATGTATCTTAATGCTTTCTAGCCCTTCTCTTTATTCTCAAACCCTTAGTTGGACAACTTTCGATACAGGAAGCAATATGTCTATATTGATAAATGTAGATAGTACTCCTGAAGTACTAGGCACAGATATCGCTATTGGAGACTATATCGGTGTATTTTATACTGATGACCTTGGAGCTCTTCAATGTGGAGGATTCACAACATGGAATGGAGATACAAGTCAGGCCATTTCTTTCGCAGCTTATGAGGATGATTCCAACACAATACCTAAAGATGGATTTGATGATGGAGACGCCCTTGTCTGGAGAGTAAGAACTCTAATTGACAATATTGATTATGAAGCTACAGCAACCTACAGTACAACAACTCCATTTGTTTCAGATTACAATGCAGATGGTTTTGCTCAAATAACAGATTTATCTATTTCAGCTACAGAAGTTTTGGGATGTACAGATCCACTTTACTTGGAATACAACCCTGCAGCAAATACAGATGATGGTTCTTGCTTAACATTTATCATTGAAGGTTGTACTAATCCAAACTATATGGAATACAATGCAGCAGCAAACCTAGATGATGGCTCTTGCCTAACATTGATCATTGAAGGTTGTACAGATCCATTGTATTTAGAATATAATCCTGCAGCCAATATAGATGATGGTAGTTGTCAAACTTTAATTATTTACGGATGTACCGATACGAACTATTTTGAGTTCAATCCTGCAGCAAATGTAGATGATGGTAGTTGTGAAACACTAAAGGTATTTGGATGTACCGATGAAGATGCTCAAAATTATAATCCTAACGCCAATGTTGACACGGGTTCATGTGACTATAGCTGTGAAGCAGGATTCGTCGCTGTCACAATTACGTATACCACTGGGGATCAAATCAACGCTTTCCAATTCCTATTGAATCAAAATAACGTCTTAGTTGAATTCAATGATGGAACAGATCAAATTGCCAATGAGACATATACGCATCATTATTGCCTTCCAGAAGGAGCAATAATAAATTTTGAAGGTGTTGAAATGACTGATCTAGTTATAATCAACTGTGAAGAGGAAATTATTCCAAATGGTACAACTTCTCAATTTGAAGCTGGTTGTAATATTGGAATAACCGAATTGAATAGTACTGATATTTCAGTTTATCCAAACCCTAGTGAAGATCTGATCAATATAGAATGGACAGGACAAAATGATCAATTAAAAATTTATGATTCTGCGGGTAGAATCATTTGGAGCCAAGACATATCAGATGTTCAAAAACTTCAAGTAGATCTCAGTCATTATGAGAAGGGCATTTATTTCATGGAGCTTTCAGGAAAAACAAATTCCCACACACAGCAAATCATTAAAAATTAAAGAAAAAGGGCCGCATATAGCGGCCCTTTTTTTTAATTATATTCTATTCAAAACTTTGTTCATTTTTGCTTGAATAGAAGGTAAACATAGATTACCAATACTACCTTTATCCCAAAGTTTCGTCTTCTTTCTTTTTATCCTTTTCTACTCTCTCTACCAAGAATACAGCATCCAACAACACCAAATAATCATCCAATGCACATTCAATTTCCTCTACCAATATATACTCATCAGCAGAATGAGACCAAAGACTATCTCCAGGGCCCATTTTTATAGAAGGACAATCGATCAGAGCCTGGTCCGACATTGTATTTGATCCATACATCCCTATTCCTAAACTCTTCGCCTTCTGTATCAATACATGATCTTCATCCATACCACTTGAATTCAAATGTGTAGAACGAGGAATGATTTCAGATTGGCTATTTGTCTTAATTATCTTAAGAACCTCTTCACTGGAATACGCCTCATTGATTCTAACATCAACAAATACCTTATATTTATATTCGTTAACTATTTCATCATTAAATTATAATCATCGATACACCAGCTAGAAAAGCCATTCCTTTTCAATCTATAGAACAAAGTTTACATCTATACAAAGGAATCCATGCACCAAATCCAGAATTTGGGATGGACATCTATGCAAAAAATTTCAAACCAAATGGCATTGCTCTAGTTGTTAACAATGGACTAGAAAACAAAGGAGTACCAATGAGGTGTGATCATTTTATCATTGTAATATGTAAAAATGGGCAGGCGCATAGAAGACTCAATCATCACCAATTTCCGATAAATCAATTTTCGGCACATATTATCATGCCTGGTCAAATACATTCATTTAGCAACTCAAGTAGTGATTTCGAAATAATAGTCCTTCTTTTCGATAGATCATATTTAGCACAATTCAACCTTCCTGCAACGATTTTTGAGAAATTATTAAATTATGACCAAGGTTGTAGTCCAAATATTCAACTATCGAAAATTGAATTCAATCAATGGATATCGAATTTTAGACTCATCAACCAAGAATTAAAAGGAAAAGAAATTTACGACAAAGAGATAATTAATAGTACCATCATTAATCTCTTATATCAATTCAAAAGAAAATTAAATTATCAGGCAAATAGGCAAGTACACGATAGTACAAAAGAAAGAATCCTAACAAGATTCAAGTCACACATAGAAATTCACTTCCTTCAACTGAAAAGAGTAAAAGATTATGCTGCCAAGCTCAATATTACTTCTAAACATTTAAGTGAAACAATTAAAGAACTGACCAATAAGACAGCGCTTTATCATATTCATGAAAGACTACTTCATGAAGCAGAATACTTATTAGTTTATACCGATGCATCGATAAGTGAAATTGCATTTCAATTAAATTTCGATACAGCATCCCATTTTGGTCGATTTTTTAAGAGGAACAAACAGCTCAGCCCAAAGCAATTTCGTTTAATGAATAAGTGATTTTTCACAATAGCTAAAAACGCTATTTTGACCACTAAATTGAAGATATCCTTATACAAAGGGATATTATTCCGTGTTTTTGGTCAAAGAACACGTCATTATGGTCTTGTTCTCCTCCATTATAAAATCCAATTTTGTATTAGATAGTAATAACTATAAAATTTACAAAAATGGACAAGTCTAGATTTTCCGAATTCCTAACTACAGAAAATAGTGTATTAACCCTAATAGACCACCAAACTGGTTTACTTGCAAGTGTAAGAGATATAGATCCAGGTATACTAAAAACAAACTTATTGGCTTTAGTAAAGATGGCAAAAGCTGCGGACATACCTATAATAATAACCTCAAGTATCCCAGAGGGGCCAAACGGGCCATTTTTACAAGAAGTAATTGATCTAATACCAGATGCTCAATATATACAAAGACCAGGAGAAATAAACGCTTGGGACAATCCAGAATTCAAAAAAGCTATTGAAAAAACAGGGCGTAAAAAAATTATTATGGCTGGAATAGTAACTGATGTATGCTTACTTTTTCCAGCACTTTCTGCCGTGTCTGAAGGATATGATCCTTATGCCATCATTGATGCCTCAGGAACTTGGAATAAGTTGGTACAAGAAGTTACGATTCATAGGTTGGTTCAAGCCGGTGTAAAAGTATCCACGTGGGGCTCAGCCCTTGCTGAAATGATGCATGATTGGCGTTCAGAAAAGGCATACCCTCTTGCAGAGGTACTAGCCAACCACACCTCTTATGGATTAATTTATGAAAGTTATTTAGCAAATACAAAAGACTAATTATGAAAAATATTAAAATAAAAGATAGAAAGGACCAACATAGTGTTTCTTTATTTAATGGGCTTCTACATGAGAATAAACCACTTTCAGGTGAACCATTGTATTCAAACCTAATTTATTGGGCACATGTTGAAGCTCCAGGGGACGGAGAATTCCCAATGCACCCACATAAAGGAATCGAAATTCTAACCTTTATTTTTGAGGGAAGTTTAGAACATTTTGATACAGCATCAAACAAATGGACCCCATTATTAGAAGGCGGAGTACAACATATACAAGCGGGTAGTGGATTACAGCATTCAGAGAAATACAGAAAAGGATCAAGAGCATTTCAAATTTGGTTGGACCCAGATTTTAACAAAGCCTTGTTTAAGCGTCCATTTTACAAAGATTACCAAGCAGATTCATTCTCATGGGAAATCAAAGGGGAATTACAAAAACTGGTATATGTAGGTGAAGAAGGTCCAATAAAAACAGATGCTCAGGGTATTCAGGCCATCAGGTACAAGTTAGCATCTAATCAACACGCCATCGAATTAAGTCGAGATAAAACCTATTCTATTTATATACTAAACGGTAAGGTGAATTTAGAAGGGGCAACAATGATAAAAGACTCCTTTACAAAGGTATCAAATTTGGAGATGCTTCATCTTGATGTAGAAGAAAGTGCAGATATCTTTGTATTAGAATCTCCTACTGTGATAAACTACAGAAGGGTTTTTGATCAATAAGCTAGAAATTTTCTAAAACGAAATATAAGGAGCAATACTATCCTAATCTGAATTAGGCTTTAGACTACAAAAATGCTTTAGGAAAATACCATGGAAAGAAAAACAAAACAAACTGTGTATTGGAAACAAGTACTAATAACCATATGTACTGTGTATCCATTAATTATAATAGTAGATTTTGTATTGAAAAACCTATTATCCCTTCAATTCCTCAATCCCTATCTATCCATCTTTTTTACAGTGATAATTGTAGCTGCACTGATGGTATATCCTGTAATACCCCTAGTTAATAGACTACTAGGGACATGGGTAACAAAAAAGTAATCACATAAAAAAAGGTCCTGACTCGTTAGAATCAGGACCTTTAGTAAGAATGGCGGCGACATACTCTCCCACATAAATGCAGTACCATCTGCGCTGGTAGGCTTAACTTCTCTGTTCGGAATGGGAAGAGGTGATCCCTAC
>MAAC01016806.1_pt1 | contig 52819 bp, 42 predicted proteins | sample 1115981 | NCBI WGS metagenome assembly MAAC01 (sample SAMN04961126, study PRJNA320927) | seawater metagenome | isolation source: sample BD02T64 sea water enriched with oil for 64 days | place: USA:Gulf of Mexico | collected 2013-07-27 | reverse complement strand
CAAAACAATTGGTTACTCACTATTGAAATACTATATTTGCACGTTTTTACAAAGAAGTCGATTAAAATTTATAGAGAAGATGCAAAACAAAGGACTAATCAAATTATTCGCTATTCTTTTTGGAATAGTAAGTTTATACCAACTATCATTTACATATTTCGCAGGGAATGTAGAAGATGATGCAAAAGCCTATGCGAAGGCAAAAGTTACCGATAACGATGGTAAAGCGCTAGCAAATTTTGAAAAACGGTATTTAGATAGTATTGGAAACACTAAAAATATAAACTTAGGTTTTGCAACGTATAGTTACAACGATATTAAAGACAAAGAGATGAATCTTGGTCTTGACCTTAAAGGTGGTATCAATGCTGTATTACAAGTTTCTGTAAAAGATATCTTAATTGGGCTATCTAACGATTCACAAAACACCACTTTTAGACAAGCTTTAGTTGCTGCAGATGCTGCATTAAAAAATAGCTCTGACACCTATTTAAATTTGTTTTTTGACGAATTTGGAAAACTAGCCAACGGAACTAAGTTGAGTGATCCTTCTATTTTTGGAACTAAAAACTTAGCCGATAAAGGAATCAACTTTAACAAAACAAACGCTGAGATAAAGCCAATCATTCAAACTGAAATTGACAATTCTATTAATACTGCATTTGAAGTATTGCGTAGTAGAATTGACAAGTTTGGTGTAACACAACCAAACATACAACGTTTAGGAAACTCTGGAAGAATTCAAATTGAATTACCAGGAGCTAAAGATATTGACCGTGTAAGTAGATTATTAGAAAGCACAGCTAAATTGCAGTTCTGGGAAGTGTATACGAATGCTGAAGTGCAAAATTTCTTCTACTCTGCAAACATCAAGGTTGCTGAACTTTTAAAAGTTGATGCTCCAGAAACAGCAAAAGACTCCATTAAAAAAGACGATATTGACAACTTGTTAGGAGCTAAAGATTCTACAGCAACTAACAATCAAAAAACATTATTTACATATTTATATCCAAACGTAGCTCAAAATCAACAACAGATTAGCTCATTAGTAGCTAACGCTAAAGTATCTGATACTGCTACTGTAAATATGCTATTAGCAAAAAAAGAAGTAAGAGCCTTATTGCCTAATAACTTAAGATATGTGAAATTCTTATGGGATTACAAAGCGCAACCAAGTGCAGATAAATCTGCAGAGGTTATTGGATTATACGCGATCAAATCAAACAGAAAAGATGTTGCTACTATTGAAGGTGATGTTATTGTAGATGCTTCTCAAGAATTTGACCAACTAGGAAACAAGCCAGAAGTAAGCATGACCATGAATAGCACAGGAGCTAAACAATGGGAAAAAATGACTACAGATAATGCTGGAAAGTTTGTTGCGGTTGTTTTAGATAATTATGTATATACTGCTCCATCTGTAAACCAACCTATTACTGGTGGTAGAACTTCTATTTCTGGAGGATCTATGACAGTTACTGAAGCGCAAGATATTGCTACCGTTTTAAAAGCGGGTAAATTACCTGCAGCTGCAAGAATTATCGAATCTAGTGTTGTTGGACCTTCTTTAGGTCAAGAATCTATCGATAAATCTTTTAACTCTTTTGGTTTAGCAATTGCATTGGTATTAATCTGGATGTTATTTTACTACGGTAAAGCTGGTATCTACGCAAACATTGCATTACTTGTAAACATCTTATTCATCTTCGGAATTTTAGCATCGTTTAGCGCTGTATTAACATTGCCAGGAATTGCAGGTATTATCTTAACAATTGGTATGTCTGTGGATGCAAACGTAATTATATTCGAAAGAATTAAAGAAGGTTTAAGGAATGGTAAAGGATTAAAATTATCTGTTGAAGATGGATTTAGTGTAAAAGGAGCTTTATCAGCAATTATTGATGCGAATATTACAACCTTATTAACAGGTGTTATCTTATATGTTTTTGGAACAGGACCTATTAAAGGATTTGCATTGACATTAATGATTGGTATTGCAACCTCATTATTTACAGCTGTATTTATTACACGCATGTTAGTTGATAGTGCTGTAACGAAAAACAGCCGCTTAACGTTCAATACATCTATTACTAAAAATTGGTTCCAAAATATCAATATCGAATTCTTAAGAAAACGTAAGATTGGATATATTGTTTCTGGACTAATTATTTTAGGAGGGATTGCTTCTATTGCTACTTTAGGATTAAAACAAGGAGTAGACTTTAAAGGAGGACGTTCTTACATGGTTCGTTTTGACAAAACAATGAATTCTGCCGAAGTTAGAACTGAATTAACTGCTGTATTTAGCGGAGCTCCAGAAGTAAAAACATACGGAGCAGACAATCAGTTAAAAATTACAACTGCTTTTAAAATTGATGACGAAGGAAAAACTGCTGATGAAGAAGTACAACGCGCTTTATACGACGGATTAAAATCTTACATCGGAGATACTACCTACGAAAACTTTAAACCTGGTTTCGAAAAAGCTGAAAATGCCAGCGGGATTATGAGTTACAGAAAAGTAGATCCTACCATTGCAGATGATATTAAAACATCAGCATTATGGGCCGTATTAGGTTCTCTAATTGTAGTATTCTTATACATCTTATTGCGTTTTAGAAAAGTATCATTTAGTTTAGGTGCCGTAGTTGCTGTATTCCACGATGTATTAATCGTATTAGGTATCTTCTCTATCGCATATAACTTTATGCCGTTTGACATGGAAATTGGGCAATCATTTATTGCCGCCATCTTAACAGTAGTTGGATACTCCTTGAATGATACTGTTGTAATCTTTGATAGAATTAGAGAATTTACAGGACTTCATCCAAAATGGAAATACACAGAGGTAGTAGACAAAGCCTTAAGCAGTACTTTAGGTAGAACAATCAACACCTCTTTAACAACATTATTAGTAATGTTGGCAATCTTCTTCTTTGGAGGAGATTCAATTAAAGGATTTATGTTTGCTTTAATTGTTGGTGTAGTAGTTGGTACCTACTCATCATTATTTATTGCAACTCCAGTTATGTTTGATTCTTCTAAAAAGGAAGAAATAGAATAATTCATATAGACAATTATAAATTAACCGTTTTGAACTAAAATTCAAAACGGTTTTTTCATTCAATACCAAGCACGTATCTTTGCAAAATGAGCACAATTAAACTACACGATTTACATTTTAAACCTTATATCAAGGAAGAAGAAATCAATCGTATTGTTCAATCTTTGGTTTCTCAAGTATCAAACGATTGCAAAGGAGAAATACCCTTGTTTATTGGCATTTTAAATGGCTCATTTATGTTTGTTTCCGACTTTGTAAAGTCATACAAAGAAGACTGCGAAATATCATTTGTAAAGCTAGCGTCCTATGAAGGCACTTCTTCTACAGACAAGGTAAAACAACTTGTTGGAATCAATGAAGACCTAGAAGGTAGAATCGTAGTGATTTTAGAAGATATTATTGATACCGGAAACACATTACAAGAGATTTACGAAATATTTAAAGACAAAAAAGTAAAGCAATTAAAAATCGCGACCCTTTTCTTTAAACCAGATGTATTTAAAAAAGAATTACCAATAGATTATATCGGAAAAAGTATACCAGACAAATTTATTGTGGGCTACGGCTTAGATTATAATGGATTAGGAAGGAACTATCCTACCATTTATCAATTAACAACAACACAACAATAAACATGAAAAACATTGTATTATTTGGACCTCCAGGAGCAGGAAAAGGCACACAAGCTACATTATTAAAAGAAAAATATGATCTAATCCACATTTCTACTGGAGATGTTTTTAGATTCAATATTAAAAATGAAACAGACTTGGGCATACTTGCTAAAAAATATATGGATGAAGGAGATTTAGTTCCTGATGAAGTAACTATAAACATGTTAAAAGCAGAAGTAAACAAGAATGCAAATGCAAACGGTTTTATTTTTGACGGATTTCCAAGAACAGAGTCTCAGGCTAAAGCATTGGATCTTTTCTTAACTGAAAAAAACGTTCAAATAAACGGAATGGTTGCTTTAGAAGTTTCTGAAGACTTACTTGTTGATCGTTTATTAGAAAGAGGAAAAACAAGTGGAAGAACAGACGACACTGATGAAGGAAAAATCAGAAATCGTTTTAACGAATACAATACTAAAACAGCCATTTTAAAGGACTATTATCAAGCACAAGGAAACTACTTCGGAGTAAACGGAGTGGGTTCTATTGATGATATTACAGAAAGATTATCAGCTGTTTTTGACAAACTATAAACTATTGTTTAATCGTTCATTTGTTTACATGTTTAAACAATTAAACGCATAAACGCATAAACAGAAAATTATGACTGAAGGGAATTTTGTCGACTACATAAAAGTATATGCATCTTCTGGTGCCGGTGGAGCTGGATCTATGCACTTGCACAGAGAAAAATTTATTACCAAAGGGGGTCCTGATGGTGGAGATGGTGGACGCGGTGGACATATTATTATTCGCGGGAATAAAAGTCTGTGGACACTATTTCATTTAAAGTTTAGAAAACACTTTAGAGCAGACCCTGGTGGTTCTGGCAGTAAAAGTAGAAGTACTGGACATGATGGTAAGGATGTGTATGTTGATGTGCCTTTAGGAACTATTATTAGAGATGCTGACACTAATACAATTCTTTTTGAGGTAACTGAAGAAGGTCAAGAAATTGTGATGTTACGCGGTGGAAAAGGTGGATTAGGAAACTGGCACTTTAAATCTTCTACAAATCAAACACCCAGGTATTCACAACCAGGAATGGACGCCTCTGAAGGTTGGTTTTTATTAGAATTAAAATTATTAGCCGATGTTGGTTTGGTTGGATTTCCAAATGCAGGAAAATCGACGTTATTATCAGTAATAACCTCTGCTAAACCAAAAATTGCAGACTATGCATTTACAACACTAAAGCCAAACTTAGGAATTGTTGATTACCGAGATTATAAAAGTTTTGTAATTGCAGATATTCCAGGAATTATTGAAGGAGCTGCAGAAGGAAAAGGATTGGGACATCGATTTTTACGTCATATAGAACGTAACTCTACCTTGTTATTTTTAATTCCGGCAGACAGTGAAGACATCAATAAAGAATATGAAATCTTATTGAACGAATTAAAGACCCACAATCCAGAGTTATTGGATAAGAATAGATTGCTTGCTATTTCTAAAGATGACATGTTAGATGATGAATTAAGAGCAGAAATCTCTAAAGAACTGCCTGATGGAGTGCCGCATATCTTCTTTTCATCCATAGCACATACTGGCTTAATGGAATTGAAAGATAAATTATGGCAAATGCTAAACTAAATAAATGTCATTTTGGAATGAGGAACGATTGAGAAACCTCTCCTTAAAAAAAAATGTAAACTAAAAATAGATTTTCGGGAACGGAAATCTATTTTTAGTTTACACGAATCTGTATTGGAATTTGATATTGCGTAGTTAAAGGAATTCCTTTTTTAGTTCTAGCTGGTCGTAATTTCGGCAACTCTTCTATACTACTATTCAATAAACTATCTAAATTTGGTATCATTGTTTTTACGAAGTCAGAAGAATGAATCTTAGAAACAATAACCTTTCCTGAATTGCTTATCAAAATCTCCACAATTACTTTTTCATTAATAGCTTTTTTCACTTCCAATTTATGCTTGCTTAAGCTCTCAGAAATATAGGTATGAATAGAGCTTCTAAAACAGTTCGTTCTCTCCTTTTTCTCTATTAGCGAGTCACAGGCTTTAAAAGACGGTGAAACATCTACAGATGAAAAATCAATAATCGTATCAACCTGCTGCAACTGCGATTTTTTTTTCAAATTGAAAAAATCACAAGATGTACCAACTAAAATAAGTAAGAAAAGAGATAGTATCCGTAACCGCATTGTATAAATTTACTAGGTAAAAGTACAATATAAAAGTTGTTCAAAAAAACGAGTAACTATTCTACTTTTTCTCCCTTCATAAACAATCCCGTTTTAATTTCTTTCATTCTATTTTTTACAAATTCCGTGATGTCTTTATCTTTTTCATCAAATCTCAAAATGTAATCATCGTACAGGCTATATGCGATTTTTTTATCCTTATAAAAAGAATCTGATGTCAAAGCCAATTGATATTTTACCTTATACTTTTTACCATTTTCTCTTAATGCCTTTTTAAACATTATAATGGCCATTTTTGGTTCTTTCATTTCTAAATGATACATTCCTAAACTATAATACGCTACGCTCCTTTCTTTTTTACCTACACTTGTAGCTCTCATATAATGGTAAAACGCATTTCTATATTCTTTTTTAGATTTATAAATATGTCCTAAATAGTTCCATATTTTAAAGTCTTCTGCATCCAATACTTTGGCCTTTTTAAAATTGGTCTTCGCCAAATTCAATGAGTCAATATTAAAATAAGACCTACCTAACATCTTTTTAATATACAAATCATTTGGACTTAATGCATCTAAAATTCGCAATCTTACAATCGCTTTTTGGTATTTCTTATTTCGAAAGAGCTCGTTTATTTTTAATTTATTTAGGTTGATATGCAGGCTATCTAATAACAACCCTTTATCAGTAAACAATCTTGAAGAGTCTCTTTTTTTGAAAAGTGCAAATGTTTTTGCCAATTGATATACAGACTTAATATGTGTGTGATCACTTTTATAGGCTCTTAAAAAATTATCTAACATTCCGTTGCCATTTACTTTTCTTGCGGCAATCAATCCTAATTGATAGTGATAATTTGGATTCTTAGGGTCTTTTTGAGAAAGCATTTTAAACGTTTGTGTAGCTTTTCGCAACCCATTGGTCGCCATATATAATTTCCCTAATTGAAATTGAATGATTAAATTCTCTGTATCCCTTTCTAATAAGGCTTCATAAATAGCAATGGCTTTTTTATATTTCTTTACACGATAATAGGCTTTAGCCAAAGATAACTGCACCACATAAGATTCTTTAAAACCTAGTGATTTTTTGTAGTATATAATGGCATTTTTAAAATCATCAATAGCAACATAAATACTCCCTATTTTATAATTAGAAACGTCTTGTAATGTATCTACCGTTTTTAAATTGGACAATGCCAATCGGTACCTTCCTTTTTCTAGCAAACTGTCTGCATGAGAAAAAGTAGAAGTTTGCGCTCCTACTTTTATACTCATACATATTACAAATAGTATATAGATCTTTTTCATTTTTTTCTTAGTACTCTTTTCTGTCATATGCTATTCACCGATAAACAATATTGTTAGATTCAATACTTGTATTGGTTCATATCATAAACAACTATTAATTACTTTGCAACATTAAATGAAATAGGCAAGGTATATTTCATTCCAACTGCTTTTCCTCGCTGCTTTCCTGGCTTCATTTTCGGCAATAAACGAGCTACTCGTATTGCTTCTTCTTCTAATTTTGGATGTGGAGCTCTTGCATTAACATTTGTTACATTTCCTTTTTCATCAATTCTAAAAACAACCCAAATCTTTTTCCTACCCTTGGACAGCCCTATTTTAGCAATCAAATTGGTGTTAAAATTTACCACAACAAACTTTTTTATATTTTTATTTAAACATTGTTTTTTCTGCTCTCTTGTCCCTACACAACCTGGATATACAGGTACTTCTTCTATAATTGCTAAAGGAACATCGGTATTACCTTTTATATTTTTTCTAAGAATTTCAATTTCTTTCAATGCTGTAGCCTTTTCATTAGTATCAGTACCAGCAATCATAAAAGTAATTGGCAAGGTATACTTCATGCCTACAGCTTTTCCTTTTTGTTTACCAGGTATCATCCTAGGAATTGTATTGATAACTCTAATTGCTTCTTCTTTTAATTTTGGATGAGGGGCTCTTGCATTAACATCTGTAATAAACCCTTTCTCGTCAATTCTAAAAATGATCCAAATTTTCTTTTTACCTGGTGATAAACCTAGTTTCTGGGCGAGCTCTGCATTAAAATTCCTAACAACATGTTTTTTCAAACTCCTATTTAAACAATCACCTTTTTCTTCTCGAGTTCCAGTACAGCCTGGAAAAACAGGTACTTCTTCTATAATTGCAAAAGGAACTGTGTTGTTTGAGAGATCTGCTTTTTGAGCACTCTTTTTCCTTTTAGAATAATCTATAATATGAGCTAATACAACTCTCCCGTTATCACCCCTATAAATATCTATTTTAGTTATGTCTTTAAGAACTTTACTTTTTTGAAACCTTTCATAAAACGCATCATACTCTTTCTTCTCTTCTGCTAATAAGTCTTTATATTCAATTCGAACTCCTTCAGGTTGCCCACTTCCAATATAGTAATCTGTATATGTCTTTTTTTTGCCGATATTTTTTCTAAGCTCACCTTGAAAACCCATATACCAGGTATGCATTTCCTTTTTTACGACATTTTGATCCTCTTCGACCTTAATAACAGAAGTGTTTTTTTTATGTACCCCACAAGACGTATACACCAACATGCTTGCTAATAACGGCAACAGCAATAAATACTTTACTTTTTTAATGTGTTTTGATTTGTTCTTTGTCATCATAGTAATTCTTTTTTTAATAAGTGAATGTTTGTAAAATTGATTGACAAACGAAATGTTTTCAACCTGAAAAGTTTGGGATAGTAGCTTGTTGAAATAATCGTGCTTTTCGGTAGTTTTTACAACTTCAGAATCTGAAATATATTCATGCAATAAGGTAATACGTTGTTGGTACAAATAAATCATGGGGTTAAACCACATGGCAATTCTTAAAAACTCAAAGAATAATAAGTCCAACGAATGTTTTTGTTTTGAATGAATCAACTCATGTTGAATAATGTCTTCTTGCTTCTCTTTTGAAATATTTTTTCCTAAAAAAATGAAATTAAAGAACGAAAATGCAGTGGTCTGTTTTGGCAACAACACCAACTTGTAATATGCTTTTTTTATGGTTTCATTCTTCGTTATCAATCTAAAAATCTTGAATAGCTTCACAAAAAACACCAATGCAAACAACACAACTCCACACCAAAACAACAGGCTCATATAATTTATAGAACTTTCTGTATAATAGGCTGTTTGTTCGATTACTTTTTGAGGAGACAATAATATCTCTGGTAAATACACCATCAAATCTCCTGGAACAGCTTTCTGAAAAGTTGGTATTTTAATTAAGGGCAATACAAAAGACACTATTGGAGTTCCCAACAGATACCATCTATTGTAACTATGAAAGGTTTCTTTGCTTAAAAAGAAATCATAGACCGCCAAAAACAATACTTGAAAAAATACAACTTGAATGATATATGTAATCATAACTATTCTTTTTTATTAATCTCTTTCAAAATACTTTCCAATTCAGAAATATCCATATCATTTTTCTTTACAAAAAAAGACACCATACTTTTAAAGGATCCTTCAAAATAACCATCCATTACTTTGTGTAATGTTTGATTGCTATACACATCTTTTGCTACCAATGGGAAATACACATAGCCCCTTCCAACAGCTTTATGACTCACAAATTCTTTGGTTTCTAAAATTCTTATTATAGTAGAAACAGTATTATATGCCGGCTTTGGGGCTGGCAATTGTTCAATAATCTCTTTAACCGATGCCTCTTCTAGACTCCATAATACGTGCATAAATTGCTCTTCTGCCTTTGTCAATTGTTTCGTCATAATTCAACTATTGTTTTAGTTCTATGACACAAATATAACTAAATATTTAGTTTAAACTAATTTCTTAGTTAAAAAAACGACGTAACAAAGTTTTTGTATTTTCGTCTTACTATAAAAAACGCATGGACATACTTTTACTTTTTCTTGGCTTACTGTGTATGATTTTAGGGATCATAGGCGCATTTTTACCAATTCTTCCCGGACCACTTACCGGCTGGGTTGGCCTTTTATTATTAGGTTTTACAAATGCCGTTCCTAAAGATTGGACCTTTTTAGGAATTACTTTAGCAATTGCAATTTTGGTTTGGATTTTGGATTATTTTATTCCTGCAATGGGCACAAAACGTTTTGGAGGAAGTAAATATGGCGTGTATGGCACAACCATCGGGTTAATAGTTGGGTTGCTCTCACCCATTCCGTTTGGAATGTTGATTGGTGCTTTTGTAGGTGCATTTATTGGAGAAACTGTTTTTGATAAGAAAGACACCAATAAAGCATTGAAAGCTTCATTTGGCTCATTATTAGGTTTTTTTGTTTCGGCCACATTAAAATTCGGAGTCAGCTTGGTCTATTTCTGGTTTTTTATAAGTTCTTTTTGGGAGCACAAAGCCGCCTTCTTTAGCTAACCCTTGGTATTTGACTACTGACTACTGGCTACTGGTAAAAAACATTATTTCAAATTAAGCAACAAACTTCATAGATACTCGTTGCCCTGATTGAAGTGGCATCCTTTTTTTACCGCTAATTAATAAGCGTCATTACGAGGAAGTATGACGACGTAATCTCTTTGAATTAAAAGATTGCTTCACTTTGTTCGCAATGACATTTAAGTTTTCCAAATAAAAAAGATAGAACAGAAAGCAGGAGATTGCTTCAAAAAAAAGCAAAAAAAAAGCGTCCCATTTCAGGGAAGCTTTCCATTGGTTAACAAAACCACGACACTTTTACGAAAGTGCCAAAACAACACAACTAAACGCCACTTATTAAAAAGCAGCCTGCGAATATACGCCCTTTTTTAGAACTGACAAGCATTTATATCTTTTTTATTAAAAATTCTATAATCTAGGACATTGCTTTATTCTTTATTTGATTGTATCTTTGCGCCTTTAATTAAAACATCCTATAAACAAAAGGCATTATGCAATTATCAGAACAAGAAGTTGTAAGAAGAGAAAAGCTATCTAAATTACGTGCGCTAGGGATCAATCCTTATCCTGCGGACTTATTTCCAGTATCTCATAATTCGAAACAGATTAAAGAGAACTTCGCTGAAGATAAACAGGTAGTAATTGCTGGTAGATTAATGTCTATACACATTCAAGGAAAAGCTTCTTTTGCACAATTGCAAGATTCTGAAGGTAGAATACAAGTGTATTTTAATAGAGATATAATTTGTGAGGGAGAAGACAAAACAAAATACAACGAAGTCTTTAAGAAATTACTAGACTTAGGAGATTTTGTAGGGATTGAAGGTGAGTTATTCACTACTAAAGTAGGCGAAAAAACTGTACGCGTTAAAGATTTTTCTTTGTTAAGTAAAGCCTTAAAACCACTGCCTTTACCAAAAGAAAAGGACGGTGTTGTATTCGATGCATTTACAGACCCAGAAATGCGCTACAGACAACGTTATGCAGATTTGGCGGTAAACCCACATGTGAAAGAGGTATTTGTAAAAAGAACAAAATTGTTCAACGCAATGCGTAATTTCTTTAACGACTCTGGATATTTTGAAGTGGAGACTCCTATTCTACAGCCAATTCCAGGTGGAGCAGCTGCAAGACCATTTATCACTCATCACAATTCATTAGATATTCCATTATACATGAGAATTGCAAATGAGTTGTATTTAAAACGTTTGATTGTTGGTGGGTTTGATGGTGTATATGAGTTTTCTAAAAACTTTAGAAATGAAGGAATGGACAGAACACACAATCCAGAATTTACAGCCATGGAAATCTATGTGGCTTACAAAGATTACAATTGGATGATGGATTTCTGTGAGCGTTTATTAGAACACTGTGCTATTGCAGTAAACGGAACCACAAAAGCTACTTTTGGCGAACATGAAATTGATTTCAAAGCACCATATGCTCGTATTACAATGGCAGATTCTATCAAACACTTTACCGGTTTTGATATTACTGACAAGTCTGAAGACGAAATTCGCACTGCTGCAAAAGGCATGGGAATTGAAGTGAATGACACCATGGGGAAAGGAAAATTAATTGATGAAATTTTTGGCGAAAAGTGTGAAGGAAACTACATACAACCTACATATATTACAGATTACCCAAAAGAAATGTCTCCTTTATGTAAAGAACACAGAGACAATCCTGAATTGACTGAACGTTTTGAATTGATGGTTTGTGGTAAAGAAATTGCCAATGCCTATTCTGAACTAAATGATCCAATTGATCAAAGAGAACGTTTTGAAGAGCAGCTAAAATTAGCGCAAAAAGGAGATGATGAAGCTACAGAGTTTATCGATGAAGATTTCTTAAGAGCCTTAGAATATGGTATGCCTCCTACCTCTGGAATGGGAATTGGAATGGACCGTTTGATTATGTTTTTAACTAACAACCAATCGATACAAGAAGTATTGTTCTTTCCTCAAATGAGACCTGAAAAGAAAGCACCTTCTATAGAATTAAACGATGAAGAAAAAGCGGTGTTGGAAATTATTACCAAAGCAGGGAAAATGGACTTAAATAAGTTAAAAACTGTATCTCTTTTATCAAATAAAAAATGGGACAAAACCATTAAAGGCCTAACAAAAAAAGAAGTTGCCAAAGTTTCTAAAACGGACGAAGGTTTGTTTGTAGAAGCTCTATAAACAAGTACCAACATAAATATTTATAAAAGGAGCTACAGTAATGTCGCTCCTTTTTATTTGCAAATAACAGTAAATAGCTACATATTTATTGTCATAAAAAAGTCACTTATTTAATTAATCATATTACAATGCCAATTCCAAATTTAGATTACTTCTCTATTTTTCAAGAGGAAGGACACCCATTTTACGACCAATTAATCCAATTAAATCAACAAGAGTTTAATAATTGGGTCATTGAGAATTTTAGCCTTTTAGGTACTTACAATTCTTTTGAAGAAGTAGCTCCTAATAATGACGACATAGAAAGCTTAATTGAAAAAGGGTATAATCATATTGGAAGTCAATGCCATTATTCTGCAAAAGCAATTACATTATTAGATAACCAATATGAGTACTGGACAGGTTTTGTTATTAGAAATAGTTTTTATTTCCCTTATATCACTCATAGTTTTAACGTTAGGGATAACAGAGTAGTTGATTTTGCTAGATTAGAAAATGATTTATCTGTTATGACTGAAAACCTAAACCCTGAGGATATTTTTAATTCTACTTTCCCTCACATATACTTCGGAATACAAATCCCTTTAGATTTCATTGAAAATTATAGACGAGCAACTTTAAATGAAAACTCAATGATTCCATTACTCTATGAATGGTATACTGAAAACATTTAATAATAAATATACTCCTTGTTATTTGACTACCACTGTCTATTAATAGATAAAATTATAACACTGAAACACGACTTCCTTTACAAATTTCTTATTATATTTATGAAAAATTGTAACAATTTTAAAAGTAATTGTTAATTAAAAAAAATAGCTATGGATTATTTATTTGAAAATCTTGACGACAAAAGGTTTCAGGAGTTTTGCAGCACATTAGTTTCAAAAGAATTCCCTAATGTCCAAAGCCTTCCTGTCGGGCAACCAGATGGCGGTAGAGATGTATTAAGCTATTCAATGGCTTCTTCTAAAAAAGGTTTTATTGTTTTCCAAGTTAAATATGTTAGAAACCCTAAGGCCATTAAAGATGTACACAAATGGCTAGTAGACACAATGAAGGATGAAATTCCTAAGGTAAAAACCCTAATACCTAAAGGAGCTATAAGCTATTATTTAATAACTAACGTCAATGGGACTGCTCATCTTGATTCCGGCTCAATTGATAAAATGAATTCTTTCTTAGAAGATGAAATACCAATCCCATCTGTTTGCTGGTGGAGAGATGACCTGTGTCGTTTAATCGAAAAAGACCCCATATTTAAATGGTCTTTTCCTCAGATTATAAATGGTCAGGACATGTTAAATTCTATTTTGTTCCAAAATATAAATGAAAATAAAGAGCGGAGAGAAAGCATAATAAAAGCTTACTTAATAGATCAATATGAAATTGACAATGAGGTAAAGTTTAAACAAATTGATTTAAAAAATAAACTGTTCAGCCTTTATACAGATATTCCAATCAAAGTAAAAAAGTTCAATACTAAGAATAGGGTTTTATCAAAGTTTATAAATTCTACCTACAAAAACAATTTCCATAATAGAAACGATGATTTTTTTCCATATGATGAAGGTGAAGATTTAAACGCAGCAGAATTCCTTTTAAGCAGTGAAACACAAGAAAAAATTAAAAGGGTTCTTCTTGAAGGGGGACCTGGTCAAGGTAAATCTACCATATCGCAATATATATGTCAAATACATAGAGCTAGACTACTTAATAAAAATAGTGACATTAAACTGTTTCCGTCAAAATTAAAGGACTCCCCTTTAAGGCTACCAATCAAAATTGACCTTAGACACGTAGCTGACTGGGTTGATAAAAAAAACCCCTACCACAGTAGATTAAGTGATGATTTCTTCTTAAGTATTTGGAGAAAATCTTTAGAATCTTTTCTAGTAGGACACATCATATACCATTCACAATTAGAGAGCTTTACATCCTCCGATTTAGTTGCAATTACAAAATTCTCTTCGATTCTAATTGTATTTGATGGTTTTGATGAAATTGCAAATGTCAAAACCAGGGAAGAAGTTATAGATTTTATTGACAAAGGTGTTATTAGATTATCTGAAAACTCAAAATCTCTTCAAGTAATTGTAACAAGTAGACCTGCAGCTTTATCAAATTCAGTTGATTTCCCTGTAGAAATTTATCCACATTTTCAATTATCAAACATCACAAGTATCACAATAGATAATTATGTTAAAAAGTGGATAAAAGCAAGTAAGTTAAATGAAAGAGAAGCCAATGACTTAAAAAAATTAGTTAATGAAAAGTTAGAGTTACCACATCTAAGAGATTTAGCAAAAAGCCCAATGCAACTCGCTATTTTCATTAGTTTACTTAGAACTAAAGGAGAATCTTTACCGAATAAGAGAACTGCTCTATATGATAGTTATATTGAACTTTTTTTCAATAGAGAATCTGAAAAAAGCAAGTTTATTTTAACGAATAGAGACCTAATAATTGACATTCATCAATATCTTGCATGGGTTCTTCATTCTGAAGCTGAGTCAAAAAAAAATAGCGGAATTATAAGTATCGAAAAGTTAAAATTGGTTCTAAAAGAGTATCTAGAATCAGAAGGTCATAACCCAAACATTGCTGACGAATTATTTGACATAGTTAAAGAAAGAGTATGTGCATTAGTCTCAAGAGTTCAAGGAACCTTTGAGTTTGAAGTACAGCCTCTTAGAGAGTATTTTTGCGCTAAATTCCTTTATAATACATCTCCATATTCTCCAGCTGGCTTTGAAAGAAGTGGCACAAAAACAGACAGGTTTGATGCTATATCAAGAAGTTTTTATTGGAATAATGTTGTTAGGTTTTTCACTGGATGCTTTGATAAAGGTGAATTACCAATGTTAATTTTAAAACTAAAAGAACTGCAGAGTGATAAACTTCTAAAGAATACTAATTTCCCTAGACTGTTAACATCTCAGATTTTATCAGACTGGGTATTTACACAATATCCTAAATTAAAAAAAGAAGTTGTAAAAATAATAACTGATGGCGTTAACATTGGGAACCTTATAAATCAAGCCGAAGATTATGGAAGTAATGACTCTATTATGATTCCTGAAGAATGTGGCAGAGAAGAACTTGTAGAAGAATGCTTTAAACAACTCTCCAAATTCCCTCCTTACGACAATGTCCTTGAATTAATTGGTATTATTAAAAACAACTCATATAATAAACTTGAATATTGGCAGAAATATTTAGGTAAAATTGATGAATCAAAAATCACGAATTGGCTCAGTTTTGCTTATAATTTAGAAATCATACATAAAATAGATACAGAAATCTTGAAGGACCTTATTAGACAAGGTAATGCTACTCAGAAAAAAAACAGAATAGAAATTTTAACTGATGCAAGTAGAATGGAAATTATTGAAGAAGTACCAGAGTTCAAAGAAATTCTTTTTGACGGTGTACTTGCATGTGACATTACTATATTTAACAGAAACACAAGGAATACAGGTTTATCTTTAATCTCAATGCTAACTTACCCATACATCATAAATAGACTTTTAAAATATGACGTTAATAATAAATCATTTATTGATGGGATTAGAATGTCTCCTTACCTTACTTTCGGAAGAAGAAGAGAACAAGATTCTAAATTTTTAGAGTTTGACGTTAAAGATAGTATTGATGAAAAAATTGAATTATATAAAAATGCAATTAGCAATATAATAGAAACTCCATTAATTGAATGGAAAAATAATATAGAATTATGGGAAACCTTTGTTGAAGAATATAGAAAACTATTTGGAGATACAAGAACGATAAAAATGATATCTATTTTATCTGCATCAGTAAAAGACAAAGAAGTAGACCTATCCAAGTACGATTCATTAAATGATGATGATATTTCGTTAGTTAAAAGAGTTAGAAAAGCTAGATTAAAATCAGGAGACTTTAATTATTGGAAAAACATACTTAAAGAAAATATAAATACTGAGTTTAATCTATTAATTTTACTTACTTGGGGCACACCTAGGGTTTTAAATTTACTCATGGAGGAGTTAAACACAAAGCTAGAAGAGTTAAGTACTTCAACTTTCTATTCTTTATATAACTCATTGAATATAATCGGAAGTATAAATAAATTAAACAAACATCAAATTAAACTGTTTAATAATGCAAATAAAAATAATGAAGCATCTAATCGTTTATTGTTATTAATCTCGAAAAGAATAGATTATAATGAAAGAGGGAATTTCTTATTTGAAGAGAACAAATGTGAGTATAATCAAGCTCCAGAATTTGTTTTAGAATTCCAATTACACTTTTTAATTGAAAAATTTTTCCTTGAACCTAATAACGAAAATATATTATTAAAGGTTAAGGACATTTACTCAAAAATTTCTACATTCAGAGTTAAACACTTATATAGTCCACATCTTATTAATTCAAGAAACAAAAAAACAATACCATACAAGGTTGCAAAAAAAATAATGAAAATTCAAAAAAAATACCCTCGTTTGATTGTTTCTGAAGCAGAAAGTTCTTGTAAAAGGCATGCCGAAAAAAATATTACTCCGGTAGGTATAATTGCTATAAAACAAAAATGGTTCGAATAATTCCATTATATTTATATGACTTTTAATCCTTTAATATGGCAGTTAATCTTCGTAAAAAACATTATGGCAAAAAAGAAGTTTCAAAAAAGAACAAACCCTATAAATACCAGCTTGACTATGTCCATAATGGTAAAAGGATAAGGGAAACTATTAAAAGCGTAGAGTTCTTACCTATTGACACTAAAGAACAACGAAAAGAAAAAGAGAGGGTAATTAATAAGATTAAAAATGATTTAGAGATAGATTTAGCTAATCAATCTACTGGATTGATTACTCGACAACTTCAAAAGGCTAGTTTCATCCTTTACTTTAAAAATTTATCAGAAACTAAAAGCCCTAATACAAAGATTGCTTGGGACAATACACTTCTTCATATTATTAAATTTCATGGTAAAAAATTAAAATTTGAAGACATAACCGAAAATTGGATTGAAAAGTTCACTAAATACCTTCTTATAAACCTTTCTCAAAATTCAGCTAGAACTTATTTGCAAAAAATAAGTGCAGCACTAAACACGGCAGTTAGGCAAAAAATTATCCTTGAAAACCCTTATCGTTTTTTAAATAAACCCAAAAAAGAAGAAATTGAAATGGTTTATTTAGTCAAAGAGGAAATTCAAGAAATTATTGATACAGGTTTTTTCGATGATGAGGTTAAAAACGCTTTCTTATTTGGGTGCTATACTGGATTAAGGTTTTCTGATATAAGTTTATTAAAATGGAGTAATATTAAGAATAATCAAATTCAACTTACTCAAACTAAAACGAAAGGCTCTGTTTATATCCCATTAAGCAACAATGCAGAGAATATCTTAGTTAAACAAAGAAGTAATAAAGAATTTATATTTAAACTCTCTAGTCATAACAGTTCTGTCAATAGAACTTTAAAAAAGTTAATTAAGAAAACTACAATTGAAAAAGAGGTTTCCTTTCACTCTTCTAGACACACATTTGCAACACTATTGATAACTTCAGGAGTAAATGTCTTTACAGTTTCAAAATTACTAGGTCATAAAGACATTGAAAGCACTTTAGTATATGCAAAAGTAATTAATGAAGAAAAGGAAAAAGCAGTTAATAGCATGCCTAATTTCAACCTTTAAATTATGGATTATAAAAAAGAATATGAATTACTTAAAGAGAAAATAATTGACAAGTATGATTATCATTTATCATCATATATTTTAGAAGATATTATTGATGTAGGAGAAGTTGATTATTTGATTGGAAATGATGATGAATTATTATATAATCAAAATTTAAGTATAGATTTAAAAGATATAATTTCTTCTTTTATTAATGAAGAATCTAAAACTTACACTAAAGAATTAGCTATAAAATTAATAGAACTCAAAAAAATTACTGATAAAAGAATAGTAAACAACCCTGATTATGAATATAGAGAGGCATATGAGTTTATATTTAATGAAAAATTTGAAGACTCTAGTAAACCAGTAAAAGAAATCATTCATATACCTCATATTGAACTTAATATTAACTTAACCGATAAAGAAAGAGTATTAGATGATGTTTTTAGTTTCTTAAAATCCAAAAACTATATTGAAACTTCAAAAAAACATTTTCTTTCCCACTTTGACCGTTCACAGAAAATTGAAGAAAAAATAAACTGGACAGGACCTAATTTAATTTCATTAGTAGGATTTATTACAGACTTGTTTGACAAAAACATAATACAACGTCATAAGAAAAGGAAACATAAGAATAAAATAATAATGGAGCATTTTATCTTGAACAATAAAAACTTAAACTTCAACTCTGTAAAAACAACTGGCTCAAAGACTTACAACACCAAAGAATATAAAGAAATCAACGATTTCATAAACAAATTAAAGATTGACTTTAGTTAAAGTAAATTAACTTAAACTAACTACCTCCTCACAACTCACTTCTTTTGTTGTCATAAAACTAAAATTATGACAAAACTATCATTACTTATCAAAGAGGTAAGAAACCTCAAACGAGAGATTAAGAACAATACCCTCTACCGTCGAAGAATTTATACCATTAAAGAGGTATCTAAAGTTATAGGCGTAAGTGAATCTTACATTCAAAAACTTGTAGCTTCAAAGCAAATCCCACATTCAAAACCGAGTGGAAAGTTAATTTTTATTCGACGTAGAGATTTAGAAAATTTCTTGATGAAAAACTATGTATCAAGTGAAGATGATATCGATACAATCGTAGCGAATAAATTATTAGAGCTTAAAACTAGATAGTTATGAAAAAGAGAAAAAAGCATAATAAAAAATCAATTAAGAGTGTTAATCTTAAAAAGATTACCCCTTTTAGTGAATTACTAGTCAGGTACGAAGGAATAGAACCTGCTAAAGCATTTTGGGGTGGGATAACACCTAAATCAGTAGGGTTTATATTTGGTTTGGCTAAATCAGGTAAAACAATCATTTGTGAAAATCTAGCGTTATCTATTACATCTGGACGAGATAAATTTTTAGGTATACCAATTGAATTACCAAAAAGTAAAGTTCTCTTCATTTCAATGGAGGAAAATGTTGGAATAAGAATCATTCAAAGAGGTAGTAAACAGATTAAAGGATATTCTAGAGATGAAAAAAAGAACATTAAAGATAATCTGTATTATTCAGACGAAGAGTTTCTTAGAAGCATCGAAGGCACTAAAGACTGGGGAGTATTTGAAGAACAAATAGAGAAACATCGTCCTGATGTTGTATTTGTAGATTCTACAAATCGTTTTAATATTGATATTGAAAACCGAAAAGAAGCTAATATCTTAATGCAAAAGATTAGAGAATTTGCTCAAAAATATGAATGTGCTATTTTATTAATCCATCACACCAATAAGGCTCAAAAGGATAAACCAATAACATTAGAACAAATGTCAGGTAGTTCTGCATTAGGTAGAGATGCCGACTTGTTTATTGGAATCAATAGTCTTTCCAGTGGAATTAGATATATTAAATTTTTAGACAATCGTTATTCACAAATTCCTGATAAATCTATACTTTTTAGTATTCAGAATAACTACTTAGTAGATTTTGAAGGAAAAGAATACGAAAATGAGTTAATAAAATCTATGGACAACAGATATAAAAGTAATAATACAGAAATAATATTAGACTTCATTAAACGAAATATTGACAAAGAAGACGCTATTAAAACTAAATCTTTACAATCTCATTTCGTAGAGAAAAATGGAATTATCACTAAAAAAACACTACACAATCAACTTAAAAAATTAATTGAATTGAAACAGATTGAGAAAGTAAAACATGGAATTCATCGGTTAATTATTAATAATGACATCAATCGTTAAAGTGAAAATAGTATACCTTATTAACTTCTACATTTTATGTCATTACATATTTATTTAAAGTAAAGTGTAATTAACTCATCTATAAAATCATTTACACAATTACACTTTACTTTAAATAAATATGTAATCAAAATAAATTCAATATTAACCAACAATACTAACATGTTACAATATGAGAATTACGAAGTAATTTGAATATAAACATGTTAGTATTTTTCCGAAGGAAAAATTAATAAATAATACTAACTATCCTTCGGATAGATAACGGTTCCTTTCAGGAAACCGTTATATTTAGTTCTAGTCTTTTCTTTATCATAATATTTTAATGTAAAAGTGTACATAGTGTAATCACTATACATTACACTAATTACTAAACGAACTTGTCCCCCGGTAATTTTTGAAGAATCCATATTTAATGAATACTGTGTGCCTCTTTTACTACCACAACTTTTTTAACGCTATAATAAAGGGTTTTATTAATAATCCTTTATCGAATAACATAAATCTTATATATTTGAATATCAATAAAAACAAAAGACTATAGATATAAACATTTAACAACATACAACCCAAAGGCATTGGCCATCTCTAACTTTAGTAAAAACTGGTAATTTTAAAATAAGTAGAAAAAGATGAGCTAATGCCCATGTTCAATATTGGCATGGGCTTAGTTCGCTTTACTTATAGGTATACCAGTACCTTACTAAAGAGTGTCCTTAAGTACCATGCCTCTTACTTTATAATAACTTCAAGTTGGTACTTGGTTGAAACTAATAATTTCACAAGTGAACAACACTAACACAAAAAGGACCTCAACCCTTATCGCTATTTCCTTCTTATTAGCAATGGGGTGTACCAATACCAGCAAGTCATCAAAACATAGAAACAAGACGGATAAGAATAATGAGTTTATTTTTAATTACGTAAGTGATAGTAATGACCTTGAAAACGATATTAAAATTTTACAAACCAATACCGAAATAACCTATCACACTTTCGACTTTAATAAAAACATAATAACATTCAATTCAAAAAACAAAAAAGGGAAATGGATATCATTTGAGTTTAAGATTAAAAGAAAGATTGTAAAGGAAAGTCTGATTGGATTGAAAGGTATGGAGTTCGAGATTGAACATTCAGATTGCTCACAAGTATGGGTAAGTACAATGGGTAATATTGGATATGAATTTAATAATGGTCAGAAGTTAGTATTCTACGGAGTTAAAGAAATCAAATAATGAAAACAGTAAAACTATACTCAATTCTATCAGTTCTAGTAATATATCTTATAAGTTGTAATGATACATCGAGGAAACATAAGAATGAAATACTAGATACTAAGAAAGCCACAACAGAGAACACAGATGAAGAAGATTGGTTAAGAAAAGCAAAAGTTCTTAATCAAATGAAAGAAGGAGAGACATTAATAACAAGAGACCCAATATTTACTAAACCGAAGTCCAAAACAAATTCAAGTAGTAAATACTTAATTGACATAAGACAGAATAAGGTTAAAGGAAAGGAAAGTGATTTTGAGTATTCATCCTATTGGAGAAAGGAAGCATACAAGGCAACAAAAAAATACATCACTCAAAGCATAAATAAGAAACCTAATTGCAAAGTAACACGTCAGGGCACATATAGTCCTTTATCCGTTCGATACATTGGGAATAGGTCTTACTCCGTAAAGTTCTATTGCGAGTTTGATTGTAAACAAGGGTATAACAATCCTTCTTATTATTGGGTTGAGGTTTATTATCAAGGTAATAATTCTTGGAGTGGAAAGTTAATAAAACAGAAACTTGTAGAATAATTGTTACTTTTGAAATAAAAAATTGAATATGGACAGAATAGTTATTCTAGGTAATGGTTTTGATTTAGCACATGAATTAGAGACTTCTTACAATCATTTTATTAAATATGTGATAAATGAATCAATTAACTCTAATGATGAAATTCGAAAAGATTTAATAGACCCAAGTTACCTAAATGATGAAGACTGCACTTATGAAGCAATTAAGTCTAAACTCAATCAATTAAGTTCTGCTTCAGAAAAACCATCTTCTGGAAGACTCTTTTTTAAAAACAAGTTTTTTAGAGCTTTATTAACTACATATTTTCATGCAGATTGGATAAACATAGAAGACTATTACTTTAGGTATCTCCAAAATATTTCAGATATAAACGTACTTAACTCCGAATTTGAATTAGTAAAAAAACACTTAGAAAAATATTTACTAATTCAAATGAAAGAATTTGATAAGAAGAATTATAATTCTAAGTTAATCGATATTTTTGACATGGACTCTCCAGAAAACATACTCTTTATAAATTTTAATTACACTTCTACATTAAACTTGTACTTAGATAAAATAACCTATCCAAGTAATATCACTGTAATAAATATTCATGGAGAATTGAACTCGGAAAAGAACCCTATTGTTTTCGGTTATGGAGATGATACCAATCCGAAATATTTAGATTTAGTAAATAAAAAAAATAATCATTATTTAAGAAATCTAAAAAGACAACAATACAATTTAACTGTTGAATATGATAAAATGAAAGAAATCATGTCTAACATGAATAATGAAATAGAAGTATTAACAATGGGGCATTCTTTAGGGCTTTCAGACAAAACATTATTAAAAGAAATTTTTGACCATAATAAAGTTTCAAAAATTAAATTCATCTATCACGAAGGAATTAGTGGTTACAGAAATTTGAATGACAACATAAGTCGAATTGTCAACCGCAATACTTTAAATAACAAAATAGTAAATTTCCCAAACTCAATAAAAATGCCACAACAACCAATAAAAGCAGGATAGCACATTCTAGCAGATAAATCACTAGTTTCAGTCACGAATATGTCAGTTATAAAATTTAAAGTAGCCAGGCAATCAGTGTTAAAAGGTGATTTAATGATTAAGTTTCATTCTTTCCTCAAATGAGACCTGAGAAGAAAGCACCTTCTATTGAATTGAATGATGAAGAAAAAGCTGTTCTGGAAATTATTTCCAAAGCAGAAAAAATTGAACTAAATGAGTTAAAGACTCAATCTGGTCTATCAAATAAAAAATGGGACAAAACCATTAAAGGCTTAACTAAGAAAGAAGTTGCCAAAGTTTTTAAAACTGACGAGGGTTTGTTTGTAGAAGGTTTGTAAAACTTTAGTATTCTGAATGTGTTTCAGAATATCAACAAAATATAATGAAAGGAATCACAGCCATGTGGTTCCTTTTTTTTATATTTAAGAACACGACTTTAAACTATTCTTAATTTAAATAGTCTTATTGCCATCAACACTAAAACATCACTATGTTTAAAAAAAATATTCTTTTCTTTTTCCTTTTTTGCACAAGTCTATATTGTTTTTCTCAACAGACAGTTGGACTATTCAAAAACACCACAGATGCGTACAATGGGTATACACTCTTTGGCCCACAAGACAGTAAAGAAACTTTTTTAATTAATAATTGTGGAGAAAAAGTACATAGCTGGACCAGCACCTATCTACCTGGTCTGTCTTCTTATTTTTTAGAAGACGGAACATTACTTAGAACAGGAAGAGTAACCGGAATGGGTGGAGGAAGTGGAATTGTAGAGTTGCTAGACTGGGATAGTACAGTTCTATGGAGTTATTCTGTAAGTAACACGCATGGAAGACAGCACCACGATATTGAATTATTACCAAACGGAAATATTTTACTAATTGTTTGGGATCAACGTTCACAGACCGAAGTGAGCACTGCAGGAAGCTCAACCAACCAATCCTACATCAACTCTGAGCAAATTGTAGAAATACAACCTGATATCGTTAATGGAGGTGCCACTGTTGTTTGGGAATGGAAAGCATGGGACCATTTGATTCAGGAGTCTGACAACACGAAAAACAATTTCGGAACTGTAAGTACTAGCCCAGAAAAAATAGCTGTTAATTTTTTAGCGCACACAAAAGCCGATTGGCTGCATATTAACGGAATTGATTACAATGCCGAATTTGATCAAATCATTATCAGTGTGCATAATTTTAGTGAATTTTGGATCATCGACCACTCCACCTCTACTTCTGAAGCTGCAAGTTCTTCTGGAGGGACTTTTGGAAAAGGAGGTGATTTATTATATCGCTGGGGAAATGCACAAACATACAATCAAGGATCTGCAAATGACCAAAAACTCTTTTTACAACACGATACACATTGGATTCCCAGTGGATTGATAGACGCAGGTAAAATTATTTTGTACAACAACCAGGCAGGAACTCTAGAAAACCAGAACTACTCAACGGTAAATACCTTGAGTTTGCCAGTTGATGGAAATGGCGTGTATACTTATGCAGGTGGCTCTTATGGTCCGACCGATTTTGACTGGACCTATAAAGCAGCAAATCCAACCGATTTTTATTCTAATATTATCTCAGGTGTTCAACGATTACCAAACGGGAATACACTTATTTGTGAAGGTGTTGGAGGTCGTTTCCTTGAAATTGATACTAATGGAAATACGGTTTGGGAATATGTCAATCCTGTAAATGATACCGGAGCCATGGTTCAAAACACCACCTTAAGCAAAAACAATGTCTTTAGAGTCACAAAATACCCTTTAGATTACGCTGGGTTTTCAGGAAAAACCCTTACACCACAAGGCTATATAGAATCGGGATCTACCTTTACTTGTGACTCTAGTAGTGTTGACACTTGTGATTCCGCTACAATTTTCGCCAATGAAACCACCCATGCTGTTTGTTTTGAAACCGTAGACCATCTTAGAAAAATATACACCAATAACATTCCAAGTCACGCATATGGTCCTTTTGCAGGAAATAACAGCATTCAAGGTCAAGATTTTGAATATACCGTTTGTGTGCATCCAGAATTAACTACCACAATTACTCCACTTACAGCAGACACAACTTCACAGACATGCGGTGGTGGAATCATTTTTGGTGTTTCAAACTTAGGAGTTAATTATTCTCCTTTTGCGAGATTGTATTTTACCAACCCAAACACTACAGAAGAAAATTTAAACTGGCATATTGAAGCAGATTTTTTATTGACGATGGATTTAAATGGTGGACATGTAAATGCGGTAAGTAGATATCATTATCACAACATACCAAAAGATTACTTTGCTACTATATTAAACATTGACGGGAGTAGTCATTCACCTTTATTAGGCTATGCCGCAGATGGATTCCCTATTTATTACAAATATTTATACACAGATAAAACAGACCCAAACGGAGGTGTTTCTGCCTATCAAAGTAGTCATCAATTAAAATCTGGTAGTAGATCTGGTGACGGAATAACTGCCCCAAATGGAAATTACGATGGAAATTATGTTGAAGATTACGAATATGTTGCTGCACTATCTGATTTAGATGAATGCGGTGGCCGCTTTGGAAAAACTCCAGAGTTTCCCAATGGCACTTATTATTATGTGCTTACAGACAATTGGCCATTCATTCCTAGATGTTTAAAAGGAAAAAACGTAGACAACTCATTTAAAATTGGGCCAAACTGCCCAAGCTCTACTGCAAGTCAAGATTGTAGCACAATCTCTTTGGGCGTAGACGATTTTACAAATCTAGAGATTGAAATGAACGTTTACCCAAACCCAACAAGCGATTTTTTCAGAATTAAATTCCCTACTAATTTTGATCAAACAAAAATTACTGATGTTCGAATTTACAACACCAATGGTGCTATTGTATACTCGGCCAACAAATACAATGGCATGATAAGAATTGACAAATTGAAGGCTGGAATTTATTTTATTCAATTAAATTTTAACCAAGACCAAGTCACCAAAAAATTAATGATCAAATAAGATATTTATGAAGACAGTACTACTACTCTTATGCATTTCGTTTTCTTCATTTTTTCATGTGGGGCATATTGCAGAATATCAGTACCAACTAAAAGACAATACCGTATATTTAAAATTTACCATTGAAAAACAAGAGCTTTTAAATTTTAAATTGAGTGAAACTTGTGATGTAAAACAATTGACTGCCTTATGCACCGCAAAGTATATCAATCAAAAAACAGTGTTAAAAATCAATGGAGAAGCGTTAGTCTTTGAATTATTAAATTCATATACACATAAAGACCATCTTATTATAGAAATGAAATCAAAAACAAATAGCATTTCTATTGAAAACATACATTTGACCAACACTAGTTTTTATGAATTCAATACAAAATTTAGAAACCGTGTCCTACTAGATATTGCCCCTTTTAAAAAGTCTTATTTATTAACTAAAAATATGAGTTCAATCCATTTAAAATAATAGAACTTTTACTCTTCACAATCTAGCGCTCTTTTTTTCGTTTAAAAACCATGTCAATTTACATACGGAGTCAAAAAAATAAATTAAGTTTGGCACTCAATAACAATTATGATTCGTAAAATAGCTCTTTTTAGTATTTCCTTTCTTGTACTTCTTTCTTGTACTGAAAGTGAAATAAACTATGTCAATCAATCTGATAACCTACAACGATATGACAGTCAGATTTTTGAAACTATTACCATTACAAAAGAGGTTAGATATGGAGCTAATGTTACTTTAAATGGAGCAACAACTGCTTTATTTATGGACATTTATCAACCTGAAAATGACACAGAAATCAACAGGCCACTTATTGTGCTTGCCCATGGAGGAAGTTTTATAAGCGGAGACAAATCTGACTTGTCAGAAATAGCTTCATTTTTAGCAAAAGCTGGTTATGTTGTTGCATCTATTAATTACCGGTTATTAGATGTTACGCCAACTCAATTAGCATTTAAGCAAGTAGTTATAAATGCCGTTGTAGATATGAAAGCCGCGGTACGTTTTTTTAACAAAGATGCTGGCACTACAGACACATACAAAATTGACACGAATAATATTTTTATTGGCGGATATTCTGCGGGAGCAATTACAGCATTGCAATATGCCTATGTCAATAGCGATAGTGAATTGATAACTATTGGAGGTAGCACCTTTGTTGATTATGTGAATTCTAAAGGAGGACTAGAAGGAGGTAGTGGAAACGAAACGTATTCATCTTCTGTAAAGGGTGTTATTAATATTTCTGGTGCACTATTTAATAAAAATTTCATCAACTCTAGCGAACCTAGTTTGTATAGTATTCATGGAACAGATGATGTAGTGGTTCCTTATTTAAATGGAGACATAAACAGCACAGGTATTTTAACTGATGGTTCTGGGGTATTACATCCATATGCAACTTCGATTGGACTTAATAGTCAACTAAAAACTATTGAAAACGGAAAACACGATGCTTTTTTAGACTGTAATTCTTGTGAGACAGAAATTAGATCTTATTTATTTTCTCAGCTATAATTTTAACAAAAATTTAGGGCATTTTTTCAGTACCTTTCAAGGTACTAACCATTACTACCGTTTTGAAAAAATATGTATTTCTAATTCTCTCAATTAGTTGGGTAACTGCCTACACACAAGAATCTAAACAAGTACTCGTAAAACATACCGTTAACAAAATTATTATTGATGGTAAATTAGATGAATCTGATTGGCAAAAAACAAAACCTGCCACAAATTTCTGGCAATACTTCCCTACAGACACTTTACATTCAAAAAATCAAACAGAAATAAGAATGCTGTTTGACGACAAGAATTTATATCTTGGAATAAAAGTAAATTCTGTATCGAACAAATATATTGTTCCTTCATTAAGAAGAGATTTCAGAGCCTCTGGAAACGATAATATCACCTTCCTTTTTGACACTTTTAATGATGGGTCAAATGCATTCTTTTTTGGAACAAATCCACATGGAGTTAAGCGAGAAGCGCTACTTTCTGGTGGTGGAACTGATCTAAGAGGGTTTAACTTAGCTTGGGATACCAAATGGACCTGTAAAACTGAAATTTATGACACCTATTATATTGCAGAAATCGCAATTCCATTAACCTCATTTAAATTTAGAGAAGGAGAAACGAAATGGCGTTTTAACAGCTATCAATTTGATACGCAAAGCAATGAAAGAAATACCTGGATGAATATTCCTCAAAACCAATGGATATTCAGTTTGGCCTATATGGGAGAAATGATTTTTGAAAAACCGCTTGGTAAATCAAAAGCACCAATTGCTATCATTCCATATATCAATGCTTTTTCTGGAAATAATTTCGAGACCAATACCAGTGTAAATGACATAAAGTTTGGTGGAGATGCGAAGTTTTCCATTGGAAATAGCATGAATTTAGACGTTACTGTAAACCCAGATTTCTCTCAGGTAGAAGTAGACCAGCAAACAACAAACCTTACCCGTTTTGAAGTTTCACTACCAGAGCGCCGTCAGTTTTTTATTGAAAATAGCGATCTTTTTGGTGATTTTGGAAATGGCAGAGATGGCAATCCATTTTTCTCAAGAAGAATAGGAATTGCGAAAGATTTAGATGGAAATTCTATTGAAAACGGCATTGTTGCTGGTGCAAGATTAAGTGGGAAATTAAACAACAATTTACGATTAGGGATTTTAAGCGTACAAACAGAAGAAGACATTGCCAATGAAATTCCGGCCACTAATAATTCGGTTATAGCAGTGCAACAAAAGTTATTTAGCAGATCTAATATTAGCTTTTTGTTTATCAACAAACAAGCAACAAAAGACTATTCATTTTTATCTGAAGAAAACAAATACAATAGGGTTCTTGGAGTTGACTACAATTTAGCTTCTAAAGACAACACATGGAATGGTCGATATTATATTCATAAGTCTTTTTCTCCAATCACAAATGGCAATGATATTTCTGCAGGAATTTCGACAGAATACAACTCACGTGCTTTTAAAATTCGATTGAGTGGCTTGTATATTGAAGATGATTTTAGATCTGATTTAGGTTTTATTAGAAGAACAGATATTTTTAAAATCAATCCGAATTTTGAATATACGATGTACCCTAAAAAAGGCAGCATTCAAAAGCACTCCCTTTCTGTAACACCAATATTCGTTTGGAAACCAGAATTAGGCTATGAAAATTCAGATTACACCGTTATTAGCCAATGGAATATTAGTTTTAACAACTCTTCTGAATTAGAATTCTCTATGTTCAATAGGTATACTTATTTATACGATAGTTTTGACCCTACAAGAACAGACGCCACTCCATTAGTAGGGAACCAAGGCTATTCGTACACCAGCTTTGAGGCCAAATATCAATCTGATAGAAGAAAGCAATTTTCGTTTAACATCTCTCCATCAATTGGACAGTTTTACAATGGAAAAAAATACTCTATTAGCGGTAGATTAAATTGGAGGTTACAACCCTACTTTCAAACTAACATCCAGATAAACTATAACAAAATAGAACTACCAGATCCGTATCCTACAGCATCAATCTGGTTGATTGGGCCAAGGTTTGACGTTACTTTTAATAAACGTTTATTTTGGAATACGTTGATTCAATATAGCAATCAAGAAAAAAGCTTGAGTGTAAATTCAAGAATTCAATGGCGCTTTGCGCCGCTTTCAGATTTATTTATTGCCTATAATGACAATTACAATACAGATACTCCATTAAGTCCTCGTTTTAGATCTATCAATTTAAAGCTGTCTTATTGGCTCAATTTATAAAGTCTTTAACATTTCTTTAAGAAACTAACCGTTTAGATTCGTTAACTTCGAAAATTAATTTTTAATCAAACATAAATATTTAAATATGATACAGAAAATACTCTCAAGAATACTAGTTGTAGTATTCGTTTTTGGTATTTCTTTAAATGCTGATGCTCAGCGTAGAAAAAAGAAGAATAAAAAAGATGTAAAACAGACCGTAAAACCGGCTCCAAAACCGAAACCTAAAAAAGGAGCGATTCAACCTTATAATAAAGTTGTTACAAAAAACCACAAAACAGACAAAGGATTGTTTAGTGTACACACAAAAGATGAAAAATACTTGTTCGAAATTCCAGATTCTTTAATGGGAAGAGAAATGTTAATGGTAACACGTATTGCTAAAACTGCCAACGGAATTGGATTTGGTGGTGGTAAACAAAATACTCAAGTTTTACGTTGGGAGAAAAAAGGCAAGAAAGTCTTATTACGTGTGGTTTCTCACAATGTAGTAGCAGATAAAGATTTACCAGTGCATGAAGCTGTAGTAAATTCAAATTTTGAACCTGTTTTATTTTCTTTCCCTATCAAAGCATTTGGTAAAGATTCAACTTCAACTGTAATAGACGCAACTACATTATTTTCTACCGATGTAAAACCTCTTGGTTTTCCTGCCAGAAGCAGAAGAAGATATAAAATATCTAGAATGGACTCTAAACGTTCGTTTATAGAAAGAGTGAGTAGTTACCCAAAGAATATTGAAGTTCGCCACGTAAAAACATATGCTGCAACTGCGGCACCTTCTAATGGTAGTGTTGGATCAATTTCTTTAGAAATGAGTAACTCTATGATTCTATTACCTAAAGTACCTATGAAACGTCGTTATTTTGACGAAAGAGTTGGATGGTTTGCAAGATCTCAAGTTGATTATGGTGAATCTGCTCAAAAAAGCAAAACTCTTAGATATTTAGACAGGTATCGTTTAGAGGTAAAAGATGAAGACATTGCTAAATTTAACAGAGGTGAATTGGTAGAGCCTAAAAAGCAAATAGTATATTATGTAGACAGAGCAACTCCAGAAGAGTGGGTTCCGTTTATTATACAAGGTGTAAACGATTGGCAAGTTGCTTTTGAAGCTGCAGGTTTTAAAAACGCAATTATTGCAAAAAGAGCACCTACAAAAGAAGAAGATCCAGAATATAGCCCTGAAGATGTACGTTATTCTGTAATTCGTTATTTAGCTTCACCGATTCCAAACGCAAATGGACCTCACGTAAGTGATCCTCGTTCTGGAGAGATTTTAGAATCTGATATTAATTGGTACCACAACGTAATGTCATTATTACATAACTGGTTCTTTATTCAGACAGCTGCAATCAACCCAGAAGCAAGAAAAAACAATTTCAAAACGGAAGTGATGGGAGAGTTAATTAAGTTTGTTTCTTCACACGAATTAGGGCATACTTTAGGATTACCTCATAATATGGGAAGTTCTACAGCATACCCAGTAGACTCTTTACGTTCTGCTGCATTTACTAAGAAATTTGGAACTGCGCCTTCTATTATGGATTATGCACGTTTTAATTATGTAGCGCAGCCTGGAGATGAAGGAGTTGCCTTAATGCCAAACATTGGTGTTTATGATAAATATGCTATTTCTTGGGGATACCGTCCTATATTAGGAAAAACTGCTAAGCAAGAAAAAGCGACTTTAGATAGCTGGATCGTAAAGCATGCTGGAGATCCAATGTATCGCTTTGGACATCAACAAGTAGTTAATACTGTTGACCCAAGCTCTCAAACTGAAGATTTAGGAGATGACGCTATTAAAGCAAGTGATTATGGTATTAAAAACTTAAAAAGAATTTTACCTAGACTGCAAGAATGGACTAATGAAAAAGGACAGAATTATACAGAGTTAAAAACGATGTACGGGCAAGTTTTAAGTCAATTTAACCGTTATATGGGACATGTTGGTTCTAACATTGGTGGTGTTTATGAAAATTTCAAAACTTCTGATCAAAACGGAGCTGTTTATACACATGTTGATAAGAACCACCAAAGAAATGCGTTCAAATTCATTAATAAGCAATTATTTACAACGCCAACTTGGATGATTGATAAAGATTTAATTGCTAAAACCCAATTCTCTGGTCATGCAGATAGAATTATGGGAATGCAAAGTGGTGCATTAAGAAAGATTTTAAAGAAAGGAAGATTGACAAGAATGATTGAAAATCAAACTTTAAATGGTTCAAAAGCATATACTGTCTTAACTTTAATGGGAGATGTACGTAGAGGAGTTTGGTCTGAGTTATATTCTAAAAAATCTGTTGATGTATACAGAAGAAACTTACAAAGAGCTCATATAAATCAATTAGGTAGCCTAATGAAAGCAAAAAGTCAACGTGCTGCCAATGGCGGATACTATAAAGCTACTGGATTTAATTCAAGTTTGTCTGACGTGAAGCCAATTGTAAGAGGTGAATTAAACAGAATCAAACGCGATGTTAAAAGAGCGATTGCTACTGCACCAAATACAATTACAAGATATCACTTAAGAGATATCGTAGAAAGAATTGACACAATTTTAGATCCTAAATAGTCTATTTTTTTACACTATAATTTAAAAGCCTCTCATTTTTGAGAGGCTTTTCTTTTTGATTCAGAAAACAGCTAGCACATTGAAAAGTATACTATCTTTGCACTACTAATTTTATTCATGAGCCAAACACTTCTTTCTTCTCCATTACAAGGATTTACAGATTTTAAATTCAGAAATGCCTTCAATCATTTTTTTGGTGGAATTGACACCTTTTATTCTCCCTACATTCGGTTGAATGGAAAAATGGTCATTAAAAATTCGTATAAAAAAGACATTCTACCAGAAAACAACACAAGCTTAGAAGTAATTCCGCAAATCATCACCAATGATGTTGATGAATTCTTATTTGTATCAAAATACGTACAAGAACTAGGCTACAAAGAACTGAATTGGAATTTAGGCTGTCCATACCCAATGGTTACAAAACGTGGCATGGGCTCTGGGTTGATTAGTGATGCTGACAGAATAAACAGCATTCTTCATAAAATACACAACGAGTCAGATATCATTGTTTCTATGAAGATGCGAATGGGTTATGATAACCCTGAAGAGATTTTAGAGGTATTACCCATTTTGGATACCTATCCTTTAAAAAATATTGCCATACACGCGCGTATTGGAAAACAATTGTATAAAGGTGGAACTAATTTAGAAGCCTTTCAGCGCTGTTTAGACAATAGCAAACATAAAATGTATTATAACGGCGATATTACATCAGTAAGCGCTTTTAAAACATTAAAAGAACGTTTCCCTTCTATTGACCACTGGATGATTGGCAGAGGATTAATTGCGGATCCATTTTTACCTTCGATGATTAAAAATGACACCACTGAATATCCAAAAAACAGGATTGAAATCTTTAAGGAATTTCATGATAGAATATTTGAAGCATACGATGCTGCTCTTTCTGGTCCAACACCAATAAAAATGAAAATGTTAGGTTTTTGGGAGTACTTTTCTAAAAGTTTCGAAAACCCACAGAAGACCTATAAAAAAATCAAAAAGGCAAGTAATGTTAAAGCATATCAATTAGCTGTTAAGGAAATTATCAATCAAGCTAAATAATCATTTCCAAAAACCTCAATAATAGCTCTATTTCAATTTGAATTGCATTTCTACAGGCAAATGATCCGACGCTTCTCCAAAATTTTTCAGTACTTCACCACTTACATATTCAATTGAATTTGATGTGTAAAAGATATAGTCCAATCGTTTTAACGGGTTTTTAGAATTAAAAGTCAATTCATGTTTTTCACTCGAAAAAGCTGCATTACCCACGTTTGGCAATGCAAATATTTTTTTTATAGCAGCATTTCTACCGGCCGGATCGCTATTAAAATCGCCCAACAAAATTGTTGGATTTGTACTCGCATATTTTTGAAACAAGGCTATTATGACTGCTAATTGTTTCTCTCTCGTTTTTTTATCAAACGCTTCTAAATGTGTATTTATTAGCACAACCTTTTTTTCGTTTAACACTACTTTTACAACTTGAGCCAATCTATCAAGGTACAAAGCGTCTCTATAAAAAGGGCTATCTGCCACACGTTCTAAAACAATTCTTTGATGGTCTATTAATGGATATTTACTTAAAATAGATTGCCCAGAAACTACTTTACCAAAATGCATGCTTGGAGGCCAATACGGAAATGGCACATAAGTCTCATCCCAGTTTACCGTTTTTGCGATATAATTGTATCCTAATGCAGCAATTTTATTTTGCTGATTTATATGATAAGATCTTGATGCGTTAAAATCAATTTCTTGAAATGCAATAATATCAGGATTTACTTTTGCCGTTTCTAATAGGACTTTTTCTAAATTTTCATCAAACAATTCTTTAGGTTTTGCTACTGGCAAATTGTTTGTCATTCCGCTTAAATACCCAATGTTATATGTTACAATACTAAATATTGAATCATTTTCTGGCACTACTTTATCCTCTAACTCTATTAGTTTCGCATATTCACTTTCTTTTAATGTTGGTGATGATGCCCAAAAGAAAAACACAACAACTACTATAATTAATAAGATTACAAATCGTAGCAAGTTTTTAAAAAACCGCCGCACTATTCCTCCTTTTTATTAAAGTTTTCAACGGAGTTTTTAATGACTTGATCAATCCTTTTTTGATCTATATTGTATTTCATATCCAACCCATTTTTCTCTGGAAATTGCTCTATGATTAATGAAGAAGAAGGGAACGCAAAATCAACACCTAAATTTTTTGCCAATTTCACAATAGCCATATGTAACCTATGCTTAGAAGATTGTTCTGTACCCCATTCTAATGATTTAAAATATACATTAACCATAATTAATAAAGCAGAATCTCCAAACCCAGTAAACTCAACATTATATGATTCTGTTCTAGTTTCAGGATGCGCAATTATGAGTTCTCTTAATCCTTTTACAAATGCTTCAATCAATTCTGGTGGTGTATCATAACGCAACCCTAACTTCGTGTTGTATCGTCTATATAAACGCAGTCCTTTATTATTAATTACCAATTCAGATAATTTACTATTTGGTATTTGATAAATTGAAGTATCTACGGCTCTAATTCTAGAAGATCTAAATCCAACCTCTTCAACTGATCCTACTACTTCACCTGCCTCAATCCAATCTCCAATATGGAACGGTTTGTCTAAGAAAATCATAAAAGTCCCGATCAAGTTCTTGACAGTATCTTGTGAAGCTAAAGCAACGGCTAACCCTCCAATAGATGCTCCAGCAATTACAGTTGTAGCATCAATTCCAAATAAGGTTAACATTTTTAATACTCCTCCAAAGATGACAATTCCAGTTAAAAAATTATTCAAAATCGGCACTAATTGGTCATCTAACTTTCCATGGGTCCTCTCAGTAAATTCGGCATAAACATGCATTACAACTTGCACTAATTTTAAAAATACGTAGATCCAAAATACTGTTTCAGCGATATCTAAGCCTAATAAAACCCCGGTATTAATTTCTAAACCAAATAACAAAGAAGGGAATATTTTCTCTACAAAACTCAGTGCTAACAATAGACTAATTGGATGGGCTAATTTCTTTAAAACCTTCGCAATCTCCACGCCACTATTCTTTACTATTCGATTGTGAATTTTTTGTAAAACAAAATAAATTATTCTTTTAAAAATAACGTGTAACAAATAACTTAGAAGCAATAAAATGAATAATCCTATGAATTTCCAAACTTCTATCTCAAATATTTTTTTATGTCCTACATTAGGGATTAGCTCTTCTAATTTTAACACATACCACGGAAACACATCATTATAAATCTCTTCTAAATTGCGCATGGTTTCTGCAGAATAATACCATTTACCACCAACCTTTTCAACAGAAATTAGCGGCATTTTATCTGGAAACAACACAAACTTATGAGCCGTATTATTTGCTAAAGAATCTTTGTAATTCGTGCTTTTCGGAATGTTATTAAAATTGACGAATAAGCCTCTACCATCTAATATTTGCTTCAGCATAACAACAGCTTTCTCTGCATCTAAAGTAGCATTAGGTAATATTACTTTTGAAGCTTTTTCTATTTGATAGGAATCCGGTTGCAAAAAATACAGGTGTGTATAAATTGTAGCATTGGGGCTACTTAGATTTACGTCTACAGATTCTTGAGCATTTAATATTACTGAAGAAATCATCAAAAAAAACAACACTAATCTTTTCATTTTCAATACTATTATAATTGTTAAGCGAATGTTAAAAAAACAATCAAAGTTAAACCTTTTGATTTTTTTAATGTCATAGAAGCGTAATAAATAATAATTAAAATTTTAAAAGATGAAAAAAATAGCAAGCATATTAGTTTTTGTATTTGCGTTTACAGTAAGCTCACAAGCACAACATGATTCTCGTAGAGTAAAAATGCATAAAGGAGAAAAACTAACCGTAGATCAAAGAGCAACACTTGGTGCAAAAAAATTGGCATTAGCCTTAGACCTAGACGATTCTCAAATAAGAAGAGTTACCAATTTATTTAAAAAGAAAGGCGAAGCAATGGCTGTTAGAGTTCAAAAAATGAAAAAGAACAAAGTCAAAGGAGAAAAGAGAATGCATAAAAATTCTTTTGAAAGAATGAATAAAAGCTTAGATGCTAAAATCAATTTTCAAAAGAAAATGAAGCAGATTCTAACTAAAGAGCAATATGCTAAGTTTTTAAAACTAAAAAAGCATGGAAAAAAGAAAATGAGATCTAAAGTAGCAAAAAGAAAAAAAGTAATGCATAAAAAAAGAGTGCACAGAAAAGAGTATAGATAATTTACTTTCTTCAGAAATATATTTGTTTGATTGATACTAAGACTCAGTGGGGATTTCCACTGGGTTTTAATTGTTCCCAAGAATAGCCCTGCCAAAGTAGGGCTATTTTTATTCTTTAAACCAACTTGAATATTTTACATAGTTGTTCGCAATTCTATCTATTTCTCCAGAAATTAACTCCTTAGAAATGTCTTTTACCTTTTTTGCCGGAACACCTGCATAAATACTTCCGCTTTTTACATGTGTGTTCTTAGTTACCACTGCTCCAGCTGCAATAATTGAGTTACTTTCTACAATACAATCGTCCATAATAATACTCCCCATACCTACCAACACATTGTCATGAATAGTACAACCGTGCACAATAGCATTATGTCCAATAGAAACATTATTACCAATAGTTGTAGGTGATTTTTGATAGGTTGCATGAATCACAGCCCCATCTTGAACGTTTACTTTATTTCCCATTTTTATAAAATGGACATCTCCACGAAGAACAGCATTGTACCACACACTACATTCTGAGCCCATAGAAACTTCTCCAACAATTGTTGCATTTTCTGCGATAAAACAATCTTCTGGAATTTGCGGTGTATTACCGTTTACGGTTTTAATAATTTTCATTCTATTTAAAATATGATAATAAGTTTGCTTTTTTAGAAGCAGAAACTAATATTTCTTTACCATTAGAAACTAGCACACTTCCTCCTTTTCCTCTTTTATACTTTGTTATTGAGTTAATATTAACTAAATACGATTTATGAATCCTCACAAACGAATATTCAGTTAATATGTCTTCAAAATGTTTTAAAGTTTTACTAACTAGCTTTTTCGAATTTGCTAAGTGTATTTCCGTATAATTATCATCCGCTTTACAAAACACAATATCGCTAACATTTAACACCTCAAAACCATCTAGTTGTGGAATGGTTATTTTTCCTGATATTGAATCTTCCTTTGGGGACAATACTTTATTTTGTAATTCGGTCTCTTTCTCCTTTATCTCAACAACAACATTAACCGCTTTAATCAATTCATCTATAGAAATTGGTTTTAGTAAATAATAAGAAGCATGGTTATTGAGTGCTTCAATAGCATAATGATCATAGGCAGTAACAAAAATAGTTTCAAAAGTTCTATTCTCAACTTTTTCTAATAAATCAAATCCATTTCCAAAAGGCATTTCCACGTCTAAAAACACTAAGTCTAATTGATTCTCTTCAATCAATCTTAAACCATCAGTAATGTTACTTGCTTCTCCTAGCAATTCTATATTTGGGCAGTATTTACCAATATAATTACGTAAAATTTTTCTACTTACCTCTTCATCTTCAACAATGATCGCTTTCATTTTCATATTTTATTTTCTCTTTAAAAACAATTCAATCTTAGTTCCTTCTCCATTTTCAAAAAGATCGGTAACGTTTACAGAAATTTTATCTTTATACATATCATTTAAAATAGCAATTCTATTTTTAATTGTAATCATCCCTTTTGATTTTCTTTTCAATTGATTTTCTGTTTTCAATTCTTTTGATTTTTTTCTACCAATTCCGTCATCCTGAATTACAATTCTTACGGTTTCTTTGTCAAAAATCTCCATAGATATCAATAGTTCCCCTGGTTCTTCTTTATAACGCAATCCATGCCAAATTGCATTTTCAATATAGGGCTGCAATAACATTGGCGGAATGTTAAAATCATCTAAATTGATATTGCTATCAACAAAAACATGATAGGTAAACTTATCTTTAAAACGATTATGTTCTAATTTCACATACAACTCTATCAATTCTATTTCTTTAGTTAACGGAATAATATCTTCATCAGAATTCTCTAATACAGTGCGCATTAAAATAGCAAACTCAGACAAATACCTGTTTGCATTTCGTTCATCATTATCTGCAATAAAACTATTGACCGAATTTAATGCGTTGAAAATAAAATGTGGATTCATTTGGGAACGCATCGATTTTAAAGCCAATAAATTATTTGCTATTTTTTGTTGTCTACTATTACGTATTTGCAAATATGCTAGTAAAATCAATAGTAAAATACCCGCAACCAATGTATAAATTAAGTTCAATTGACGTTTGTTAACCTCCTCTGCTAGTTGCTTATCTTTATAAGCAATATTCATTTTGCTCTCTGTTAATTCTCTATCTTTTTCTAGACTAGAAATTCTATTCTGATTTTCAGAAATCTTTTTATTGAATCGTTTTGCCTGAGCAATTTCTTGCTGCTTTTTTATATACAATTTATCTATCAATCCCACATAATCTTGGAAGGTTTTATTGGCTTGGTAGACATTACCAACATTGGCATAGGCTTCTGATAATTTTCTCGTGGCATCTTTCTGGACAATTAAATCCTCTTTTTTATCCGCAAATTCAATACTATTTTTCAAAAAAGGAATTGCATCTCGATAGGCTTCTTTTTGAATGTATGCTCTACCTATTTTATAGTTGACAGATTGTAGTGTAATCGTTTTACCAAAACGCGAAAGTTTATTTCCTTTTAAATCTGGATTAAGCCAATCATCGATTATTGATGCTAGATTTGTTTCTAGATTTTTTGTGTTTTCTATTCTTGTTGAATCTACAGCCAACACGTCCTTTAAACTCTCTTTTCTCAATTCTATTTCATCATCAAATTGATTGTTTGAGTTGTAAAAATTAGCTACCTTTTCTTGTTCAATTAAAGCTCTCGTTTTATTTTCTTTTGTTGCTAATTGCAATGCACTTTTAAAATAATTTTTTGCTTTTGAAATATTTCCTTCTGCAGCATACACTTCTGCTAATCTTGAATTTAAATCCGTAATTTTTGAATTTATTTCGTTTTCGTTTGCGATAGCTAAGGCTTTAGAATATTTTATTCTTGCTTCGTTATATCTTTTCGTTTTAAAGTATATATCAGCCAAACCTTCATATACTAGTAGAGATTCATAAAAATTTAATTTACTCAATAATAATTCTATATATTTTTTTTCACTTGCTTTGTAATTTTTATCTAAAAAATAAGAAGAAGCTAATTGAATTTGCGTAGTAACTTCATCAAAGTATTTTATTGATATTATATAATTTTCTATCGCCAAATCATATTGCTTCCAATAGAAATAAATATCTGCCAACACCCTGTAGGTTGTTGCGTTTCTTTTAACATCTTTCGTTGATTTTAAATTTTCTTCTAAAAATGTAAGACTTTTCTCTATGTTCTTTTTTGTGTAAAACTTTGCAGAATCAAGGTTTTGTTGGTAATTAACTAACTCTTTTTTAGATTTCCCTCTTCTTAAATTTAGGAACTTGCTTTCTTCAAAATCCTCAACATTAATTTTAATTTCTTCATTACTTTTTACGGTATAATAAACAGTTTCAAAACTAGGGTGTGAAACGATTAATTGACCACCAATTTTTGCCTTTATCAAATAATTATCCATGACATTATCATATCTAAAATAACGTCCATCTACTTTAACTTCGGCATCTTTAATACTCTCATTGGTCTCTTTACTAACAACTTTAACTTCAATAGAAAATATTATACCATCTCGTTTTCTCTCCTGAGAAAAACCTAATGCTAAACCTAGGAAAAGAAGTACAATTGATATATATGTTTTTTTAACCATCCTTATAAAATATATCAGTAAACATACATACAAAATCAGAACTAAAAAAACAGATTTTCCTTTAAACAACATCCAATCCTTCCAAAAAGTATCGTTCACACATTCAAAGCACCTTTTCACTCATTCAAACGACCCGTTTACACATTATAGGTTTTCTAAAATAAAAGTTGGAGCTATTATTGCTTCTGTTATGCTGTACATTTTATGATCCACCATTAAAAAACAACAATTATGAAAACTATGATATTAAAAGGAACTACAATTGCACTTGCCCTTTTTATGAATATGGGCTTTGTAAACACCCAAAAGAACATATCGAATCCTAAAAAACAAACAATAAAAGTAGCATTACTATTAGATACAAGTAACAGCATGGACGGTTTAATCAATCAAGCAAAAGCGCAATTATGGGAAATTGTGAATGAATTGTCCTATGCCAAATATGGAATGAAAAAGCCAGATTTAGAAATTGCGTTGTATGAATATGGCAATTCTTCTCTTTCTTCCAAAGAAGGGTATATCAGGCAAGTTTTACAGTTTAGCAGTGATTTGGATGAAATCTCTGAAAAATTATTCTCTTTAAAAACCAATGGTGGAAGTGAATTTTGTGGACAGGTCATTCAAACTTCTTTAGATCAATTGGACTGGGGAACCCATAAGAATGACTTACGGTTGCTATTTATTGCGGGTAACGAACCTTTTACACAAGGAAAAATAAACTACCAAGACGCCATTTCAAATGCACAAGAAAAAGATATTGTTGTAAATACTATCTTTTGTGGTAGTTATCGCCAAGGAGTTTCTGGAATGTGGAAAGATGGTGCTGTTACTGGTGGCGGAGAATACATGACGATAAACCATAACAAGAAAATTGTGCACATAATAACGCCTTTTGATACTCAAATTATCATTTTAAATAAGCAATTGAACAAAACTTATATTTATTATGGTAATAATGGAGCTTCAAAATACAGGAATCAATCTGCACAAGATAATAATGCCAGTATGCTTGATGAAGTTGTAGTTGTAAAAAGAGCAGTTAGCAAAAGTTCAAGATTATACAATAACTCTTCTTGGGATTTGGTAGATGCAGATAAAAAGAAACCTATTGATTACACCAAAATTGAAAAGAAGAAATTACCAAAATATTTACAACATAAGTCTGCAAAAGAAATTCAAAAGTATGTTGACAAACAAGCAAAAAAAAGAAAAAAAATTCAATCTGAAATTAAAGAGTTAGATAAAAAACGCAGAAAATACATTACAGAAAACCAACAAAAAAATAGTAAAAAAAACGAGTTAGAAAGTGTACTAATTAAAGCGATTAAGAAACAAGCTGCTCGTAAAAATTATAATTGGTAAAAAAACAGTTTGGTTGATTGAAGATCGTTCGTGGAAGAGAGTATACTTTCACGGACTTTCTATTTTAACACCAATTTTTGACCAATACTAAGCGTATTATTTTTAAGGCTATTGATTTTTTTCAAATCGCCTACAGAAATATTATTCTTACGAGCAATAGAATACAAGGTATCTCCTTTTTTGACAGTGTAAGATTTCCTGAAACTCTTCCTAGGTTTTGTGCTAATTTTTGTGCTAGCAGTTACAACAACTGGTTTTCTTTTTTCTCTCTTATACTTTTTTAAATCTTTCTTTTTCACCTTATCAAAGGCAAATAATTGATAGGTTTGAATTATTTTAATTAGCTTCTTAGGGTATTTCTTATCGGTTGCATATCCCGCTTTTTTCAATCCTTTTGCCCAACCTTTATAATCAGTTTTTCTTAACTTAAATAAAAACGCATACCGTTTTCTTCCTGTTAAAAACTTAGAATGGTCGTTATATGAATGCTCTACATAGGTATATTTCCGAAAACAATCGTCCTTTTTATCATCATCATGGTACACCTTTTCACCTGTCCAACCTCTATGACATTTAATTCCGAAATGGTTGTTAGATTTTGATGCTAGCGTACTTCTACCATTGCCCGACTCAAGAATCCCTTGCGCCAGCGTAATACTTGCAGGAATCTTAAATTCGTGCATTTTAATGACCGCTAAGGGTGCATATTTCTTTATGTAAGTTAATGTGTATTTATTAAGATTTGGGTTCTTTTTAATAAGCTTTTTAACGTGTTGTTTTTGTTTTACAGACGGCAACTTTTTTACAATCACAGTTTGTTTAGAACTCTTTCTTTTAGATGCGTTAACTATGTTTTTTTTAGCCCCACAACTCACTATAAAAAAGCTTAAAAACGCTAGTAGTATATAAGATTGTAATTTCATTAAACGTTAATTAATTTTTGATTTTTCTTAGCCAACTTCTGATTAAATCCTTCAATTCCCTGAATTCCTCCAGTATGAATGGCCAAAATCATACTATTTTCTGAAAAATAGTTCTTTTTAATTAAATCAACAATTCCAAACAACATTTTCCCTGTATAAATTGGATCTAGTTGTATGTTTGTTTCTTTTTTAAATCGATTTATAAATTCAATTAAATCTGAATTATACTTTGCGTATCCTCCAAAATGATACTCATTTATAAAGTCCCAATTTTCTTTTTGGTTGATAAAAGGCACGATTTCTTTTTTCAAAAAACCACCTTTTAAAGCTGGGAAACCTAACACATTTTGATTGTTACTTGTAGCGTTTATCAAACCAGAAATGGTTCCACCTGTTCCAGCAGCAACACAGATATGGTTAAATTTCGAATCGTCTTTAGTTAGAATCTCTTCACAACCTTTAATTGCTAATTTGTTGGTTCCTCCTTCTGGGATTAGATAAAAATCTCCGAATTGCAACTCTAAAGATGTAACGAAAGAGGCGGTTGTTTTATTTCGATAGGCTTCTCTAGTTACAAAATGAAAAATCATTCCGTTTTTATGTGCTTCTCTTAAGGAAGCATTTGTTGCAATGGTTTTATCAAATTCTTTGGCAAGTTCTTCACCTCTAATAATTCCAATAGTTTTAAGACCTGCCATTTTTCCAGCTACCGCAACAGCAACAATATGATTAGAATAGGCACCTCCAAAAGTTAAGATCGTATCTTGTTTTAATTGTTGGGCTTCTTGAATATTGTACTTCAACTTTCTGAATTTATTTCCAGAAACAAATGGGTGAATAGTATCTTCTCTTTTTACAAACAGTCGAATGTTTTTATCTTTTAAAATTGATAAATAGACTTCTTGGTTTTCTGTTTCTATCTGAGAATTAAACATGAACGAAAGTTACGAAATAGCTGCCACTTTTCCTTCAACTGTTTCCCAATCTACCATTAACGCATCTACTTTCGCTTTTTTAGCTTTGTAGTTTTCAAAGAAATTAGGTCTTGCAGAAACTTCATCATAATTCTGAGCCAATTCTAGATCTGTTTTTTCAATTTCAGATTCTAACGTTGCTATTTCAGATTCTATTTTAGAAAGCTTATTTTTCAGTTTCTTCAGCTCTTTTTCATCTGCTCTACTCAATTGATATGCCTCTTTTTTTGAAGAAGTTTTATCAACTTTAACAACCGTTTTCTTTTCTGCTTCTCGCATATTTTCCATCTTATGCTGCTCTAAGAAGTAGTCAATATCTCCTAAATACTCTTTAATTACTTTGTCTTTAAATCCGTAAACGGTATCCGTTAACCCTTGTAAGAAATCTCTATCATGCGAAACCAATATCAAGGTTCCTTTAAAGTTTTTTAGGGCTTGTTTCAACACGTTCTTAGAAGCCATATCTAAGTGATTTGTTGGCTCATCCATTATTAGCACATTAAATGGCGACAATAATAGTTTACATAATGCCAAACGGTTGCGTTCTCCTCCAGAAAGGACTTTTGCCTTTTTATCAGCAGCATCACCACTAAATAAGAATGAACCTAGCATGTCTCTAACTCTCGATCTGTTAGAGTCTGTTGCGGCATCTTCCATAATTTGCAAAACAGTTTGTTCTGGCGGTAAGTGTTCTGATTGATTTTGAGCAAAATATCCAATCTCTACATTATGCCCTAATTTTAAATGACCTTCAAATGGAATGTCACCAACCATCATTTTTGCCAAGGTAGATTTCCCTTGTCCGTTTTGACCTACAAAGGCAATTCTACTATTTCTTTCAATCAATAAATCAACATTTTCAAGTACGTGTTTATCACCGTAACTTTTACTCATGTTCTCTGCTTCAACAACAATTTTACCTGGCTCTTTAGATATTGCAAAACGGATATTCATTGCAGCATTATCATCTTGATCAACTTCAATCAATTCTACCTTATCTAACTGCTTCATTAACGATTGCGCCATAGAGGCTTTACTTGCCTTCGCTTTAAACTTATTTATTAAATGCTGTTTCTGTTTTATCTCTTTTTCTTGATTTTTCTGTGCTTGTAATTGTTTTTCTTTAATTTCTGCTCTTAATAATAAGAATTGAGAATAGGGCTTTTTATAATCGTAAATCTGCCCTAGAGAAATTTCAATTGTTCTATTGGTTACATTATCTAAGAACATTTTATCATGCGAAACCAGTACAATTGCACCTGAATATGATTTTAAAAAGTTTTCTAACCAAATAATAGATTCTATATCTAAGTGATTTGTTGGCTCATCGAGTAACAGAATATCATTGTCTTGTAATAATAATTTTGCCAACTCTATACGCATTCTCCATCCACCAGAAAAAGTATCAGTCAATTTATCAAAATCTTCTCGTTGAAAACCTAAACCTTGTAAAATTTTCTCAGTATCACCTTGATAATTATACCCCCCTAGCAATTCATAACGCTCAGTTAAATCAGTTAAATCGATAATTAACTGGCTATACCCTTCACTTTCGTAATCAGTTCTAGTTGCTAATTGAGTATTGATTTCATCTAGCTTTAATTCAATTTCTTTAATTTCTTCAAAAGCTTGATATGCTTCTTCTAAAATAGTTCTTCCTTCAACAAAATCGATATCCTGACGTAAAAAGCCCATGCGAACATCTTTATCAAAAGCCATGGTACCACCACTTGTTTCAATGTCTTTAGACAATACTTTTAAAAGCGTAGATTTCCCTGCCCCATTTTTCCCAATCAACCCAATTCTATCACCTTTATTTAATTTAAAAGTAATTCCAGAAAACAAATCTGTCCCCATAAAAGAGACCGATAAATTATGTACGTTAAGCATGTATATTTTTTGTAATTTTGTGTTTGCAAATCTACATTAAATAATTAAGGTAATAATGTTTAAAAAAGGCACAAAAAACTATAGCATTTTTAACAATAAATGCCCTAAATGTCAAGAGGGTGATTTTTTTAAATATGCCTATACGTATGCCCCAGGAAAAGTGACTAAAATTCACGACAATTGTCCAAATTGCAACTTAAAGTACATGATTGAACCTTCCTTTTTTTATGGAGCAATGTATGTTGGTTATGGAATTACAGTTGCCACCTGTGTCATTACATTTTTAATTTCCTCCTTAATTTTCAACCTTAATTTATTAGAATCATTTGCCGCAATACTAATTGTATCGATTCTTTTAATGCCTTTAAACCTTAGATTGTCTAGAATACTTTGGATTAATATGTTTATTTCATACGCTCCTAATAAGTCTTAAATTTTGGTTTGTTCAAAAAATGGGTGTTGACACGAATTTATGAACTTATAATTTTACAGATATTTGCTTATATTTAAGCTCTAATGAAACTTTTCAAACTTCTCTTTACTATTCTAATTATACCTGCATATATACATGCACAACAAAAAGAAAACCATTTTTTAAACATTGTTAACACAACAACCAATAAAAAACTCCAACTTTCTTCTTTAGATAGTTTAATTCGGCTAACTAAAAACAAAAAATTAAAATCATGTGCTAAGTATTCAGAAAAGTATGTCAAATTAGCCATTGACCTTGAGCTTTATGAAAAGGCTATTAACGCTGCAATCAAAAGTTGTCATGCAATCAACATTCAATTAGGGCAACCTAAAAGAGCTCTAAAGCTTTTAAACTCTGTAGAAAAGTACACTTCAACCACAGACAATGGTTTTCTACTAGGGGGCTTTTATGTAAAAAAAGGAGGTGTTTACTTCAATTTAAACGAATTAGAAAAAGCCTTAATCAATTATAATATTTCAATTCGTAACTACACCACTAAAGACTCTATTCACAAAGCAGATGCCATCTTTTTTTCAGGACAAGTTCATTTTGAATTGAGTAATTTTTTAAAAGCAATTAAACAGTATAAACTTGCAGCAAACTACTACGAAAACCTCGGAGATAAAGAATACATGTATCTCACTAGAGAAAGCGTTATTAGTATTTATGGAGTTACTGGTTTTGAAGAAAAAACAATCCAAGAGAGAAAATTACTAATCGCTAAAAAACTGAAAGAAAATTTCACAAATGGTCTAGGATCAAATTATTACAATCAATCCTTAAATTATAAAAAACTTGGAAATACTATTGAGCAAAAAAGATGTTTATTACTTGCATTAGAGTACATAAAAAAAGAAAAGAAGACCACGCACTTACTATCAATTGTTTATAGTCAATTATCTAAATTCTATACTACAAATAGTGATTTAGCTTTAGCCAAAAAATATTTAAAATTAGCGCACAATGAACTCCAAGGTAGAAATGAGGACAGCTATACATTTCTTTTTTATTACAAGGCAAAATGTTATTACCTCTATAAAATTAAACAATATACAGAAGCCAAAACTTTAATTTTAAGTTTACTTTCAAAAGAACGAAAATCAAATAGAGGTGACTTTATAATGGAAATGAACATGCTTCTTTCTAAAACATATGAAGAGCTCGGTGATAATAGAAAAGCTTTTAAATACCACAAAATATATACGAAGACTAAAGATTCTCTTCGAAATATTACGAAACTAAATGCATTGTCATATTACCAAACTCTTTATGAAGCTGAACTTAAAGAAAAAGAAATAAGCAAACAAAAAAGGGCTATTGAAATACTTGCAAAAAAGAATGATGCAAAAAAAAGGTTGTTGTTTTTTGGCAGTGTTGCTGTACTCTTATCTGCATTAATCATGTATCTATTTATCATTCGTTTACGACTGACTAGAAAGAAAAAATTTAAAGAAGATTATGCTCAGAAGTTACTTTTGTCACAAGAAAAAGATCGGCAAAGAATTTCAAAAGACTTACATGATGGATTGGGACAAAGTTTATTATTGATAAAGAATAAAGCTACTGTTTCTAACATTCCTGAAATTGAAATTTTATTAAACAATGCAATTGAAGAAATGCGAAGCATATCAAGGGTAATTCATCCTTTTCAATTAACTGGAGTAGGAATTACAAAAGCATTAGAAAACTTGATCATTCAAATTGATTCAAATTTCAACGAGACCTATATCTTTGGTGACATAGAGAATATAGATTCTAAATTAACAAGGAATCAAGAAATGCATGTATACAGAATTATTCAAGAATGCCTATCGAATATTATGAAACATGCTAAAGCAGATTCTGCCAAAGTTGATTTAAAATTAAAAGAAAACTCAATCTCTATTCATGTAAAAGACAATGGCGTTGGATTTGATTTTTCCGAAAAATATAAGGATGTAAATAGTTTGGGTTTAAAAACGATAAAAGATCGAATTAAACTATTAAATGGTGTATTAAAAATCAATTCTACATTCAATCAAGGAACAAATCTCTCCATTCATATTCCAGTTAAATGAACCCAACAATATTCATAGCAGACGACCATCCACTTTTAGTAAAAGGATTGCAAGACTTATTAACCGAAAAAAAGTTTAACATTGTTGGCAGCTCAACAGATGGTAGATCTGCAATGAACTTTATTTTAAAAGAAAAGCCTTCAATAGCGATACTAGATGTTGAAATGCCTTTTTTAACAGGTATAGAAATTGCTAGTGAGTGTAAAAAAAACAACTGTACAACAAAAATTATTTTAATAACACTGCATAAAGAAATTGAATTATATCTTCAAGCTAAAAAATTAAATATATACGGATATCTTTTGAAGGAATTTGCACTGGAAGAAATTGAGCATTGTATCAATTCTGTATCCAAAAACATTCCGTATTTTAGTAAACAAATAAAAGATTTTATTGGTTTTACAGAAGAATCTAATGAAATATTAAAGGAGTTAACAGCTACGGAAAAAAGAATTCTTAAGTTAATTGCCAATCACAAAACAAACAAGGAAATTGGTCGGTTACTTTTCATATCTCCAAGAACGGTAGAGAAACATAGAAGTAAGGCTATTGTTAAGCTCGACTTAGAGCAAAAGTCTGGCGCACTCTTAAGCTGGGTTCAAAAAAACAGGCACTTATTTAAATAACATTTTTTATTGGGTGTTAACACCCACAATTATCACAGAAAAATTAGGCATTTTTGTACTAGAATAATTCTGAAAAATTAATCTCTGTGATAAAGAACAAACATTTTTTAAGTGCAATTTTACAGCATGGTTTTTCTTATAAGAAAAAACCTAGTCTAGAAAAAGAACAAATTGATTACACTAAATTGGTTGAAAATTTTAAATCCAAATTAAACACCAATTAAATCAATAGTCTATGAATTTATACAAAATCATATTTGGAAAAATAAGAGAGCGTTTACAGCAGAATAAATTCAGAAGACAAGCAAATAGTGAGCAACGATTGTATTATTATTTAAAATCGACAAAAAAGAGAACACAAAAGAAAAGATTAAAAACCATAATAGAATAAATAATATTCATTCCCTCGAATATTTTAAACAGAAAACCTCCTAATATCTATTTCTTTATCAAGCTCCTCTCCATTTTCTAAGTGATTGTAGAGGTTTTTAGCTACGGTCGGCGCAATCATAACTCCTCGAGTTCCTAAACCGTTTAAAACTATCAATTGATTGTGTTTAGGGTGTACACCCACCAAAGGTCTTCTACCTGCAACTGTAGGCCTTATTCCTGCTGATTGAGAAACAATAGTATATGGAACATTAATTACTTTATGTAATTTTTCTACCAACTCTTCTTTTCCTTCTTTAGAAGGGTTTGATGTTTTATCTGTCCAATTAAAAGTAGCGCCAACTTTATATAAATGATCACCTAAAGGCAGCACAAAGAGTGCTGATTTAAGTAAAAAGTCAATATTTAATTCTGGTGCATAAATCGTTAATAGTTCTCCTTTTGCTTCATTTAGAGGCAAATACTTAAAATACGGGTTTCCTTTAATTCCAAAACCTTCACAAAAAACGATTCTTGAAGCTTCAACATCTTTATATTTCAGAAGGTCTTCTTCAAGCTTCAATTGTTGGTGTTCAAAATTTTCGAATCTAATTAATTGGCTTTCTTCAAGATAGTTTCTATAAGATTCTACTAATTTCTTTGTATCTATTCTACCCGTTTTATGAACATTCCCAAAACCATAATCAGCGATTACTCCATGATATTTTTGGGGATCTAATGTAGTATCGAGATATTCTATAAGCCTGGGCTTATCACAGGCCTCAAACCAAGTATTTTGCTCTTCAATAGATTTAAAAGCTTTTTTAATTACGAACTTTTCATCAATTGTTATGTGTAGTTTTTCTTCAATATTTTTATAAAAAGGAAGTGCAACTTTTAATTGCTCTTGCCCATTCCAAACCGGTGTAAATCGTTTTAGAATTACAGGGTTATAAACTCCACCAGCAACTAAAGAAGAAGTTTGAGAATCGTCTTCAAACACTAAAAATGATTTATTAGCAGCAATTAGTTCCTCAACAAATGCCAAACCCGCCAATCCTAAACCAACAACAATATAATCTACTTTCATAGGGCAAAAATAAGCTATTAAATGCAAAAAGCGTTTGCCATGGCAAACGCTTTTATAATGTTATTTATATGGAACTAGTAATTCCACATATCTATTTCTCTATTTCTAATACCTTCCTTTATTTTATCTGCTTCTAGTAATTGGAACAATGAATTCCCTCTTACATAATCTGCAATTTTACGGTTATCATAGAGATTTTCCGTTCTGACCACAAAGGAAGCAAATCTTCGAGCATTTAACAAATGGTCGAAAGAAATTGGGTGTGAAGAGTTCTTTGGATTAAACACTTTAGCTTTGTGCAATACATCTCTAGCTGAAGGGTAAAAAACCCAGAACAATTCATATAAATTATCTGCATCATCTATTTCAGAGACACCAAAGGTTTTTACATCTGGCCCTAATGGTGCAATGGCTAATAGTCTATACTTTAACTCACCTTGCCTTTTATCAAAATACCACATACCTTTAATTTTAAAAGCGGTGATATCTTGTGTGCTAACTCTAAAAGTATCAATATTTGATCCTTCTTGACGCACATTAATAAGCATGTTTGCAATTTCTTGCCTTGTTACTTTACCATTGAAAAAAGAATCAGAATATGCTTCTTTAATTTCTCCGGTTCTTATGCCTTTATACAAGGTGTCAAATAAAGAACGACGGTCGTTAGAAATATTCACAGTATCTATAGGAAAGTAATACGGAAGGTTAATTTTCTGATTTAAATCTACAATTTCCCAAACTACTTTTGACCATAGAATATCTCTATCATCAATATAGCCATAAGCCAATGGTGAATCATTATCAGCAACTAACTGTTCATTTGTTTTTTTACCGATTTGATCTACACTTTTAGAGTTTAGTAAATTGGCTTGGGCATGTACAACTCCAGAAGTTATAAATGCTAAAAAAACGATGAAATAAAATTTCCTATACATACTATTTAATTAATCTTAATTAGAAACCTCTATTATTAAAGGCAATACTTTATTAAGCGTGTAAGAAGTATTGTTTTCTATCACTGCTTTAATATCATATATTGTTATTTGATCTCTTCTACGAGCTTTTGCCAACACCCTTTTTGCAGCTGCACTAAAAACCGATCCATTCACGGTAACAGCCAAATTACCTGGCACTTTTACTGTAAAGCTAGTTACTTTTAATTTTAAATCAAAAACAAAATCTGGTAACGCTGCATTTATTGTAACTCTACCAATACTTGACTTTGGCATTTTTATTACACCATATTGGCCTCTTGCCATACCCATTGCAGGTGGAATGTCTTTTATTCTAAAAGGCTTAGATGATGTTACTGTTTCTCCGCTACTTAATGTTGCGCTTACATCAACAGTCATTTCTTTTCCTTTACCTGGTAAAATAATAAATCCTTTCCCTTTTGGAGTAACTGTTCCTCCAGTTCCTTTTACTCTCAAATTATTACTACTAACGCCTGGTAATGAAACCGAAACAGGATTATCTACTCCTCTATATACTACATTCATTGCATCTGCAGAAATCACGGCATCATTTGGTTTTGGTATTACCGTATATGAGCCATCAAAAGGGACATTAATTGGTTCACCATCTTGCGTAAAAGTAATACTTCCTTTTAAAGGATTATCTCCTAATCTAGAAGCACTAAAGTCCAAAATCACTTGTCCATCTTTAATATTTTTATAGTCACGTCCATTTAAGGTTACCTTATCAGGTTTTAACCCTTTATCATACCTACCCAAAACAACAACACCTTCTACTTTTTCTCCTACGTAATAGGCCGATTTCTTTAAAGAAACAATTCCCTCATAGTTATTTAAAGATACTTCATCTTCTAACTTATCACCTAACAAAGAGGTTAAAATATCACTTTCAGTATTTTTAATGTTCGATTGCATTTGTGTTAAGTTAGCAACAGATGCAATCAAAGGAAACCCTTCATATCTGTATTTTAACCAAGGTATTTTTTTACCATCTTTATCTGTTTGAATGTCTGTATTAAATCTTTTACTTACGGTTGATTTTAATGTTTCTTTATCTCCTAAAGCAGCATTAATCCCTTCCCTAAAACTTGCAATCTTAGCTAAAAACTCATTTCCCTTTGGCGTGTATTTATCACCTTTAAAGAAATAGGTATCTAAGAAATCTGTTTTATCCATAGATTGATAATCTTTACTATCTTCTACTGTTTTAGTCATTTCAGATTTTAAATTATCCAAGTATGCATAAAAATCATCTGATAATCCTCTAATTTTTGAAGCTTCAGTATTTATAGGCCCATATTCTGCTGGTTGATCTATTGCTTTAGAAGCTATACTCTTATATGCTCTTGCATTTTTCTCAGTAGTAGTTGCGTTATTCTCTTCAATTCCTGCATTCATAAATCCGAATGCTGACAAAACCTCTTTACTCATATTCATTGCTAACATTGCAATAAATACAAGATACATTAAGTTTATCATTTTTTGTCTTGGGGACATATTTCCTCCTGCCATATCTAATTAGTTTTAGTTATATAAATGAATACTAATTATTTACTTGACATTGCAGAAAGCATT
>MAAC01011333.1_pt1 | contig 52938 bp, 45 predicted proteins | sample 1115981 | NCBI WGS metagenome assembly MAAC01 (sample SAMN04961126, study PRJNA320927) | seawater metagenome | isolation source: sample BD02T64 sea water enriched with oil for 64 days | place: USA:Gulf of Mexico | collected 2013-07-27 | reverse complement strand
TTGGAACCTTTATCTGAATTTACTTCTACTTTCACTGGAAAGGCTTCAATACCGATCAGTGCACATCCATTTATTTTAACTAACATAAATATTCTATTAAGTACTTAAGTTAGCACTATTCATACGCTTTGACAAAGAATTATAGGGCACAAAAAAAACGAAACCTGTTGTGGGTTTCGTTTTTGATTTAGATTTTTATACAGGGAATACTCAGAGTCCTTTGACAAGTAACTCTGAGTGGGAGTAAATTACTGATTAAAGGAAGGGCAATCAGCAAACATATTAGAATTCCTTTTATTTGGTAACTTTATCAGATAAACCTACGCTCAATTTTCATTTTTCATACAACTTTACAGTCCTTCCCCCTGTCTGTAATTAAACAATAGGATATTTTTGTTAAACATTATTAGTTGTACAGTTACCTCTAAAAGTCCGAATTAATCAATAATTTAGGGTGTAGCTTATTTTTTATTGATTAGAACTCGGGAGCTGATGGATCACATAAATTACCTCAATTATACAAGTCTGCTTGAAATGCTCAGCTTAGCTCAAGGAGTCATATTTGGTTGTGTATTAATTTACCTTTCTTCCAAACGAAGACCTTCTTTGCTCCTGGGCCTTTTCTTACTTACTTATGGAATCTCTGAAAGTGCCAACATTTTGGTTGATCGAGGACTCATTGATAAGCATCCATTTTTGTTTTTTTTGCCAATGCGCTTTTATTTTTTATCCTTTCCACTTCTATTTTTATATGTTCAGGAGATAACGCTTAAACCTAAACTAAGGGATAAGATAAAGCATCTGTATCCAGGAGTTTTGGAATTCATATTGTTAAGTTGTTTACTTGTTTTGTTTTTATTTGGGAAATTGAATATCTCAATCTTAAATGAAGGAGTTTTCGAAACAGGTTATTACCTTACAGCGAATCTATTTGCTATCTTTTACCTTTTCAAGACGCTGAAATTACTTAAGGAAAATGAAAATAGAGTGTATGATTTTCACTCCGAAGTAGAGAATAAATTATTGCACTGGATTAAAACCCTGGTATATGGATATCTAATTCTGATGGGTATCTTTATGGCTTTTATATTGCTCCAAATACTAACAGTATTCATAGTAAGTATTCCAATTAAACCAATTTTAATTTTTTATACTTTAGCAAGTATTGCCAATTTGTTGTTGATGTACTGGGCGGTCATTTTTGGAGTAAGACAACATTATATACCATTGGACAACAAGGCTCTCAAGAAAACAGTCAAAGTGTCTAATGTGTTCGCCAAAAGTGAAAATTATGATGAAATATTTAACCAAGTAATCGTCTTGATTGAACAATCAAAATGTTATCAAAATAAAGAATTAACCATTGGTGATTTAGCAAACTTGGTGGATATACATTATCAGAAATTGTCTAAGGTGATCAGGTATAAGACCAATGATAATTTCAATACTTTTATTAATAAGTATCGAGTTGAAGAAGCCAAGGAAATATTACTTGATCCAAAAAGGGCAAAAACATTTACTATGGAGGGATTGGGGCATGAAGTGGGATTTAAAACCAGAAGCTCTATGTATATCGCCTTTAAAAAATTTGAAAATTGCACTCCGGGTAATTACCCCATGATAAACAGCAAATAGCATCTACCAATAAGGGGCGTTACTTATAAGATCCACCCTCTTTTTTCTTCGATCCTTGTACGTATTTAAGGCTCATTTTCCAGTATTCTGCGCTCAATTATTATTTTTCATACACTTTCACGATCTATTTCCTTGCCGGAAATAAAACCATAGAATAAACTTGCTCAATATTTCTTTTGATGTTTGCCTTTTTTCAAAATCCCAATTGATGAACAACCTTGTATGTTGTTTATAATTTTCGACAAGAACTTGGTGGTTTATGAATAATATTTATTCCCTCAATCTTTCAATTCTTCTGGATATGATCAAATCGAAACCTTCTTTAAAGTATAAATTTAAAAAACCGAGGTTTCTATGGCTTTGGTCTATCACATACTTTAAAATTAAATTAATATCAAAGTTGAAAACCTTTAAACCAAAATTATATTGTGAAAAGGAATTTTGGTACATCATTGAGTTGTTCGACTGGCAGTTTGTGGGTGATGATGATAAAGTCACCAAGGTTGCAATTAATTATTTATCCAATCAATCATCGGATGCTATTGAACTTTTTGACAAAATATTGAAAGACAAACTGAGTGTTTTGGAACAATGCTTTAAATATAAAGCAATTAATAGTAAAGACGAAGTTATCATGGAATTGATGAATAAACCCGAAGCTTATCTATATGTACGTTGTGCCATTTTAGCTGCAGGAAAAAAGTATTATCAAGCGGTGTTGAACAACCCAGCTAAAATAAAAGAGAATACGGAGTTTCGTGGCTTAGAACAAATGTGTAGTAGGGCATTAAAAAAATCTCTGATTAACAAAATATCCTGAAGTACTTTGTAAATCGGCATTAAAAAATTCGAAAATTGTTCTTCCGATAAGCTTATACCCATTTTTGACAAGTAATATTATCTTCCCATAACACTTTACGATCATAAACAAAGGATCACTTGATACCCTTTTATTTATACAAATGAGCATTTAAACCTCATTTCAGAGTATTTTACGCTCAATTTTCATTTTTCATACAAATCTCGCGTCTAATTTATCCCGACAACAAATTAGGCTGTATATATTTATTCTGTGAAATTTATTCAGCATAACCTTTTAATATTCTTAAGATTATTAAAGCATATGACCAGGCTTTTAATTTCTATTCTATTCCAATATAGAGAACGGCCAAACTTATTGTAATCCATTAACTCTATTTCATTATGATTAAAGAGTTCTTACAACCATTTTTAATATTCATTTCATTATTAAGTTGCCTATTAGGATTTACTGTAATTATAGGTTGGTTTATTCACTCCGAAGAAATCATTCAAATTGTTCCATCCTTAGTTCCGATGCAATTTAATACGGCACTTTGTTTTGTTCTCTCCGGACTTATACTGTTTCTATTAAATAGAAGGTTATACAAACCTAGTTTATACTTGTCCTTAATATTGGGCTTTCTGGCATTCTCCACTTTACTAGAGTACGTTTTTGGTTTAAATTTAATGATCGATGAATTATTTATGGATCATTATATCACAACAGAAACAACCTTTCCTGGCAGGATGGCTCCAAATACAGCCTTTTGTTTTACCATTACTTCTTTGTCTTACATTATTTCCGTGCAGAGATACCATGCTAGGTTAGTTTGTTTATTGGGAGGGATAGTCTACCTATTGGGTTTAGCAGCCCTAGTAGGGTATAATACTCATTTAGATGAAAGATACATAATAAAAATTCAATCTTATTTTAACGATTTCAACTGGGAACAATTTACTAGTATGGCCCTACACACTTCAATAGGTTTTATCATATTGGGAATGGGAATATTGCTTGTGAATTGGATTGAAGCACTTCGATTGAAAATCAAATTTGAGCTTTGGGGTACTATTTGGTTTTTCTACTTTACTTTCCCTCTTCTTTTAACCTTGTTCATTATTGATTTAAGCTTGCCACTGAATATAACTGTTGGGATAGGATATATTCTTATAATCGTAATGAGCATATTGGTGAAAGGGCAAAAGCCTACTATTTACTTGACTGTATTTGCAACAGTTTTTACCATTCTAGGCTATTTTTTATCCGATTCAGATTTTGATGAATGGGAAACAATTATAAATTGTACCCTAACTATAATGTCTATCTGGATTGTCGCAATTACTTTAATTAATCTAAAGAATAAGGATGGTCAATATATTGCTACCAATAAACTCTTGAAGAGTTCAAATTTGGCATTGGACAATCAGAATAAAGAGCTTGAACAAATCATCTTTACCTCTACACATTGTTTAAGAGAACCTCTTCAGACAGTAATGAATTTTGTCGGATTATTGGAAGAAGAACTAAAATCGAATGTTTCTCCTAATAAAGACCAGTTTATTCAATTTATTAATGAGTCTACTCTCCAAATGGACAACTTGATAAAGGACGTCATATGTTATTCATCGTTGGGGAATAATAGGGAGATTGAACTGGTGGATATTAATAGATTAATTCAAGAAATCCAGAAAGATTTAAATTACAAAATAAAAAAGTCTCAGGCCAATATTAGTTATGATCACATGCCAAAAGTAAAGGGTTGTAAAACGGAACTTTATTCTCTTTTTTCCAATCTGATATCAAATGCAATCAAGTTTAGCAAAATCGGAGGTTTTCCAAGAGTGGTTCTTTACGCTTTTGAGGGTAATGGAACATGTAACTTTTTTATTAAAGATAATGGCATCGGGATTTCTAAAGAAAATACTGATCGAATTTTTTCAATTTTTCAAAGGCTACATCTACCAGACAAATATACCGGCGCTGGTATAGGGCTCGCTCATTGCAAAAAGATAGTATCCTTACACAATGGTATTATCGGAGTCCATTCTGAATTGAATGTGGGAAGCACGTTTTATTTTTCAATTCCAAAATAAATACCTATGAAAAAAAAGTTAAAGAGTATTGTATTAATTGATGATAGCGAACCAACTAATTTCTTCCATAAATTAATTTTGAGCAAGATACAATGCACTGAACAAATAATATCTTTTAAGAATGGAAAGGAGGCTTTGATCTATTTGCACAATTGCTCTCAAAACGGAGATTTATTACCGGATTTAATTTTTTTGGATATCAATATGCCTGTAATGGATGGTTGGCAATTTTTGGAAGAGTTTAAACATTTTAAATCAAATCACAAGATTGTCACGATTATGTTATCCTCGTCCTTACTACCACAAGATAAAATTAGAGCTTTGAAATATGATTTTGTGTACGATTTTGTAACTAAACCATTAGAAACCAAAAGAATTAATGAAATACTATCTCAACATTTCCCCAACACAGTTGAAATGTACAAGGTCAGGAAAAATTGAACTATTTCCGATTGAGATTTATCAGTCATAATGAAAGCTTGTAAAACACCCCCTCCCGAAGCCTCAATTAATTTATTATTAATTTCTTGCGAATTTTTCTAAAAAAATTTATCATATTTTGGTTTACAATAGTCTATTGAATATAAGGCCCCGGCTAAACTGCATTTCAATGCAGTTTTGGTATTGTTGTTATGTTTAGTTTTTTTCCAACCACTCCTGTATATACTTACTAAGTTCCAACCTTCTGTTTGTAAAAGAATGATCAGATTCAATGATTTTGTATTCCGCTATGGCTTTTAATTGTCCAGGCCATTTATCGGACCTGTCATAATCATCTATTATTAGAACCTTTTTCGTTTGAAGTTCCTTGCTGTAATTTAAGGCATCATATTCTCCTTTGTGATCAAGAATTTCTTGTAGAAACTCCTTGGAATTACAGTTTAACATAAAAGATGATCTAACATAATTTTGGAAACCACTTAGAGAATCTACTGATGTAACATCCCTAAAACCATATCCAAAATTCGCGGCTGAAAGGGCAATTATTTTTTTCACTCGCTTGTCTGTAGCGCCCTTTATTAGAGCCAAGCCTCCTCCTAAACTATGTCCAGTCAAAACGAATTTACTGGTATCTATGTGCATTTTCCTGACTATTGAAGAATCTGAAAAATGATCTAGCACAAACCCTATATCTTCCAAACAATTTGAATAGCTATATTTTCCTTGACTTCCCCAGGCACCTCTGTAGCTGAAGAAAATTACATTTCTCCCATTTCTTCTAATATCATCGGCAAGGTCCAAATTTCTTTCGTTACCAGGAATTCCATGTAGTAGGATAACTGTTTCCTTTGCTTGACTTCCTGAAGCTATTAATGCATAAACAGCTATTGAATCTTCTCCAATTCCAATAGCTATTTCTTCGTTAAAAGTTGGATGTTCCTCTTTAATTTCTTGGGCAAATGAGATTACCCCAAATAAGAGAGACAGGCTAATCAAGAATATCTTTTTTTGATTCATATAGTTTTATTAGACATTACTGTTTTGTGTATGGAATGTATCGTTTTTAAGGTTCGATTATTTTCGGTTGGACTAAAGGTAACTGATTTGAATGAGAACACCCTAGCCTTAACCAACTTAGCTATGTTTTATACACGTTGGGTGGAATTCCAATCCTACTAAAAATAACTTGGAACCTTTATCTGAATTTACTTCTACTTTCACTGGAAAGGCTTCAATACCGATCAGTGCACATCCATTTATTTTAACTAACATAAATATTCTATTAAGTACTTCAGGTAGTATTATTCATACGCTTTGACAAAGAATTATTGGTGACAAAAAAAACGAAACCCATTGTGGGTTTCGTTTTTAATTTAGGCTTTTATCTAGGTTAACTCAGAATCACTTTGGCAAGTGACTTTGAGCAGGAGAAATATTCAAGGAGCTTTAAAGAATCCTATTTTCCATATCATAGCTATTAACTCTTGCAATTGTTCGAAGCATTCTAAAACAACTAAAACCCGATTGATTAATTACTTTTGATTAAAACCACAAGCTGAATAAGTACAATTGTGTACTTATTCAATTATTTAAATTCAAAATTTCAGAAATAAATTCAAAGCTTTTCCCTGTTTCCTTGTCATTTATTATTTCCAAATCATTAGTTATCAGCAATTCCACAGGTATACCGTACTGAAATTCTGTTATTTTCTTTATCTGATTATCAGGAAATGTATTGTTTATAAACCTTTTAATCGACATTCTGTTTGTAATTGCATTACCTCCTGGCCTTTCAATATAAAAACATGTAATCCCATTATCTCTGAGTTGATCAATATCTTCTAAAGTGATATTTTCATCTGAAGCCAATAAAATTATTTTTAAGTCTATATCGTTTTTTTTAATCTCATCGCTTAAAGGTTTATAATACTTTTCAATCCTGCTTTTGGAAGCTCCACACCAATCTGTCCAAAATAATATAAGATTATTATTAGTTTGTTTTAAAGAATTCTTTAAAGCAATTTCGCTAATAATATATTCAGAGGGGACATTCAATTTCGATTGACAAGATGAACTAACAATGACTAAAATAACCCCAAAAATTAATATTTTGTATTTCATAATTCGGTTCATTCTATTGATTCAATTATTGTCTTTATATCTCTCTCAAATATACTTTTTATTTAAATAAATAAAAATTCCTTCTTTAAGGTTCAAAGGAGGCACTTTTAAAATTCATAGATATTTAAAAGAGATTTTTGGTTGACCACACCCCATTAAGCCTTTAATTATCAATTGCTCTACTGAAGAATAACGAAACGACATTTCTTGATTCATAGAATAATGATTTAGGTTGTTAAAATGCTAATAATGACCCCCAACATGCGGATAAATAACACATGTTATTTACAATTCAATTTTCTATAATTCCACACCTAAGATAGATTATTCTGTTAAGTACTTAAGGCTTCAATAAGGAAAGGCTTTTACAAAGAATTATTGGGGACAAAAAAAACGAACCTACCACCAAACAATAAAAATAGCTAAATATGAATCTTGATATTTTTGCCAACATAATACGGCTTGTTTTTCTTTAATACTTGTGTTAATAAATTTTTCTACACCATTAAAGTCTGTCCAAATTTCGTTTTCAGAAGGATCCATTCCCCATTCCTTTTTTGAAGGTATATAATAAGTTTTTGCTGAATTATCAAAGCTGATAAATGTCTCAAAACTTATGTAGTAGCCTTTTATGGCTTTTTCATAAATGGGGCTAAAACTTCCTTTGTATTCATAAGGAATAAACAATGAAACTAATAAACATAGAGCTTGAGAAGCTTCGTCAATTTTTATATCATTAAACTTTGATTTAGCACAGTTATGGTATAGTAAAGGAAATTGTTTTCTTTTTAATTTTTCCAATTTCTCTTTCAAAGAATCATTCCTATTTGGACCAATCCAGTTATTTATTACTTCCAAAGAAATGTTTGGGTCAAATAGATAAAACTTATAGGCTAATTCCATATGAATTAACTGCTTTGCATTTATGTCTTCAATAATAAAATCAATTTCACCTATGGTTTTTTTATCTTCAATTACCTGAACATTTTCATAAAGCACTTTGTAGTTGGTAGATGATTTAATTAATTCAGAAACAATTTTTTCTACCAAATGTCCCAATCTTACATTGTTTGGAAATTGAAATTCCAGATCAGTTGTTAGCTTTAATTCTGATAAATTAAAAGTTTGTAAACCAGTAATTGAACAGTCTAGAATATTCGCTTTTAATATGGATGTTATCCTTGACTTAGTTTTCATTTTAATTTATCCTAATATAAGTGTCTAGTACAAATTAATGCTTGTCTAATTCTCATTTTAATTGGCTACGTACCTGGCTATAATAGCGTTTTGGTTAATTTAACAATTACTTTTCATTTTCCATTACATTGAGCCTATCACTTGGGCGAACATATCAAAAAAGAGAGAAATTATTCGTCACTAATTATCAATTTATCTACCACTATGATTTTATTATTCTCTGTCAGCTGAAGGAAATATATTCCACTAGGTAAATTGCTACGAGATAGTTGTATTTCCTTTCCCGAAATATTTTCTACTTGTTTTACTAATTGCCCATGTGTATTGTAGATATTTAGCTCAGCGCTATGAAGTGAGGTGCTAAAATCTATTATTGTAGAAGAATTAAATGGATTAGGATATATTTTACTATCCCTCTGTTTAAAAGAGACCTCTCCTATTCCTACACTTGCATCGCCATTATACCGTACTAATGAAATATCAGCGTTAGAGCCATTGTAAACATATCCGCCCAGCATAATTTTTCCGTTGCTATCAATGTCCAATGATTGACCTATACTATAAGAAACTCCAATAGGGGTAATTATTTTCCCATCTATGCCGAAGGTATTATCCAAGGTTCCATCACTATTATATCTCACCAATGCAAAATTATAGTTGTTAGCATTATTGCTAGCATTACCCCCCAATACAATTTTGCCATTACTCTGAATAACCACTGCATTACCCTTGCTAGAACTTCCGTGAGGTGTAATTACTTTTCCGTTTATACCAAAGGCAATATCCAACGTACCATTGCTATTATATCTTACCAATGCAAAATCCATATTGTCGCTGCTACTAGATCCTCCCAGCACAATTTTTCCATCGCTCTGAATCACCATTGAATTACCCTCACCATTGATTCCGAGAGCTGTAGTTACTTTTCCGTCTAGGCCAAATGTATTATCCAAGGTTCCATTCGTATTGTACCGTTCTATGGCAAAAGACAAATTGGATGAACCTCCTAGCAGTATTTTCCCATCGCTCTGTATACCTATTGAATTACCTTTTCCCACGTCTCCAATTACAATCCCATCTATGCCAAAAGTGGCATCCAATGACCCAGATGTATTGTATCTAACGATTATAAAATACGGGTTATCATTATTGTTATGCTGACCATATCCTCCTAGCAGAATTTTCCCATCACTCTGTATGGCTACTGATTTACATTTCTCACTATAATAACCATTAACATCCGTAATTACTTTTCCCCCGGTTCCGAAGGTTGTATCCAGAGTTCCATCACTATTGTATCGCACTAAATTTAGATAGTATTTGGATGATCCTCCTAGTAGAATTTTCCCATCACTTTGAATAACTACAGAATTAGCCTCACTACGGCTTTCGACAGGTGTAATTACTTTTCCATCTACTCCAAAAGAGGTGTCTAGGTTTCCATCACTATTGTATCGTATTAAAGCAAAATCAGAGGTGGTAAAGCTGTTATAAGTAGATCCAACCAATATAATTTTATCATCACCCTGAATAGCTATTGAATTTCCCTTATCAGAAAAACTTCCCAGAGTAGTTATTACTTTTCCATTTGTACCAAAGGTATTATCCAAGGAGCCTGGTTGAGCAAAAGAATGAATTGGAAAACAACCTGTCATCAATAAGATAAAAAGAAGTCGGGCAAGAAGGATTTTGGTTGTAAACCTGTCTGCCATTAAAAGTGTTTTCAGATGATATCGCGTGGTCAATTGCATTGCTTTCATTTATAATATTGCTTTCATTTTTTTTGTAGCGAATCATTATAGTGCAAAAACCATGCTTATTCTTTGCTATGTAAAGTTGAATATTATTTTTCTCGCCTTTTCACATTGTGGGTAATGGCTAAAATAATAACAATCCGGTTTTCGAAAACTTCAATATTCAGAGCACTTGAATGTCGCCCGAAAAAGCGTTGGTTGGCATTGGTTTTATTTAATTTCACCCACTTTTCACTTATTTAAATCGTTATTCATTTTTTCTCTTTCCTGTGTTACCTTATCCCACAATTCTTGATTATCGGGGTTTGCACGAGCGTTAAGAACAGCATTAACATATTCAGGATTATTTGGATACTTCCAATTTAACCATGATCCTGTTGGTATGACAACTAGAAAAGCACATACCGTTCCGAAACATACCGCACGTTTTAAAATATTAGGGTAATAATTGTTGGTGCTCTTTTTAATTTTGATCAGAGAAATCACTGTTACTATAACAAGTCCTAAAAGACCAATTCCTAATTGTTCGGAAGCACCTGGCCATGATTGAAATTTGAACAATATTCCAATTGCTGAAAAACTAAGTGCCAGTCCTACTCCAACTCCACCAATTATTCTGTTTTTACTTATTCCATTGTAGGATTCTTTCTTGAAGATTCTTCTAAATCTAATATCATTGAATAAGGCAAACCCTAGATAAAAGTATACAAGAGAGATAGAAAACAACGAAAATATAATCAAAAGCTGCGATGAGGGCAGGTGAAAATAATTCATTATAAAGGCTAATACTGAAAGTCCAACTAATAATAACTCTACTTTTTTCATGAATGTTTTGATTGAAGGTAACGTTTCGATGTATGGTATCGTATCTATCCCGAAGGGTCGCTATGCATGCTGTTGCCTGTTCGTTTTGATTTGTTCAAATTTCTTGGCAATAAATTTTGAGTTTAACCATCTAGCATCTGCTATCTAATTTGGTTTAAAATGTATTTTCACACCTTGTTATCAGTCGTTATTTTCATTGATTTTAGTCCAAACCATCTGTTTGTCTGTTTTAAATATGTTTCATAGTCTCGCCCATATTTTGCTTTTAGGTGAGGTTCTTCTAATAAGATTATAACAAGATGGAAAAACAGCCCAAGAAGGATTGAGTAAATCAGAATTGATCTGGATTCGAAAAGCATTGACAGTCCAAAAACAATATTGAGAACACCTAAATACATCGGATTTCTGCTAATCTTATATAGGCCAGATGAAACTAATCTTATCGGTTCTTCACCTATCAGAATTTTAAGCCGTTTTGTAAACCACATGGCAGGTGTACCATTTCCTATTAGTAAAAAGTTTAGTGAGCTCCATATATACAGCAGTACACCCAGTCCAATCGGAATCAATCCGGAATACCTGAGAATGCCAATCTCAAAAATCTCTTGATGATTGTAAAGAGAATATGGAACGTAGCCGATAACAAAGCCTGGGATCACGATTGTGAAAATTATTAATCTGATTACATTCATACGTTTCTTAATCGTTTATCCCACTTAAATGAATAATATCCGAATATAACAAAATATACAACCGCAAAATAACTGTATGAATAACTGAAAACTGTTAGCCACTCATTGGTATTCCAGATAATCGAATATGCGTGCATTATTGCTGATGAAATAAGATGAAATAGAATGAGCCAATAAACAATTTTTTCAATCTGCTTTCTGAATCTCATCTGCTTTCTGTAGACAATAAAACCCAGCCCTGCATAACCAGCTAGTATGGTTACCAACCAATGAGCTACGTTTGGCATTTGACTTCCGGGTAGACCTAAAAACAATACTGCAATATGAGCGCAAGAGCCAAAGCAATAAGTCAAAATAGCGACTTTAGTAAATGTGTTTTTCAGTGTTAGGTTCATTTGTCTTATCATTTATGCCACATAACATTCGATGTATGGTGCAGTAGCAATCCTCCAAGGTAACTATGCACTATACATATTATTGGCTGTTCGTTTTGATTTATTCAAATTTCTTGGCAATAAAACTGTTGTGGGTTTAGTTATTGATTTCGGATTTAATATATGTTTACTCAGAGTCCATTGACAAGTTAATCTAAGCTGGAGTAATAAGTTAATTTTAAACGTCTTGCGCATAAATCCGAACGCGTTTTATAGTTGTCTGCCGTTTTATTTGTCAGTCATAAGTATTGATTGCGTATTGCTTTAGTCAGGCTGAGCTTAAGCGCGATATTACTAGCGGTTAGTGTATTATTTTATTGATTCGAATAGTATAAGTGTTACTTGTTTTCCTTTGTCAATAATTACCTTGTGTTTGGATTTTTCGCCATGATCTATCCACAAACCATCACCTTTTTTATAAAATTTAATTTCTCCATTGAAGTCAATTTTCATTTCCCCTTCTAAAACATACCCAATATGACCATTAATACACCATTCTTCTTCTATGAAATCGTCCTTAAATTTCAATAATCGCAATCTTTTGCCCTTTTGAGAATAGACTTTTTGTTCAACACCTTTATTCGGCTTTTCCCAATCAATATTTTCGAAATGGATTAGATTGTTTGTCATATAAGTATTTAGGGAATTTATGTCAACGCTTGGCTAAACTTCGTTTTAATGCAGTTTAGGTTTTTTAGATGTATTTTACATTTATCCTAAGTGGTTCCTCCTTTAGATAATGTCATTTGATCATCTTTTGTAAATAATCACCTAGTAGGTCCTCTAAATTCTCATGACCTTGTAGTTGGTCGTACAGTATATCCTGAGAATAAAGTTGCGCCCGTTGCTGATCTGATAGCTCAAGATTGAAAACCAACTCTTTGTAAGCATCATCCAAAAGTCCCGTTGGGTTTACAACTGGCAAAGAGCTAGAAACAATTTCGGCAGTTGCTACTGCCTTAATTTCGTTGAGCACATGAATAATTTCGGGAGCAAATACCCCAAATGAGGTTTCGTAAAATTTCGCAAAACCACCACTTGTTACAGTTTGATTTAATTTCACTATCACATAAACCATCTTTTCAGGACCAGTCAGTCCCTTAACAACCTGATACCATTCCGACCAACTTTCAATATCAAAGTTAGCCTCCATCAGTTGTTGATCGGCTGAACTATATAGTCGACTAATTAAAGCTCTATTCGAAATATTCTCCATAATCGTTCATCTCACTACTTACAACGTCTCGGCGAAGCCCATTAAGGGTATTCGAATCACAAATCTTTAGGATTTCACTTAGCCAAAGCGTTGTATTTTGTTTTTAACTTATTTATTTTTAAAAAGCCAAATCAACGATTTGGTAGTGTTGGTAAATAGAACATAACTTGTGTAAACAACTGTATGCCCTATTTGTTATATACCATGATACCAAACGTTTTATTCTATTTTAATTGTAATCCTTTCAATTTCTCCTGTTTCAATCTTAAAGTCAAGAACGAACAACTCTTTATCTTTTTTGAAATTTTTAAAAAGGTCACTCAGTTGCATAACTTCATTCTTTGATACTGATTTTAACACCTTACCTTCTTTAAACCAATAAGTGTGTTTTTTATCCATTTCATGGTCTAGATAAATAAGTTCGGTGAACGTTGAGTCGGAAAAATACAGTGCGTAATTCTTATCAGCCTCTCCCCAAACAAATAGGTCATTGGTGATTCTTTCCTTTTCTTTTCCTGTTAATTTATCAATAAAAACTAGGTCTGGAGGAGTGCAACACCCAGAAATCCAATTGTGAATAAAAAGTAAATACCTTGGATATTCTTTTGTATAGTTGAGGCCAATTCGTGAGCATAAAATCGGGTCAATATCAGTGCAAGATTTGAGAATTACCTGTTCCTTATTTTCAAATGTCAGCCATGTTGAGTCACAGTTCCATTGATAGTAAAGTTTCGAACCATTTGTCAGACGAGTCGTGTCACAAAAGTATTCGTTTTGTTCTAGGTTCATGAACTCATAACAGTCGGAACTGTTGTCTTGACCAAAAAGATTAACTGATGTCAATAAAATAATTAAAAGTATAATCTTCTTCATGTTAAAGGTTGCCAACATGCGGATAAATAACATATGTTATTTATCCGCATTATATTCTATTCCAAATCTATGGATTCAATTGGACTTTTAATAATTCTAATATTGTTAATTGCAACTCTCGTGTATGTTTCTTATGTCCTAATAGTACTTGAATATAACGCAAATCTGTACAAGATTCTAGTAAATCAGTGGGGGAACTATGCCTCAACATATGAGGGGGAACTGTCTTTTTTACACCCACCATTTTGGCCGCTTTTCTTATTATTTGAGGAACACTATTCAAAGGATTTGATAACCATTTTCTGAACACAAAAAAAACGAAACCTGTTCTAGGTTTCGTTTTTGATTTAGGATTTAGGATTTAGGATTTAATCTATGTTTACTCAGAGTCCTTTGGCAAGTGACTCTGAGCGGGAGTAATTTCAAACCACTTCCTTGACCTGTTTTACTTCAACTATTTCATCAAATAGTGCATCATTTTTTTGATTCCACGTCTTAGAAGATGAATTCACCAAAAAAATAGATTTATGATTTACAATAACTATACTCACACAACTTATTCTTAACTCATTCCACTATCATTTTAGTACTATTCATTATTTTTGTAACACAATATGGAAACACAAATTCAAGAATTATATAGACCTCTTTTTTATTATGTAAAAAAGAGAATAAATAGTCAGGAGGATGCTGAAGATCTAACGCAGGAAATCTTCCTGAAACTAGCGAAATCAAATATTAACTCCATTGACAATGTCAAAAGTTGGGTGTATACCATAGCCAAGAATACAATAACTGACTACTATAGAAAAAAGAAAGTCTATACGGAAGAAGTCAATGAGGAAACTATAAAGGATGAATACAACGATGACAATATTGTGCAAGAACTGAGTGGTTGTATCACAGCTTATGTTGAAAAGCTTCCAGAAGACTATATAGAAATCATGAGATTATCTGAATTGGAAGACATACCACAAAAGGAAATTGCAGAAAAACTGAATATGAATTATGTAACAGTACGTTCAAAAATTCAGCGCGGCAGAAAAAAATTAAAAGCTATTTTTTCAGATTGCTGCACAATAATTCAAGGAGCCAAAGGAAGTATTTTAGACTATGAAAAGAACAATGGCTGTAGTGATGGCTGTGATGTTGATAAAGAAAAAAAAGACAATGACTGCTAGTATTGATCCCATGTAAAATCGTCCCTCTTATTATTAGTTCCTTGATTTATCATCTTCAATCTGAATTTCACTCCTATATTTTCAATTTACCTTTTAAACTCCTTTGAAGAAATAGCATTATCATCTAACTTTTTATTCAGTTTGAAAATACATAGACCCTGATAATCAAGATTAAAAAAATTACCCAATTCCCAATCCTTTAAACGACTCCTAGTACTATTTTTCTCAGGATATTTTGCCATAATCTCACAATTGAACCGCTTTTCAAAATGAGACAAAAGGGGATCACCTATAAGTGTAATTAAATACTGAGGATCCGTGTTCTCTATCAAATAGTTGATCCTCATTTCTGGGCTTTTACCTCCCATATGTAGATAATACATATTTCTATTCTTTTCTCGTAAAGCATAATAGGTGCAAAACGCACTAATGACATTGGAATTTTCTGGTATCGATTGATTGACCATTTCAGAAATGACACTACTATCTCTGTAATCACTCGTCATATTATTGAAATACTTCAAACTCAAAAGTGAAACATTGAATACCAAGACAGCAACTAAGAATGCCTTTTTTAATCTGAAATTGGAATAATATATATTCGTAAAAATACAATACATTATTAAGGGAGAAACTAAGGCAAAATAGGAGCCCTCATCTTTAATGATAATCAAAAAAATGAAGGATACAATACTATAAATCCGAACTGTTGGTTTATGTTTCTCTGGAACAGCTTTAGGCAATAAAAATGACAATAATAAAATTACATAAAGTGCTATTTTCAATTTATTGGTGAGCAAAAGGTTATCAAAGGATACAAATTGCTCGAATAAGGTAAGCTCCCCATCAACAAGAGTCGTATTTTGAAAATAGAACCTATAAAACTCTGTTACCGAACCAAAACTAAATTGTATCCAAGTAAATACCGTAAGTAAAATAGTCCCCCCTGTTTTAAGTGATTGTTTCCAATGGTCTGATTTAAATAAATCACTAGCTAATAACCAGGCCATAGGAATAAATAAGAAAAAACTTCGAACAGTGGTTAAAAGTGCAAGAGTTGTTATAATACCAATTAAATAGGGTTTATAAGGCCTATCATTTTTCAAATATAATGTATATGCAATGACTGTAAATAGCAATGCTAAGGACTCCATTCTTCCTGTAAAGGCATTAGTAAATCCGTTATTTTCACAAAAAAGAGCAATCACAAATACGACCGTAAATGCAAGAGGTTTATTCTTGCCAAACCTTTCGCCAAGCAGAACAACTAATATAAAATAGGCCAAATAATTAACCAATCGAAAAGAAAAAGGAGACAAGCCCGCAAACCAAATGGAAATCCCCGTAAGCATTAAATACACGAATCCCTGACCATGAATCTGCTGCCCTTCGGAATAAGTAAAAAGATCACATTTATTGATCAGCCCATTCCCACTAACTGCCTGATAAGCTATTTCTGCATAATAGGTTTCATCATACCATACCGTGAAGAAATTATCTAAAGAGAAGATTCCTATTAGAAAAAATAGGAGATATAGACCATATATCTTTTGCTGACTAGTTATAACCATATTTTTCTTTTTTTTGAATCTCAAAACGAGGATAACCCATCAAAGCATCCCTAACAAAATCATTATCTACTGCTTTAATTGAAATTGAACAAAGGCCTTCAGCCCTTAATAAATGAGTTGGAATTACTATAAAATGATGAACTATTATAGAGAAGATAAACCGAGGCAGAAAAAATAAGTCATTATTATTTTCCATTTTTGAATGGTCGTATGATATTGTATTATATAAATTCAATACTGAAGTTACAATTTTAAAATACTATTACCAAAAAACACAAAAACCTAATAAACAACAAGATACACCACAAAAAATACAATCACATAGTAACAATTGAGCTTTGTAACCATTTTTCAATTATTACAGAAAGATTTATAGAGAAAACTAGAACCGTCAACCTCCCGCTTTTTTTTAGGACTAGGTACTTGATATACGACTTTATGTGATAACCAATTTCTCTATGAGTAATATCTTTTCTACAAAAAAAAACGAAACCTCTTGTGGGTTTCGTTTTGGGTTTGTCTATTTATGGATAATTACTCTTAGTCATTTGGATAATCACTTTTTACCGGTATAAGCTTTTTATGAATGAATCTTTTTGTAATAAATTGTCTAACCGGTTTTTCTATCAGTAAATAACTAAACGAAGAGAAAATAATTAGAATAATAAGGTATTGGAAAAAGATATCTGCACGTTCTTTCCCTTTTAACCATGGTATATATCGTTCACAAATCTGCATTACAGGATATTGAAACAAATAAATTGAATAACTAATATCCCCTAAAAAAATCAATGGCTTCCATGAAAGAATATTGGCAACCTTACCTTTCAATAGAGATAAAGAATAAAATACCAGAATAAAAAATGGAGCCAATAAACCATTATGCTGATAGGTATAAAATGACCAATTACCATAAGCTGCCACCAATAATAAAATACCAGTACCTATAGTAAAGGCATGAATCTTTTGGATGTTTTTTCCCCTAAACCAGTCCTTGTATTTTACGAAAATAATCCCTGAACAAATTCCTATAATAAAAGTAGCCAAGTGTAATGGAGGGTAGAATTTGCTAAAATTCTCTGGCGCGTCAATCTGTTTCAGATAATAAAAAAGACTACTATTACCTACCCAAAATATAAAAGATAGAATGAGCAACCATTTAGCCTTCAGATAATTTAACAATCGGAACAATAGAGGGAATATAAAATAAAAAAATGCCTCCACAGAAAGAGACCAAGCAGGATAATTGATATCCAAAGCCATTTGATGTTTCCATGATTGAAGAAGAAATATAGAGTAATAATACGGCTTTGTCTGCCACTCTAATGGAATGGAAGCGTCGTATTTGAAATTCATCGCAAAAAACAGAAGTACCGAAAATAAATATATTGGTAGTATTCTAGCTCCACGTTTCATCCAAAATTGCAGTGTATTAACCTTATTGGGAATCACACCTCCTCTTGATGATGCAATCACCAGGATAAAACCAGATAAGATAAAAAAGTAACTAACTGCTGATGCCGATCGGACGAAAAAAGGGAATAATCCATCAGAATTAATCGGCCAAGAGAACAATCCAAAATGTAATATAACAATGGAAATACTTGCCAAAAATCTAGTGAAGGTTAATTGAGAAATATACATGAAATCTACCTATATGTTTGAGATAAGTTCAAAATTATACAAATATAGTCTTACAACATACTAGTATACCAACTAATCCATATAAATCACCTTTTCGACTCAACAATTAAGGCACAATTCCCAACTTCCTTGACCAAACGATATAAAAATTCATCATCACTATATCTTCTAGTTGTCTTTCCTTTTATCAATTTCAAGCCTTCAAAGTGGTACTGACCTCTATTCATTAACTCAGTCATCAACAGACTGAATTTCGGGTATCTTCCATCAAATTCACAGGCTATATAACTCCCTTTTACCAATTTCAAATGACAGTTATTGTTGGAGGATACAATTGATTCTGAATATTCGTAAAATAAATTGACTGTATCACCAGAAGTAGTTTCAGAATCCAAAACCCAGCCCTTTTCTTCCATAAATTCTTTTACTTCAGCATGATCCAAATTTTTCAATTTAGACAGTTCTGAGGCTTTAAAATGTTGCGAAAAAGACAAAAAAGGTATTAAGATAATTAAATAGAAAATAGTTTTCATTTGACTTTTATTAATTTGAATTTGATTCATTATTATTTATAAAATCCAATTTACACATTTAATTCTAATGACAGTTCTTCAATTTTTATCAATCAGCTTATATATTGTTCCATTCTATATAAATGCAACCCTTCACTCCAATAGTCATCAATGGATTCAACCAATTTGAAACCCATTTTCTGATAAAAGGTATACACCAATTGAGAAGTCCTTACCTCTATCCTTTTTACTTTGGGATTCTTTTTTATCTCGTTGATTCTAAATAAAGTTAATTTTGAACCAATTCCTTTTCCTTGCCATTCTGGATGAATCAAGTCCCAAGATATTCTTGCGACTCCATCATTAGAGAAGCCAAAATTAATCCCTCCTGCTCCTACCAATTCACTTCCTATTTCCACCACATAATACTCTTCCAATTCTTCTTTTAAATACTTTATTAAATCCTCTTCTTCAGAAGGATGAAAGTATTTAGGGCTATTTAAACGGATTAATGCCAATACAGCTAAAAAATCCGATGGGCTATATTTTCTTATCATTTATTCTCTAGGGGTCTATCATTTACAAACTGGAAATTAGCATTATTCAATTCCACATACTCATCAAATTTTAAGTAATATACCTTATTCTAAAAAAAATAGAATGCTTAACTTCATCAACCACAAACTCTCAGATGATTCAAAAGTATTACAACATTTTAGGCATTCAAAAATTTACTACAAAAGAAGCCTTAAAAAAAGCCTATAGAAAAAAGGCGAAGGAATTACATCCGGATAGAAACTCTAGCCCAAATGCCAATGAAGAATTTATACTTCTCAATGAAGCTTATGAATATCTTTCTAATCAGGGACCTGGAAATACTTTTAGTTATAACCACAAAACCTATACTACCGAACAAAGTTACCAAAGGGATTGGGAAAAAGAGCAAAAAGAAAGAGCTAGAGCCAAAGCCCGAAAGTATGCAAAAATGAAAAGGGAAGAATATATGAATTCTGCCTACTACAAAAAGACAGAAGCCTTAGGACTTATTCTTGACCTTATATTGAACTTTATTGGACTAGTTATACTGATGGTAATGATGGGGACTTTCATCGTTATGGGAGGCTGGTACGGCGTCATTTTCGTTACCTTCCTTACTGTGATCACCTTTCCAAAATGGAAAGCACTTATCACTTCTCTCATTATAAAAGACATTGAAGAATATAAAGAGGCCATCAGTATAATTGTGAGTAGCTATGCCTTTAAAAAAACAGCAATAGCAGGATTCAATTTATTCCTTCTTTTTTATAGCACGGTAAATACCTTGATCCCTCCAATTTATTTCATTTGGATAATGGTCCTAGCTCAAATCATTTCATTTACAGTTGCTCAAATAGCATTCAGATCTTGGTTTAAAAAAAGAAAGTTATTATTCATTTTTGGAATAGTGCCCTTATTGTTCAATCTTCCATTCTTTATCAATTATACCTTTAGTTCAACCCCTCAAGTGGAAACATATTATTTTGACGTTTACAATACTTCTTATAACAACATCATCCATTTAGAAGGGGACAACTATGAGGAATTCCCACATCTAAGAACTATATTCTACGACCATCCAGCTAAAAGCCACAATAGAATTTCATATACTTTTGAAACAGGTTTATTTGGTATTCGGGTGATGAAAGAATATGAATTACATAAGGGATTTTATCTCCCCTAAAAAATTGACAAAAAAAAGGCGGAATCTTTCGATTCCGCCTTTTTCAAATATATAGTTTTGACTTACATGTATTTTTCAATCAATACCGCCATTTCTTGTTGTAATTCTCTAGCTTTCTCTCCGGCTACCTCAGCAAAATCTTTATCCTGAGAAGCATAAATAATCCCTCTAGAAGAGTTGACCAAAAGACCACAATCTGGATTCATCCCATACTTTGCCACATCAGCTAAACTACCACCTTGTGCGCCAACACCTGGAACCAAAAGGAAATGATCAGGAATAATCTGTCTGATCTCTCCTAATGCCTCTGCTCTGGTAGCACCTACTACATACATCAATCGGTCAGAATTTTGCCATTCCAATGATCTACGTAATACTTTCTGATACACCAGCTCTCCATTAGCTAAACGTGAAGTTTGAAAATCCTTTCCTCCTTCATTGGAAGTCAAGGCTAACATGATTACCCATTTACCAGCATACTCCAAAAATGGCTCTACAGAATCTTTCCCCATATAGGGAGCAATAGTTACCGAGTCAAATGGTATTCGCTCAAAGAAAGTCCTTGCATACATTCTAGATGTATTGCCTATATCCCCTCTTTTTGCGTCTGCAATGGTAAAGATAGAATCTGGAATATAATCCAATGTTTTTTCCAATGACTCCCACCCCTTTGCACCTAAGCTCTCATAAAAAGCAATGTTTGGCTTATAAGCTACACAGTAATCTTTTGTTGCATCAATAATACGCTTGTTGAACTCAAAAATAGGATCTTCCAATTCCAACAGATGAGTTGGGATTTTCTCGATATCAGCATCCAATCCTACGCATAGAAATGATTGCTTTTCCTTAATTTGATCAACTAGTTCTTGACGTTCCATATTATTCTTCTCCTGCTTTTAATCTCTCGGCATTCTCCGCAATCGTCAATTCGTCGATTACTTTTTGAATATCCCCATTCATAACATCACCCAGATTGTACATTGTCAAACCAATTCTATGATCTGTTACTCTACCTTGTGGATAATTGTATGTTCGAATTTTCGCTGATCTATCTCCAGAAGAAACCATGGACTTACGCTTTATTGATTCTTCTTCCAGACGTTTGTTCAGTTCCATCTCGTAAATACGTGTTCTCAGTACTTTCAGGGCCTTATCGTAGTTCTTCAATTTCGATTTCTGATCCTGACATTGAGCTACAATTCCAGTTGGCTTATGCGTCAATCGTATTGCAGAATAGGTTGTATTTACCGATTGTCCACCAGGTCCTGAAGAACAGAAACTATCTACTCTTAGGTCACTTTCCTTCACTTCAACATCAAACTCTTCCGCCTCCGGAAGAACAATTACAGTTGCTGCTGAAGTATGCACCCTACCTTGAGTCTCAGTCTGAGGAACACGCTGAACACGGTGAACACCGGACTCGTATTTCATAACACCATAAACATCCGGCCCTACGACATTAAATATGATCTCCTTGTACCCACCGGAAGTCCCATCCTGAAAGTCTACAACTTCAACTCTCCATCCACGACCTTCACAGTATTTGGTATACATTCGAAATAAATCTCCGGCAAAAATACCGGCTTCATCACCACCCGTTCCTGCTCTTAGTTCAACCTGTGCATTTTTAGCATCCTCAGGATCTTTTGGAATCAATAACCATTTGATTTCTTCTTCCATTTCAGCTTTACGAGGTACAGCTTCATCCAATTCCATTTTTGCCATCTCGCGCATTTCTGCATCTGAATCATTGGAAAGAATATTCTTGGACTCTGCAATATTCTCTACTACAGTCTTGTACTCTTGGTAAGCTCTTTCAATTATTGAAAGATCCTTGTACTCTTTATTTAGTTTTATATAACGTTTCATATCCGACATTACATCCGGCTCGATGATCAAATCTGATACATCCAAAAAACGTCTATGTATTGCTTCTAATTTATCTAACATATTTCTTCTTAATAGATGAAAGTACCATGTTCACTTTCAATGGTCAATTTATTCCCTTCATTCGACTCACAACGACCAACAATCTGAGCATCGATTCCGAAACTATTCGAAATATCGATAATTTGTTGTGCGTATTCCTCTGGCAAATAAACCTCCATTCTGTGTCCCATGTTGAACACTTTATACATTTCTTTCCAATCTGTTCCAGACTCACCTTGAATCAATTTGAATAAGACTGGTGTTGAAAATAAATTATCTTTTATAACGTGTAGATTTTCAACAAAGTGTAAAACCTTTGTTTGTGCACCTCCACTACAGTGAACCATACCATTCACCTTATCTCCTAATTGGGAAAGTATTTCCTTTATTACAGGAGCATACGTTCTTGTTGGAGACAGTACTAACTTACCAGCATCCAATGGTACACCTTCTACTTTGTCTGTCAATTTTTTTGTTCCTGAATAAACCAATTCTCTTGGTACAGAAGGATCAAAACTTTCAGGATATTTTTCTGCAATATAATGAGCAAATACATCATGACGTGCTGAAGTCAATCCATTGGATCCCATTCCGCCATTGTATTCCTTCTCATAGGTTGCTTGTCCACATGAAGAAATACCTACAATAACATCCCCACCTTTGATATTCGCATTATTGACTACATCAGAACGCTTCATTCTTGCTGTTACCGTAGAATCAACAATAATAGTTCTAACAAGATCACCAACATCAGCCGTTTCACCACCTGTAGAATGAATATTTACACCATGTCCTTTCAACTCAGTAAGCAATTCCTCAGTACCATTGATAATAGCACCAATTACTTCTCCTGGAATTAAATTTTTGTTTCTACCAATAGTAGAAGACAAAAGGATATTATCTGTAGCTCCAACACATAAAAGATCATCAATATTCATGATCAATGCATCCTGTGCGATACCTTTCCATACAGAAAGATCTCCCGTTTCTTTCCAATATAGATACGCTAGGGAGGATTTGGTTCCTGCTCCATCAGCATGCATCACTATACAGTAATCTTCATCACCTGTTAAATGATCCGGTACAATTTTACAAAAGGCTTTTGGGAACAATCCCTTATCTACCTTTTCTATTGCTTTATGAACATCTTCCTTTGAGGCTGATACACCTCTTTGCATATATCTATTTTGATCTGTCATCTTTGCTCAGAATAATATTTTTGCAAATATACTGTTTTGATTGGTGAACTCTTCAAGATTTGACAATTAAGCAGCCATTTTCTATTATAGGCATCAAAAAAGCCCCAATTAAGGGGCTTGAAACTATTGAATATTGATAATATCATTGATTTACCTGAAGGCTCATCCCTAAATGGAAAGTTCTCTTAGGCATTGGCTGATTAGCGACTACCTGATAATCAATATTAAACACATTATCCAAGCCTACATTGAAACCTACAGTAAACTCCCCTATTATACTAGAGAAAATAACATCCACATTTGACAAACTATAAGCAGGCATATAGAATGAATTATCTGTACTTGTGTATACCTTAGAGCTCACTGAACTTCTCCATCTAAATTTCACCTCTTTCCAAGCTGCCTCCAGGAAATACTGCATGCTATACCTCGGCGTATAGATCAAATCCTTACCCTCTGACTCACTATTCCCTAAAAAGGATTCTATTATTTCAGACTTGCCAACAGAGAAATTTAAACTTTGACTCAATCTCATTTGCTCCTTGAGCATCTTCCACCAATTCAATTTCAACTCCACTCCTCGGGAGTACACTTTTTGCACATTTTGAGCGGACCAATACCCTGCATTTTCTTTTGGCTGCCACATAATCCAATTGTCAACCAAATGGTGATAGTTATTGAATTCAATTCTAAAGTGTTTTTCTTTATCTAAAAATTTAGAAATAGACAATTCTCCATTCCAACCTCTTTCAGGTTTCAAATCAGCATTTCCCCCTGGAGACCAATACATATCATTAAGACTTGGGCTTCTGTAACTCCTATCGAAATGCCCATAAAAGTCTATATCCCCATATCTATATTTGGCTCCAATGGAATAAATAGAATTGAAATCGGAAAATGCTTCATAAATTGATTTATAACTTAAATAAAGCCCAGAATTAGCATTCATATCATAATCAAACCCAATAGAAAATAAACCAAACTCTTTTTTCTTATCGGTAGTATAGGTTGAAGTTTCTGCTTGGTGATTTTCAATATCCATTCCTATATGCATCTTCACTTTATCACTAAGTTTTCGTAAATATCTAGCTTGTTGTATATAAGAATAGTTTAAAGTTGAAGAAGGAGCCAATGGAGTTGATTGATCTTCAAAAACGTTGGTCGTGTGAAGGAAAGCTGTCTTTAAAATCAAGCGTTGTACTTGATCTTTCACCTCCCAAGAAAGAAATAATCGCTTGCTTTCATCAGATTGCTTTTGAATGGCAAGGTCCTCAAAATCCATTTGTAAATTTCTTGGAATTTGATGATCACTTTCATTCAACCAAATACCCAAATTTAATACCTGATTATGACGTAATTTATACCCTAAATTTGATTGGAAATCTAAAGATTTTGATTGTGCATTTCTCCTACTTTCATAACTTTTAGTTCGCGTATTGTAGAACTCAAAATTGTTTTCACTTTTCAATGTCTGAACAGAGATATCAAAAAAATACAGACTGTCAGACATAGTCAAGGATGAATATCCAGCATTGCGCTTATAGGATGCAAACTCTCTGGACATGGCAAAATTATTTTGTTTCCTAAAAAATACATTTTTATCCAAAAATAAAGTTGCTCCTATCGCACCTGGATAGGAACCATATTCACCCCCACCATAAACCAATGAAATTTTATCAAAACCGGAAGAATTTATCTGACTTAAATCTGTTTGCCCTAAGCTAGGGCTACTTATTGGCAGACCATTCCATAATACCTGTGTATGGGAAGAACTCATTCCTCTAACGGAACTAGTTGCAAGACTACTTGCGCCATATTGCTTAATAAACAAAGTACTCTCATTCTTCAATAAGTCTGAGAGTTTATTTACATGGAAAGATCTTGAAGTTTGTAGATCTTCCTTTTTATACCCTTTTGGAATAATGATTTTTTCCTCCAAAATCATCTCCATTAAGGTATCCGATTGAGCAATCACCTTTCCTAATAGGCAAAAGAAAAAAGTAAGTAATCCGTATTTAAACATTAGTTCTTCAGCAATTTTACGGCTGCAAAGTTATGCACTTCATTTAAAACATGTACAATATAGACTCCATTTGTTAAGTCCTGCAGAGAAATATTGCTCTTCGACTGACCAAATTTCACCAATTGCCCCTGAAAATTAAATAGTTTGAATTCAAATCTATCTGAAGGATCACTCAGTGCAAATACGTTATCCTCATAGGTATAACTCAATACATTGGTCAGCTCATCTAAGTCTAAATCATTCTCCAATAAAATCGCCACAGACTCCAAATCGAACCCCGAGCTTTCAAAAGGGGTAGGCCAAGGATCATTTATAATATTGCCCTGACTATCATAACTAGCAAAAGCTTCTTGAATACTACCTACAACATCTATCACCTTGATGTGGGTAATTTGATTGATATCTAACCCCTCTATGGTGTCCAAGTCCATCAAATCAAATGGAGTACCATACTGACTTTGATATTTCCCAGCCAAATTGTGAATATAGGTTGCATCCAAAATATTGAATGGACCAATTTGAACTTCGGTTGATGTATTTGATACTGATGGAAATCGAAAATAGTTACTACCATCTGAACTAACTTCAACAAATGCCAACTCTAAAAAATTGGCATCGAAACCATTCTCAAAAATTGCAAAATCAAAACCACCATGATTAGCCAATGGACTTGAAAGAGTTATTATAGCCTCACCACCATCTCCTAAACTTACCACAGCTGGATCAGACGGCCCCTCAGCATCAATTGCCTCACCAACACTTGCTAAACCTGAATCCGGCTCACTAATATTCATTGGACCTCGAATTACCTCAACATCACTAACCCATTCATCTATATAGATAGAACTTGAAGAGATGGCTGTACTTCCTGGCAGTCCTGCAGATGGAGGAAAATCTTGAGCAAACAAAGAAAATGAAAGGCTAAACAAAGCCACTATACTATACTTCATCTTGGTCTTTATTAATATTTATACAATAAAGCCCTACCAAATATATCGCTATTCGATAGGGCTTTCATCTACCTTTCGAAGATTAGTTCTTTACGAATTTTGATGTATATTTTTTACCTTCTTCAAATACCAAGACCTGGTAGATCCCTGAAGAAAGTCCTTCCACATTCATTTGAACTAAAGAAGATGAATAGATTTCATTCGTTACAATTCTCCCAGAATAATCCAAGACAACTATATTTCTCTTACTTTCATTTTCAAATTCTAAAGAAATGAAATCCGTTGTTGGATTTGGATAAATATCAATAGACAACATCGACAATTCTTCCAAACCAATATTGTTGGTTCCAGTCAATTTATCCATACAGAAGTAGGCAGGTGTATTCATTCCCCAATCCCCATTGTCGCTTGATGATAATTCAAAAGTTAGATTGGACACATCCACCATATTAAGATCAACCCATGTCCAATCCTTGATAATATAGTCTAAAGAATTATCAGCAAATCGGAAATCAGCTAAATAAAAATCTACTGAATCAACTACCTCATTATTTAAATCCTTTCCTTTTATAGTCACCTTAAACCAATCCTCGTCGTCTCCAGATATACCACCAAATTTCTTTGAGAACATATCACCATCTCTCATCGATAATCCTGCATAGGTATTATTAGAGATATAAACTCCTTTTACAGTTTCAGTACTTTCTGAATGAACCAAAACCTCATTGTAGGAACCATTGAATACTGCAAATTGACTTCCATCAATAGTATCTCCCGCGTAACTACTATATGAATTTAAATAACCAGCTGTCAAGGTATCTAAATGATTGGTTACTGCAGTTCCAGACCATGTTCCCCAGCTAGAATTGTAATTATTATAGAATCTAGCATTACCAGAAATAAATCCTTGCCATTGGTCAATTCCATTATAGGCTCCAGAAGCATCTAGGCTTTGCTCTTCAAAACTTGCAATAGTTAGATCTACATCTTGTGCTACCTGGATATAAACCCAAGCAGTATCAACATCACCAAAATTATCGAAAACAACGTATTCAATGGAGTCTAAGCCTAGGTAATTGGAATCAGAATTATATCCGATACTTGCTCCATATATATCGTATGCTGCCCCATGGAATGGACCTGAAATAATTTGCATGCTGAAAAGAGATTGATCTGCATCCGCATCATTTGCCAAATTTTCAATCCAAGTACTCTCTCCTTGAACAGACCAAACCATATCAGTATTTGCTATTGGAAGATTATTATAAATTACAGCAAAGGCCTCTGGTGCATATCCGTTCCCTGGAGTAAAAACCCCAACAGAATCACCAGACATATTATAAATCCTCCCTGAAGCACTACTGAAATAATCACCTGTAGCAGTATAAACTTCATTGGTAGAAAAATCTATTGTAAAAGAAATTAAACTAGTCTCTACCACTGAACTATCCTCAATAGCCAAAGAAGACATATTGAATGAAGCGATTCCAGTAGGCGTTCTATAATAAACCAAACTATCTTTTTGAATAGCCTGTGAGCCGTAACTAAAATCCATATCAACCCCTACCGTGTCAGCCGATTCTACTCCAGTCGAAGGATCATAGGTATAACATTTACTCAGAAGATCTCCTTCATCATGTTTCCCCATTATAACTAGATTATCACCATCGGTAAAAATCCTTTCGAAATTGTTTGTCTGTGCAGCATTAAAATTCACATCACCGACATAATTTAAATTGGTTAAATCAATTTTTGATAAATAACCAATAGAATCATTGTAGAAAAATGGATAAGGAGGATTTACTGTATGTTTTATATTCTGTGTGATATAAAGAGTATCTCCTAATACCACCATATCAGAAACTGGTAATCCAACTTCGGAAAAACTAGTCACCAAATCAAGCGTATTCTTATTGAATACTTCAAGGTTGATAGAATCTGAACCATATTGGTTACCCACGAAAATATTTTCATTATGGATAATCAATTTTCCTGTAGAGGTACCTCCAAATCCGAAGGATCCTACTTGAACTTTAGTCGCTACGTCAAATTTGTAAACAGAATCGGTAGCCGCCACATAAGCGAATTGACCATCCAGTAATACATCTTGAACATAAGACGTTGAAAGTTCACTTTCAAAATTGATGCTATCTACTTCAAAATCATGAAGAGAAACATTGGTTTGCGGTCCATTACCACTGTTGGCAATTAAAAGACCTTTACTGATGAGATTTTGCCCGTAGCTAGTAAAACAGATACTTAGTAATAAGGCGAATGAATAAAGCTTTTTGTTTTTCATCTTTATAGATAAATTAGGGTAAACAAAAAGCTTCTAGAATAGTATGTTTCGGAAAGTATTCTCCGCTCCTATCCCGGAAGCTTAAATTAGTTGATTCATTCGGCAGGTATTCTGACTCAGCCCAGTGGTAAAGAACCTTCCCATAATCTAATTACAGTGGTTTCAATCTTTACTGGCGGCTTTACAGCTGCGGGAACAGTTTAAGAATTTCACTTAATTCCCTTTTAAATCCTAACGGATACCAAAATGATGGGGCAAATATACCATAGATTCAATTAAAACCTCCTAATTATAGGATTTATTTAGGTGTACTTCGGTATGATCTTAGACATAAAACTTTACATAATTCAACTTATCAACAATCAATAGTTAATTATATGTTAATAACTTCTAACTGAACTTCAATATATTACGAATTCAATAACTGGATTATCAACAGTTGTTAATAACGCGAAATAAACAAATCATAAAAATAGGTTGACATAAAAAAAGAGCAATACATCAGATGTATTGCTCTTTACTTTTTTGCAGTAAATTTAGGCTCTATTCAAAAACAATCGGTAAACTATATAACCTTTCACCGTTCTTAATGGTGATATAATACATCCCAGATTTCAAGCCTTCTTTACTTATGAAGAGCTCTTCATTTGTATGCCAATTCCTCTCTTGAACCAATTGACCTTGAATATTATTAAGGTAAACGGTAACAATTCCTTCTACTCCTTCAACAGTAGTCAATTTCCAAGAATTTGAATTTTTCAAATATAAAAGCTCTATCCCTGCTTCGTCCGCTGTCTCAATAATCCCTAAATTATCGATATCTGCAATATAATCTGCACAGCCTTCATAGTGCTCATTATAAAAGTCTTGAATAGAATCTGTTCGTTCCTTTAATAGCTCTAGATTTTCAAAGCTTGTATTAGTCGTGTCATGCGCAAAAATCATAGCATAATCCAAACATACTGAAACACCTTCTACAAGGTCTACAAAATGTGTTGCCTGGATAGATCTTCTATCACCTTGAAAATTATTAAAATAATATTCATCTAAATCCAAACCTGGAAACTCAGGATCTGTAGTCCCAGGAAACATATAAGTCGTAATTGAATCATTTACCAAATAATCTGTTCCGTTTAATAACTTACCAGATAAATAATTATAATAACCAGAAGTTAAAGTAGGAAAACCAGTAAAGGCATCTGAACCATTTTGATGAGAAATATGAGCATCCATACTACTATTTAAAGCTACTAAACCTGCAGCTGGAGGATTCGAGCCATAACCTTCAACACCTTCGTCTTGTGTATCACCATTATATATATAAGATAAATTTCTATCCACATCACATCCAATAAAATCGTCTGATGCATTTCCTAAATCCCAATCTACCCATGGACCGACCTTAAAATCAGTAAAATCTAAGGAACCCCTATTGATAATTCTATAATTTAGAAAAATGGTGTTTGCCAAATCATCGTCAGTAGAATTATAAGCATACATCATCAAATGCACTTCGATCCCTATTTTATTTCCAAGGGAGGAAGTATGTGGTAAACGATCATCATTATAGATTACATAAATTGCTTTATCTCCTCTTGCTATGGGATGATCTCCTAACATAGGCTCATACAATCCATTATGGTTTAAATCCTTAAAAGGGGCTAGTTTATCATTCTCTCCATTTGCCGTATTCCCATTTCCCGGCCATTCTTCAATGATGGCTGGCATGGTATAGTTTGGCTCTCCGTAGTTTGTTATATGATCTTCAATTTCCTCACTAGTAATGATCCATGTTCTATTGTACCTCTCATCGTAAATGGAATCGTAGGAATCCGATACAGGGCCAGCCCAAAAATCTTCACCACTTTGACCATAAGTATTGGCCGCTAAATGTAGATTACTTCCCTCTTCAATTCCCCCCATCCATAAAGAGGAAGTATATAAAAAAGTAGTCAATGAACCAGTTGGTGCTTGGCTCTCCACTACAAGATCACCACTAGAGTTATACTCTCTACCAATATCCCCATTGACCCTTACATTCATTGCAATATTATTAATATTCAATAATGATACCTGAGCAATGGATATAGTAGTAAGTAGAGTACTTAAACAAATGAAAAATCCTCGTTTCATAAAAAAAATTAAATGTTTGAAATAATAGGTGCTAAAGTTAAACTATTTCCTTGACACACAAATAGCACCAAACTATAACGTTAGTTATCTGGATAATAAACTATAATAAAACAATCTACTGGATTAATAATTAGATATCTCACGACAAGTTTTGTTATCTAGTGAAAACGAATTAATTTTGCATGGAAAATTGGTACAAACCATTATTTTAAAATCTCATTCAAATGAGCATTCAAAGTTACGATTACGAGCAAGAGTACAACTTGCGTATAGGACAAGAAAGAGCTACGATCGAATTGATGAAAATCATTAGTGATTTGTGGCTAGATAAGCAAATTGAACTTGTTCTTTTCAGAAAACAACTGAGAGATAAAAGAACGAGCGAAATATTGAGCTTATTTGACTATTCTGCAGACTTCGTAAAAAAACCAATCAATATTGCTGATGCACTAGCTGTTGCAATTGAAATTGCTAAACTTGATTTAGCTCCTTCAAAAATTGATTTAGGGAAATTAGTATTTGAATGGTTAGGTGCTCAAGAAGATATTAAAGAATTTGTTCAAAATAGTTTGAATAACTTCTTAGCTGGATCTGCAGAATCTATTTCTCCAAAAGACGTTGTTCTTTATGGATTTGGTAGAATCGGTAGACTTTTGGCTCGTGAACTTATTATGCAAGGTGGTAAAGGTGAGCAGTTGAGATTAAGGGCTATCGTTCTTCGTAACGATTCTGATGATCAATTAATCAAAAGAGCTTCTTTATTGCGTACTGATTCAGTTCATGGTGAATTCCCAGGGACTGTAGATGTAGATTTGGAAAATAAATGTCTTGTAATTAATGGACATCATGTAAAGGTAATCAAAGCTTCAAACCCTGAAGACATTGATTATACTGCCTTTGATATCAAAGATGCCTTGGTTCTTGATAATACAGGTGTATTTACAACAAAAGAAGCACTAGGTAGACACCTTCAATCAAATGGTGTTGCTAAAGTTGTTCTTACTGCTCCAGGGAAAGAGATCCCTAACATTGTATTTGGAGCAAACCACCAAGAGTATAAAGTAGAAGATTATGATATTTTCTCTGCTGCATCTTGTACAACAAATGCAATTACTCCAGTGCTTAAAACAGTTTATGAGACTTTCGGAATCGAAAAAGGACATATCGAGACTGTTCACGCATATACAAATGACCAAAATCTTGTGGATAACATGCACAAGAAAAACAGAAGAGGTCGTGCTGCTGCATTGAACATGGTTATTACAAGTACAGGTGCTGGTAAAGCAGTTGTTAAAGTAATTCCAGGATTGGAAGGGAAATTAACAGCAAATGCAGTTCGTGTTCCTACCCCTAATGGATCATTGGTAATACTAAACCTTAACCTTACTAAGGCTACTACGCTAGATGAGTTAAACGAAACGATGCGTAATGCGGCACTTGAAGGAAGCTTAGTTGAGCAAATTCAATACGCTACTTCAATGGAATTAGTTTCTTCTGACATCATCGGAAACGAAGCTGCCTCTATCTACGATAGTAATGCAACAATCCTTTCTGCTGATGGTAAGAGCGCTGTTCTTTATGTATGGTATGACAACGAATACGGATACAGTAGACAAGTTATGCGTCTAGCTAAATACGTTTCAAACGTAAGAAGAAAGACAAACTACTAATTCAAAATAGTATACATCAAATTTTATTTGATAAAAAAGCCGAATTGATCTTTCAATTCGGCTTTTTTTATGCTAATAATTTAACTCCACCAAAATCGATTACTCCTTCTATTTTTTTATTTTTTTGATATTTTTATTGACAACATTCACCAATAGGTCACTCAACCCTAACACATAGCTTATCAATAAAAATGGTACTGTGATAAGTATTGAACGCAGAACTACATTAGAAACGGGATTCCCCATATTAATATCAATAGAAATAAAGATTAGATAAAATAAAATTCCAACGGCTAATGTCTTTAAGGTATTCCACTCAAAAGGAATAAAACCAAATTTATAATACAGAAACCAAAATTTGGCAATATTAAAAATACTCAACGAAATAAGACTAGCCATGGCCGCACCCATCATTCCATACTCTGGTATAAAGACAAAATTCAAAATGATATTTCCAATCGAGAGCACACAAATTGTGTAGAAATTGAAACTGTAGTATTTTGAATAATTAATAACAGAGGTATTCACCCCCATTAACATATCAAACAGTTTTGACACCATGATAAAAAATACGACCGGCTTCCCAGACTTCCACTGATCTTTTTGGAAAAAATCATACAAATCATCTAGACTCAACCATATCAAAAGAAATAATAAGCACCCCATAACAAATAAATTCCTTGAGCTTCCAACATAAATCTCCTCTACATCTTTTATTCTATTTTGAGCAAATTTTTCCGCTAATATAGGATTAGCGACACTAGTCAAAGAACTAACAGGGACAACCATAAGGCTACCTATAAATAAGGATACACCATAAATACCTGTCCTATTATAATCATTCAATATTTCCTTTACCATAACCATATCAATCTGGGTTATAACAGCAGAGCTTAAGCCTCCCAGGATAATAAAAAAGGCATATCGTTTTATCAATTTAATAAGATCCTTTTCAATTTTAAAATTGAAATCCATCTCCTCAAACAGGGATAAATACCTTGCATAAAGGAAATTCCCTAAAAGAGCAATGAAATAAACCCCCACAATAGCGTTGAGATAGACAGAAATTTCCCAATCCAAATAAAAGGAAATTAAAGTGATTACACCTGTCCCTAGTTTTATCCATAAATTATTAAATATGGATGGTATAATTATCTTCTTTAAATTATGGATATATCCAGTCAGTAGTAGATTATAGGACCAAAACAGAATCATCAAGGAGATTGGGAAAAAATCAATATCCAATCCAGAAATAACATTTCTAAATATAAAATGACTAGCTAATAAGAATAGAAGATAAGCACAACTAATTACAACAAACAACAGAAAGAAGATATTGTTATTGTTCCTTTCCTTGAAGTCATGGTAAAATTTGATCACAATATTATTGGCACCAACACTGATGAAAGGAATCAATAACATGGAGAATGAAATAATATATTTCATTCTTCCCAATTCATAATCGCTAATAAATCGATCGTAAATAAATATAGTATTTATCGCCCCAAATAAAACAGCAATAATATTTACTACACCTACACCAATACCTTGTTTAACTATTCCTTTCATTAGTTAATAAAAATTGATTTAGTCATCATTGGAAAAAACCACCTCTACCATTTTCTTCGCTTGATTTTCACGCGAATACCTCTGAATATCTGGAAGTGCAATTTGGTCAGCATTCATTTGTTCTAAAATATAATTAGCTAAGCCTTCAGCTTCAACTCTCGTAAATGATTTCCCAGCATTTACAGACTCTATAATTTTACTTGAATCACTATTTTCTTGAGCAATACATATAATATTAGAACGAGAAGCCAAATATTCAAAGACCTTTCCTGGAACAATTCCTTCTCCATTTTTAACCTTTGGAATCACCAACAAAAGTGCATCAGCAGCTTGTTGATACTTTACTATTTCCTCATGAGATACTGTGGGGATATGGTGAAATGGAATATTAGTCTTTTTAATATACTCATGGATATCTGTAGACATTGACCCAATACTTTCAAATAAAAAGTCCTTCTCTGGATTTCTTTCCTTTACAATCTTCAAAGCATCAAAAAATACATGAGGACCATATTTATCAGACATTGTCCCAGTATATCTGATGGTATATTTTTCTTTTTTATAAGCAGAAAGATCCAATGATCCGTCCGCTGGAAAATCTTCTTGATCAAAGCCATTTGGTATAATGGTGATCTTGCTATCTGAAACCTTATTGGTCTTTGATAAAAATAGAGACTTAAAACCATCACTTACAGTAACAATTTTATCAGATGACTCAATTACTTTTTTTTCTAATTTGGCATCTATTTTCTTAGAAATAGCAGTGTGCCCCAGAATATCATAATAATAGATATCCGTCCAAGGGTCTCTAAAATCCGATACCCAAGTAATTTTATCTTTTAATTTCTTTTTCAACTTCATCCCTATCAACTGTGTTGAATGAGGCGGACTAGTCGTAATAACATGTTGAATGCCCTGATCCTTTATAAGCTTCAAGGCAGCCTTATATCCATATTTCACCCAACCAACCCTTGGATCAGGAATGAAAAAATTGGAACGTATAGCATTCACTAACTTTTGACTGAATTTGGTATTATCTACATTAGAAAAACCTGCCGTTGGCACATTCGATTTACCTACGATTTTCGCATAGTAATTGATAGGTTCAAATGAATCTGTACGAATCACTTCTATGTTTGGATGAATATCCTTTTTCAAGGATGCATCAGTGGATGTATAAGATGCTTTGTTCTCATCCACTGTTAACACAAACACCTTAACTCCTTCTTTTGCTAGGTACTTTGAAAGCTTCAACCATCTCTGTACTCCAGCCCCTCCACTTGGTGGCCAATAATAGGTAATGACTAATAGTTTCTTCTCTTCCATCTATTCAATTATTAGTCTTCTATTTTCCTCACTTTATCCTCTTCTAGAAGATAGATTTCATTAGATTCAGAACAGGTTGCCATTCCATTTTCATTGAACTCCAAGCGATGTCCAAACTCACTCATCCAACCTATTTGAACAGCTGGGTTCCCAACTACCAAAGCATATGGTGCCACCTCTTTTGTCACTACTGTTCCAGCACCAATGAAGGCATATTCTCCGATATCATTTCCACAAACGATGGTTGAATTTGCTCCTAATGTAGCCCCTTTTCTAACGATGGTTTTAGCATACTGCCCTCTTCTATTCACCGCACTCCTTGGATTGATTACATTAGTAAACACCATAGAAGGCCCCAAGAATACATCATCTTCACAAGTCACTCCAGTATATATAGAAACATTATTCTGAACCTTCACATTGGAACCTAAAACTACCTCAGGGGAAACAACAACATTTTGGCCTAGATTACAACCTTTCCCTATTTGACAATTGGACATTATATGACTAAAATGCCAAATTTTAGTCCCTTCACCAATATGACAACCATCATCTATAACTGCTGTTTCGTGTGCGAAATAATTTTCCTTCATTCTATTTACGTTTAAAGGGGTGTGGTACTAATTCCAATTTTGCCAATGGATGATATTCACCAACCAGTCCAGTTGGTGCCTTATGTCTTATATCATGGACAATCTCAATAGCTTTTCTAGCTTCACTAATTCTAAATCCATGGCCATTTAAAATCCCTTGGTAAGAAAGATTATGTAAATCAGTAAATCCACCACTAAATTCAAATTCTTCTCCCTCTATATTAATCGACCGATAGGTTGTTAACCCTGACTCCTTAATTTCTTTTGGTAATACATCATAATTGATGCTTAAAAACCAACGAACCCTTGCCTGTTTAAACTCCAAATATCCAGCAGCACGATCATGCGTATGTATATGCACTGTATTGGACTGAATATCTCCAAAAATCCAACAAAGCATATCAAAGAAATGAACACCAATATTAGTTGCTATCCCTCCCGATTTTTCAACATCACCTTTCCATGAAGTATAATACCAATTACCTCTAGAGGTTAAATAAGTTAAATCAATATCATAAACCTTGTCCTTAGGCCCATTTGCCACCTTATTTTTTAAGGCAATTACACTTGGATGTAATCTCAATTGTAAAATATTGTATACGCTTCCACCTGTTTCTTTTTCCATTTCAGCTAGAAGGTCAATATTCCATGGGTTCAGTACAATTGGTTTTTCACAAATGACATCAGCCCCCTGTCTTAACCCAAATCTAATATGAGAATCATGCAGATAATTGGGAGTACAAACACTTACAAAATCTACGGCCTTATCCGTACGTTTCATTTTTTCTAAATGGCGATCAAATCGCTCAAACTCTACAAAAAAATCAGCTTCGGGAAAATAACTATCCATGACTCCTACAGAATCAAACTTATCATAAGAAGCTACCAGTTTATTTCCAGTACTATGGATAGCACGTAAGTGTCTTGGTGCTATATAACCAGCCACACCAATTAGAGCAAAATTCTTCATCTGATTCTTTTAACTATTCAAGTAGATCTTGACTCCCTAAATCATCTTCTGATTTAGTTTTTCTGATTGAATAAACAATATAACCAATTAACGCCATTATTATTAACATAGAAAAGATCAAAGAAATTGTCTCTCCAGTATAATAATTTGCTGGCTCAAATTTGAAAATAATAGTATGATTCCCAGCAGGAATTTTCATCCCACGCAATAAATAGTTCACTCTTACATGATCAACTTCTTCACCATCTATAATCGCTCTCCATCCTTTATTCGGTCCATACCAAATCTCAGAAAATACGGCAAATTGCTCACTAGAAGAAGAGAATGCATATTGAATCTCATCGGGAGCATAACTAGTCAATGATATAGAACCATTTCCATCTCCTTGGAAACCATTCGCATAATCATTGAACTCTTTAGCAAGAATGACAGCAGTACTACGAAGATCCATTTTACCTATAGCAGCAATTTCCTCATTAGGGTTTTGAACCACAGATAAATTGTTTACAAACCAGGCATTCCCAAATGCAACTGGATTCCGTTGAACTTGTTGGTCCTTGGTAATGATATATTTGGTGTTCAACATATTCAGCACCGAAGAATGTCCTTTTGAAATGTAGAAATCAATAACATCTTGATAGCGTTGTAATTTTGCTGCATGGTAACCACCAATAGTCTTGTGATAGTATGAACTGGAAGCAGAATTAAAGGTATTCACACTTAAATCAAAAACTCTATAATTTGGATCCTTATCCTTGAGGATTTCATAATCAGCTTTTCTTTCTTTAAAATTGGCAGAATACTGTCTTTTACTTACAAAACTTTCCTCATTCAAATATCTTCTACCAACTCCCCAAAGATCCACAACAATTGAAAGTCCCAAGACAAGAACAAATAGAGACTCCTTCATCTTCTTTTGAATCAATGCCCAAATTAACCCAGCAGCAAGAAGAACAAACATCAATGAACGTAAAGCATCACTCCTCATCAATGAAACTCTGTCGCTTACTAAACTATCAACCAGTCCCGCTTGTGCATACCTTGCATCACCTGCGGAGCTAAAATCAAACATCGCAGGCCCCAATACCGCAAAGAAAAGAGCAAATCCACCACTTATAAGTGTTGCCATTTTCAATTTCTTCAGTAAGTCTTCTTTTTCATATTTACCTTTAACAATGTTTGATAACACAATTGTTCCCAGAATAGGAACAAAGAAAGAAGTAACGGTCAAGACAGAGTTCGGAGATCTAAATTTATTTAACATGGGTAAATAATCAAATAGAATTCTATTCAACCACAAATTCTTACCAAAGGACATCAAAACTGTCAAGCCTATAGCTGAAACTATCCACCATTTATACCTTCCTTTCACCATCATAGTTCCTAGTATAAATAAGAACACCATGATAGCGCCAAAATAAGTTGGTCCACTAGTAAATGGTAATGCCCCCCAATATAGTGGTGCTTTGGGATTATCTCCTAACCGAGCACCACGCTTACTTAAATCCTTATAAAATTTAGAATCCTTTCCTACAGGTTCTGCTGATCCTCCACCAACAATTCCAGGAATAAATGAGGATAATACGTCCATGGTCCCATTACTCCACATCATAGCATACTCCCAATCCAATCCATTTACAGCACTACTACCTGTAGAAGCAGAATTAGCATCAGCAGCCAAAATTGGTTTACCACGCATTGTATCTTTAGAATATTCATAAGTAGTCCACAACTTTGATGCAGAAGAGCCAACAGCCAATAATAGTCCAAGCACAAGTATAGCGCTTGCTTTAAAAAATGACCCTAATTCTTTTTTCTTATAGTCATGAACCAACTGCATAACAATGTAGATCAACAAACAGAGTGCTAAGTAATAGGTCATTTGAAAGTGATTCGCATTTAGATTTAATGCCATCCCTAAAGCAAAAACGATCCCTCCAAATAAGAACTTTCTTTTATATGTTAAAATCACCCCAAGAACAATAGGAGCAAAGAAGATTAAACTTCTAATTTTTGTTGCATGACCGGCTTCAAATAAAACCAAATTATTAGTTGTCAAACCGAATGCAAGCGCACCCAAAATACTAATCCATGGATTTGCACCAAAAAACACCAACATGATATAAAAACAGATCATCGCTCCAATAAAATACCCTATTGGACGCTTGATAAACAAATTTGATATTTGCTCAACCAATCTAATCTTATTGCCATCCTGTGGAGCATTTATTTGGTAAGCTGGCATCCCCCCAAACATAGAATTTGTCCATAGGGAAGATTTCCCTGTTTCCTCTTTATGATCCTTCAATTCTTTTGAGGCTCCTTCAAAAGAAATAATATCACCCTGCCTAACCTTTTTCCCTTCCAATTGTGGAGAAAAATAAATACTATTAATTATGAGAAAAATGATAACGGCCAAACCATGCGGCATCGCTTTGGAAAGCATAGATTTTATAGACATAATTTTTTATTGGTAAATTTCCAGTAAACATAATATCCCCAGACTTAGGGATGAAAACAAATGTACTATTTAATACCTAAAATACAAAAGTTGAAATACAGTCCTTACAGCTAGTATGTATGTCAAAAATGACAAGAAAAAAATGACGATTTACTGCATTCTTTATTCAACTTAAAAATTCATTTTTATTATCTTGCATTCACAATTCAAAAACAATTATTTTGGAATTGTTTACACTAATCTTATAGAATCCCCAACCTAGTACCTATTTACAGTTGGATAGAAGATACAAATGGAAAAACACCAACATAATTTCAGAGTATTTTATGCAGATACTGACCAAATGGGCGTCATGTATCATGCCAACTATATTAAATACTTTGAATTGGGAAGGACTGAATTACTCAGATCTTGTGGATTAGTCTATCAGAAACTGGAAAAAGAAGGATTGATGACTCCAGTCATTAATCTAGAAGTAAAGTATATTAAACCTGCCTTTTACGACCAGATTCTAACAGTATATACATGGGTGTCTTCCCTAAAGAATGCTAGAATAGAATTCAGTTATGAATTACAAAATGAGGATGGAGATACTTTAACCATTGCCAAAACACAATTGGTTTTCCTCGATGTAAACACCAAACGTCCAGCGAATCATTTTGCCGACGAATTAAAACAAAAAATTAACCATTATATCATACAACAAAAAGCATGAAACGATTTTATATCACCCTATTTACCAGCCTATGTCTTAGCCTTCAATTAAAGGCGGATGAAGGGATGTGGATACCTATGTTATTGGAGCAGCTCAACGAAGCAGAGATGATAGATATGGGAATGGAGTTAACCGCTGATGATATTTATAATATCAACCAATCGAGCTTGAAGGATGCTATTGTTCATTTCGGAGGAGGTTGTACTGCTGAAATGATTTCAAGCAAAGGTCTACTATTAACCAATCATCACTGTGGATATGGTGAAATCCAAAATCATAGTTCAGTTGAAAATGATTATTTAACAGATGGTTTCTGGGCAAGTTCTCCTGATGAAGAATTAACCAACCCAGGCTTAACAGCTACATTCATTAAATATATGAAAGATGTAACAGCTGAAGTTTTGATGGGTGTTACTGATGATATGCCATTAGATGAACAAAAAAAAATCACTAACGAAAACCGAAAAGGGATAAAAGGAAAAGCACTTGAGGGTACTCATTATGATGCCTATATTAAGCCATTTTTCAAAGGGAATAAATATTATATGTTTGTTACCGAAACATTTAATGATGTCAGATTGGTTGGTGCTCCTCCTTCATCAATTGGTAAATATGGCGCAGATACAGACAACTGGGTTTGGCCTAGACATACTGGTGATTTTTCAATTTTCAGAATATATGCTAATGAAAATAATGAGCCAGCAGATTATAATGAATCAAATGTACCCTATCAACCAGCACACCATCTTCCAGTTTCAATAAAAGGAATTGAAAAAGGTGACTTCACAATGGTTTTCGGTTTCCCTGGTAGAACAAATGAATATCTTCCCTCTTCATCTATAGATCAAACATTAAATGTACTGAATCCTGCTAAAATCGATTTCCGTAAAACATCCTTGGGAATCATGGACAAAAAGATGCGTAGAAACGATAAAACACGTATTCAATATGCAGCAAAATATGCATCCATAGCGAACTACTACAAAAAATGGATTGGTGAAAACACAGGTCTTAAGGAAAGTAAAGCTCTTAGAAGAAAAATGGGTTACGAAACCAAATTCCAATCCATAGTAGAGCAAAACAACATTTACTCTCAGTACAAAAACTTACTACCTTCAATGAAGGAAATCTATTCCAAAAATGAAAGCTACGCTTTAGCAAGGGATCTTTTTATTGAGACAGCATACTACAATATTTCTTCTATGCGATTTTGTTTCAATATCCTAGGACTAGAGGAAAGCATGTCAAAATCAGAAGAGCTTCAAAAAAAGGCACTGAAGAAACTAATCGGATCATCTACTAAATATTTTAAAAATTTAGATCCAGAGGTTGACCAAGAAGTACTTCGTTCTTTGATCTTAATGCATCCCAAATATCTTCAGTCGGGAATGTACCCTTCAAGCTTTGATAAATTTCTTACTCTATCAAATCAAAAATTTGAATCAGTAATAAGTAAAGCCTACAACAAATCAAACTTAATGTCTTCTAATAGATTCATGAAATTGGCAAATGTGTCTCCAAAAAAGGCAATGAAAATCCTAAAAAAGGATCCAATTTATTCTATTTTCAAGGAGTATAGAGATAATTACAATGCTAATGTTCGTCCTACCTACAACCAAAATAAAGAACAGCTTGATCAGTTGATGAAACAGTATATGCAAGCGCAAATGGATGTATTTCCAAACAAACGTTTCTACCCTGATGCAAATAGTACACTTAGATTAAGTTATGGAACTGTTCAAGGAATGTCTCCTAAGGATGCGGTTAACTATGACTATATCACAACTATGGACGGATTAATGGCTAAATATATCCCAGGAGATTATGAATTTGATCTTCCAAAAGGTTTGGTTGATTTGTACCACAACAAGGACTACGGACAATACGCTGCTAAAGATGGTTCAATGCCCGTTTGTTTTATAGCCTCCAATCACACAACAGGAGGAAACTCAGGTTCTCCAGCCCTAAATGCTAAAGGTGAATTGATCGGTTTAAATTTTGACCGTGCATGGGAAGGAACAATGAGTGACATCAATTATGATGTAAACCGCTGCCGAAACATTATGGTAGACATCCGCTATGTATTATTTATCATCGATAAATATGCAGGAGCGGGGTATTTAGTTGAAGAAATGGATATTATTAAATAAATAAAAGATGGGTGAAGGATAACTACTTCACCCATTTTTTTGATCAACCTTTTATTATGGAAGAGCGATTAGATATTCTAGATAGATTTGGAAACCTGACAGGCAAATCTGAAACGAAATCTACAATTAAGAAGCAAGGAATATGGCACCACACGGTTCATATTTGGATGATGAATGAAAACAATCAATTATTGCTTCAAAAAAGAGCCGTCAATAAAACACTATATCCAGGACTTTGGGATATTTCAGTTGGAGGTCACATCAGGTCAGGGGAATCAAAGGAAAATGCTGCAATTCGAGAGATAGCGGAGGAGATCCTTATGGATTTACCGGAAGAAAGATTAAACTTTCAATATAGCATTAGCAATTGTAAGATGGATGATGATGGAATAGAAATACGAGCCATCAATCATATCTTTACAGTGATTTTAGATACAAATAAAGACGTTTATTCTGTAGACAATGAAGAAGTTCAAGATCTCAAATGGGTTGATTTAGACGCATTAGATGATCTATTTTTTGATGTCGACACCCATGAATTAGTTCCTCATGGAGATAAATATTACAATGTACTTTTAGAGGTATTAAACCAGATATAATTCCCTTAAAATAAGGCAAAAAAAAACTCGTGATAAAATCACGAGTTTTTTTTTTGTTTTCAATTAAGCTTAAGCTTGTCCAGTTGGACCACCAAAGTTAAATGGAACCTGAGGTTGATTATCATCAATCGATCCATGCATAGATTCAAATTTTCTTAAATTTTCTCCCAATGCAGCATACAATCTTTTTGCATGCTCTGGAGTTAAGATAATTCTAGACTGTACACGAGCCTTAGGCATTCCCGGCATGATGTTGATAAAATCAACAACAAATTCGCTTTGAGAATGGTTGATAACCGCTAGGTTACTATATTTTCCTTGAGCTATCTCTTCAGATAGCTCAATATTTACGTTATTTTTCTTTTCGTCGCTCATAAGATATATTACTCTGCTGATGCTGGATCAATAGCATCTTTACGATATACGATTGTACTTTCATACTCTCTAAGTCCTGTTCCTGCCGGGATTTTATGCCCAACAATAACGTTCTCTTTAAGACCTTCAAGATAATCTACTTTACCGGCTACTGCAGCTTCATTAAGAACCTTAGTAGTTTCCTGGAAGGAAGCAGCAGACATAAAGCTTTTCGTTTGAAGCGAAGCACGGGTAATTCCTTGTAGAATTGGTGTAGCTGTAGCAGGTTGAGCATCTCTATATTGAACCAAAGTCATATCCTTACGTTTCAACATTGAATTCTCATCACGCAACTTTCTCAAAGATACGATTTGACCTTCTTTCATCTCTGGAGAGTCTCCAGCATCAGTAACAACCTTCTGCATAAAGATCCAGTCATTCTCTTCAAGGAATTCGTTCTTGTGAACTAAGTTTCCTTCTAAGAATTTAGTATCCCCTTGATCAGAAATTTGAAGCTTACGCATCATTTGTCTAACAACAACCTCAAAGTGCTTATCGTTAATTTTTACACCCTGAAGACGATATACCTCTTGGATTTCATTTACCAAGTACTGCTGAACAGCTGTTGGCCCTTTAATCGCAAGAATATCTTTAGGAGTAATAGCACCATCAGACATTGGGAATCCAGCTTTAACGAAATCGTTTTCTTGAACTAGAATCTGTTTAGATAGAGAAATAAGATATTTCTTCACCTGAGCAGTTTTAGAAGTAACGATTACTTCACGATTACCACGTTTGATTTTACCATAACTAACAATACCGTCAATCTCAGAAACTACTGATGGATTAGAAGGGTTACGTGCCTCGAATAACTCTGTTACTCTTGGAAGACCCCCTGTAATATCACCAGACTTAGCTGTTGATCTTGGTATTTTTGAAAGAATCTTACCAGCAATAATTTTGTCTCCTTCTTTAACTACAACGTGTGCACCTACCGGTAAGTTGTAGAATTTCAAAGTTTCTCCTTTAGAGTCAACAATCTTAATCGTTGGAATTTTCTTCTTATCTCTAGATTCAGAAATTACTTTCTCTTGGAATCCTGTTTGCTCATCAATCTCAGTTCTACAAGTAATACCTTCAACTAAGTTTTCATAAACAACAGTACCCTTTATTTCAGAAAGAATTACTGCATTAAATGGATCCCATTCACAGATAATATCACCTTTCTTCAATTTAGCGCCAGACTTCACTTTCATGATAGCACCATAAGGGATATTATTAGTATTCATGACGATACCAGTATTTTCATCTACTAGTTTCATCTCAGCTGTACGACCAATTACGATCTCTGAAGCATTACCTGCGGCATCTTCACCTTTAACAGTACGTAATTCATCAAAATGAATTGTACCATCATATTTAGCTGTAAATGTATTCTCTTGAGCAGATCCAGATGCAACCCCACCGACGTGGAACGTACGTAGTGTAAGCTGTGTACCCGGTTCACCAATTGATTGTGCTGCAACAACACCAACAGCTTCACCTTTTGGTACCATACGGTTAGTAGAAAGATTTCTACCATAACACTTCGCACAAATACCTTTCTTAGTTTCACAAGTAAGTACTGAACGGATATCAACTGTCTCAATTGGAGAATTTCCAATAGCTTCAGCAATTTCCTCTGTAATTTCACCACCTGCCTCAACAAGTACTTCAGCAGATTTAGGGTGAATTACATCATGCAATGAAGTTCTACCAACGATACGTTCAGCCAATGTCTCAACAATATCTTCGTTTTTCTTCAAGGCCTGACCAACCAATCCTCTTAGCGTACCACAATCTTCTTGAGTTACGATAACATCTTGAGATACATCAACCAAACGACGAGTTAAGTAACCCGCATCGGCTGTCTTAAGAGCAGTATCGGCAAGACCTTTACGTGCACCGTGAGTTGAGATAAAGTACTCAAGAATAGAAAGACCTTCCTTAAAGTTCGAGATAATCGGGTTTTCAATAATAGAACCACCTGTAGATCCAGATTTTTGAGGTTTCGCCATCAATCCACGCATACCAGTAAGCTGACGAATCTGTTCTTTCGATCCCCTCGCTCCAGAATCCAACATCATATATACTGAGTTGAATCCTTGTTGATCTGAACTTAATCGCTTCATAGCAATTTCAGTCAACTGAGAGTTCGTTTTAGTCCAAACATCAATAACCTGGTTGTAACGCTCATTATTAGTGATCAAACCTAGATTATAGTTATCCATGATACCATCCACTTGGCTAGTAGCATCTGCAACCATATCCTTTTTCTCTGGTGGAATGATAATATCACCCAATGAGAACGAAAGACCACCTTTAAAGGCCATATAATAACCTAATCCTTTAATATCATCCAAGAATGCAGATGTAGTAGGAATATCAGTTACTTTAAGAACTCTACCAATAATATCTCTCAATGCTTTCTTTGTCAATACCTCATCGATATATCCAACCTCAGCAGGAACAACATCATTAAATAGAACTCTACCAACAGTAGTGTCAATTAGTGAGTAGTATTCTTCACCATTCTCATTAACATCTCTTAAGTAACAAGAGATATTAGCGTTAAGTTCAACTTTACCTTCATTGAAAGCAATACGAACCTCCTCTGGAGAATAGAAACGGATACCTTCACCTTTTACAACAACATCTCCTAAGGTTTTTTTGGACTTTGTCATATAGTAAAGTCCTAATACCATATCCTGAGAAGGTACCGTAATTGGAGCTCCATTCGCAGGGTTCAAGATATTGTGTGATCCCAACATAAGTACTTGAGCCTCTAAAATAGCCTCAGGTCCAAGTGGTAAGTGAACAGCCATCTGGTCACCATCAAAATCGGCATTGAAGGCCGTACATGCTAGTGGATGTAACTGAATCGCTTTTCCTTCGATCAACTTAGGTTGGAATGCCTGGATACCTAATCTGTGCAAAGTAGGAGCACGGTTAAGTAATACAGGATGTCCTTTAATTACATTTTCCAAGATATCCCAAACTACAGGATCCTTTCTGTCAATAATTTTCTTAGCAGATTTCACGGTCTTAACGATACCACGTTCCATCAACTTTCTTACGACAAATGGTTTGTACAATTCAGCTGCCATATCTTTTGGCAAACCACATTCGTACATCTTTAGTTCAGGTCCAACAACAATTACCGAACGTGCAGAATAATCAACACGCTTACCAAGTAAGTTTTGACGGAATCTACCTTGCTTACCTTTCAATGAATCAGAAAGGGATTTCAATGCTCTGTTAGAATCAGTTTTAACAGCAGATGCTTTTCTTGTATTATCCAATAAAGAATCTACAGATTCCTGAAGCATACGTTTTTCATTACGTAAAATTACTTCTGGAGCTTTTATTTCGATCAATCTTTTCAGACGGTTATTACGAATAATAACTCTTCTATAAAGATCATTTAAATCTGAAGTAGCGAATCTACCACCATCTAGAGGTACCAATGGTCTTAATTCTGGTGGAATTACCGGAACAACCTTTAATATCATCCATTCTGGACGGTTCTCAATTCTTTTATTTGCACCAATGAATGATTCAACAACAGAAAGACGCTTTAAAGCCTCATTCTTACGTTGCTGAGATGTCTCGTTACTTGCCTTGTGACGCAATTCGTACGAAAGAGCCTCTAGATCAATTGTAGACAACAGACCATGAAGTGCTTCAGCACCCATTTTAGCGATAAATTTATCTGGATCTTTATCATCCAAATACATGTTCTCACGTGGAAGTTTTTCCATTACGTCAAGATATTCCTCTTCTGTAAGGAAATCCATACGTTTCAATGATTCACCTTCCTCATTTGTAGCAATACCAGCTTGGATAACAACATATCTCTCATAGTAGATAATCATATCCAATTTCTTGGTTGGAAGACCAAGAAGGTATCCTATTTTGTTCGGTAAAGAACGGAAATACCAAATATGAACTACAGGTACAATCAATTGGATATGTCCCATACGCTCACGACGTACTTTTTTCTCCGTTACTTCAACACCACATCTATCACAAACGATTCCCTTGTAGCGAATACGCTTATATTTACCACAATGGCATTCGTAGTCCTTTACAGGTCCGAAAATTCTTTCACAGAACAAACCATCTCTTTCCGGCTTATAGGTACGGTAGTTAATAGTTTCCGGTTTCAATACTTCACCACTTGAGTGCTCAAGAATGTGCTCAGGTGAAGAAAGACTTATGATTATTTTATCAAATTTACCGGTGTTCGATTTTTCGTTAATTCTGGCCATACTGCTATGAATTAAAAATTTTATAAGAAGCTTTATATATCCAAAAAGCCCGAAGGCTCTTTGGTTTTAGTCTAGAGTGATTTTCAGACCTAGTCCTTGTAATTCATTCAATAATACATTGAACGATTCAGGAACTCTTGGTTCTGGCATTTTTTCACCTTTAACAATAGCTTCGTACGTTTTAGCTCTACCTACAACATCATCAGATTTAACAGTCAAGATTTCTCTTAGGATATGAGAAGCTCCAAAGGCCTCTAGAGCCCAAACTTCCATTTCCCCGAAACGCTGACCACCAAACTGTGCCTTACCACCCAATGGTTGCTGAGTGATTAATGAGTAAGGTCCAATAGAACGAGCGTGCATTTTATCGTCAACCATGTGACCAAGTTTCAACATGTAAATAATACCTACAGTTGCCGGCTGATCGAAACGTTCTCCCGTTCCACCGTCGTATAGGTAAGTATGTCCAAACTCTGGCACATTAGCTTCCTTCGTATATTCAGTAATCTCATCTAGAGATGCACCATCGAAAATATGCGTAGCAAATTTCTTATCCAGTTTCTGACCTGCCCATCCAAGAACAGTTTCATAAATCTGACCAAGGTTCATACGAGAAGGTACCCCAAGTGGGTTAAGTACGATATCTACAGGCGTACCATCTTCCAGGAATGGAAGATCCTCATCTCTTACAATTCTTGCTACAATACCTTTATTTCCGTGACGACCTGCCATCTTATCACCTACTTTCAGCTTACGCTTCTTAGCGATGTAAACCTTAGCAAGTTTCAAGATTCCAGTTGGTAATTCATCTCCAACAGAAATAGCAAATTTCTTTCTTCTTAACACACCTTGAATGTCACCAAATTTGATAACATAATTGTGAAGAACAGTTCTTACTTGCTCGTTTCTCTCATCATCAACAGTCCAATTCTCAGATCCAACAGTAATATAGTCATCGATGCTGTTCAACACTTTCAAAGTGAACTTCGTTCCTTTAGGAATGACTTCCTCTTCTAGAGCATTTCTAACACCTTGAGAAGTTTTCCCACTAATAAGCTTAGCTAATTTATCAACTAAACGTTCTTTTAGTGCCGCAATATCTGCATTGAAATCTTCATCCAGTTCAGCGATCAATTCCTTATCTCTTGCTCTATCTCTTTTATCCTTGATAGTTCTTGAGAAAAGTTTCTTGTCAATAACAACACCTCTAAGTGATGGCGATGTTTTCAAAGAAGCATCTTTTACGTCTCCAGCTTTATCACCGAAAATAGCACGTAAAAGTTTTTCCTCTGGAGTTGGATCAGATTCCCCTTTTGGAGTAATCTTACCAATTAAAATATCACCTGGTTTGATATGAGCTCCGATACGAATCATACCGTTTTCATCCAAGTCCTTAGTAGCTTCCTCACTGATATTTGGAATATCTGGAGTCAATTCTTCTGGTCCTAGTTTTGTATCTCTAACCTCAAGTGTATATTCATCAATGTGGATTGATGTAAAGATATCATCACGTACAACACGTTCTGAAATTACAATCGCATCCTCAAAGTTATATCCTTTCCAAGGCATGAAGGCAACCTTCATATTTTTACCAAGCGCTAATTCACCTTTTTCAGTAGCATAACCCTCAGATAATACTTCTCCTTTTTCAACTCTCTCACCAACCTGAACGATTGGACGAAGGTTAATAGAAGTACCCTGATTAGTTTTTCTAAATTTAATTAGATCATAAGAAACATCATCACCCTCAAAGCTCAAAAGTCTTTGATCATCAGTACGGTCATATGTGATAACAATTTTATTAGCATCAACATATTTTACTGTACCGTTCCCTTCTGCATTCATTAATACACGGGAATCTTTTGCAACCTGACCTTCTAAACCGGTACCTACAATTGGCGACTCAGACACCATCAAAGGAACTGCTTGACGCATCATATTCGATCCCATCAAAGCACGGTTGGCATCATCATGCTCCAAGAATGGAATCAATGATGCAGAAATAGAAGCAATCTGGTTAGGTGCAACGTCCATATAATTAAGACGAGTTGGTTCAAGAACTGGGAAATCTCCCATTTCTCTAGCCTTAACCTTATCGTTCAAAAATGCACCCTTTTCATCAACTGGGGCATTTGCTTGAGCGATAATACAGTTATCTTCTTCCTCGGCACTTAAATACAATGGTACATTAGTAAGATCCACGACACCATTATCTACCTTACGGTATGGAGTTTCAATGAATCCCATCTTATTTACCTTTGCAAATACACAAAGAGAAGAAATCAGACCAATATTTGGCCCCTCTGGAGTTTCGATAGGACAAAGACGACCATAATGAGTATAGTGAACGTCACGAACCTCGAAACCTGCTCTTTCTCTCGATAAACCACCTGGCCCAAGAGCTGAAAGACGCCTTTTGTGCGTTATTTCAGATAATAGGTTGGTTTGATCCATAAACTGAGACAATTGATTTGTCCCAAAGAATGAATTAATTACCGATGAAAGTGTTTTAGCATTGATCAAATCTACCGGAGTGAAGACTTCGTTATCACGAACATTCATACGCTCACGGATAGTTCTTGCCATACGAGCAAGACCAACACCAAACTGGTTATATAATTGTTCACCTACAGTACGAACACGTCTGTTACTAAGGTGATCGATATCATCAACTTCTGCTTTTGAATTGATCAATTCAATAAGATACTTAATAATCTTAATGATGTCCTCTTTTGTAAGAACCATTTGATCCATTCCAATATCCGAATTCAGTTTTTTGTTAATTCTATAACGTCCAACTTCACCCAGATTATATCTTGTTTCAGAGAAGAATAATTTGTCAATAATTCCTCTTGCTGTCTCTTCATCAGGCGGCTCCGCATTACGCAATTGACGATAGATGTGTTCTACTGCCTCTTTCTCAGAGTTAGTAGGGTCCTTCTGAAGAGTATTGTGGATAATTGCATGATCTGCAGCATCAGCTCCGGTCTTGTGAGTAAGAATAGTCTTTACTCCTGATTCCAAAATGATCTCTACAGTTTCTTTATCCAATTCAGTATCACGATCAAGTAATACTTCATTTCTTTCGATAGAAACTACCTCTCCTGTATCTTCATCAACGAAGTCTTCAAACCACGTTTTTAATACACGAGCAGCTAATCGCTTACCGATTGCCTTCTTAAGGGCAGATTTATTCACTTTGATTTCTTCTGCAAGATCAAATATCTCAAGGATATCTTTATCACGCTCAAAACCAATAGCACGTAACAATGTAGTTACAGGCAATTTCTTTTTACGGTCGATATATGCATACATTACCGAATTGATATCGGTAGCAAATTCGATCCATGATCCTTTAAAAGGAATAATACGAGCTGAGTACAATTTTGTACCGTTCGCATGATAACTTTGACCAAAGAAAACACCAGGAGAACGGTGTAATTGTGAAACAATAATACGTTCTGCACCATTGATTACAAAACTACCTCGAGGTGTCATATAAGGAATAGTTCCCAAATAAACATCTTGAACGATCGTCTCGAAATCCTCATGTTCTGGATCAGTACAGTAAAGCTTAAGCCTAGCCTTTAACGGTACACTATATGTAAGACCTCTTTCGATACATTCGTTTAAAGAATATCTCGGTGGATCTACAAAGTAATCTAAAAACTCAAGTACGAATTGATTTCTCGTATCCGTAATTGGGAAGTTTTCAGAAAAAACCTTGTAAAGACCTTCAGTCTCACGATCTTCAGTTTTTGTATCTAATTGAAAAAAGTCTTGAAAAGTCTTCAGCTGAATATCCAAAAAGTCAGGATATGCCACCTCCGATTTTATCGACTTAAAGTTGATTCGTTGGTTCTTTTTGATACTACTCAAGGGTCAAAGTTTTAAAGTTGAAATCAATGATATATCACTAAACACAAAAGGGTTTAGGTATCCCGAGTTATCGGGATGCCTAAACCTTAAGGTCTAAATAAGAGTAATCTTACTTCAATTCTACCTCAGCTCCAGCTTCTTCTAGTTGAGCTTTAAGAGCTTCTGCTTCATCCTTAGGGATTCCTTCTTTTACTGCTGAAGGAACTCCATCAACAACTGCTTTTGCCTCTTTAAGACCCAATCCAGTCAATTCTTTTACCAACTTAACGACTGCTAGTTTTGCTCCACCTGCAGCTTTAAGAATTACATCGAATTCTGTTTGTGCTTCTTCGGCGTCACCACCAGCAGCTGGTCCTGCAACTGCAACTGCTGCTGCAGCTGGCTCAATACCATACTCATCTTTAAGGATAGTAGCTAATTCGTTAACTTCTTTAACTGTTAAGTTAACTAATTGCTCTGCGAAATCTTTCAAATCTGCCATGACAGTAATTTTTGTCTATGTGTTAATGATAGTCGTAATTGTAAACTCTTAGAGAGCGAGTGCGTAATACTACTCTCCTTTTTCTTGTAATGTTTTGACGATACCCGCCAAAGTATTCCCTCCAGACTGTAGTGCAGAAATAACATTCTGTGCTGGTGACTGAAGAAGGGTAATAATTTCTCCTAGGAGTTCCTCTTTAGACTTAAGACTTGCTAGAGCATTTAACTGATCAGCACCTAAGTATACAGATTCTTCCACGAATGCACCTTTCAGTGCAGGCATTTCGGATTTGTTCTTTTTTGTAAATTCTTTAATGATTTTAGCAGGCTGGTTTGCAGTCTCACTAAGCATCAAAGCCGTACTACCTTTAAGGCTACCGTATAGTTCTGACATTTCTTTGTCAGATGCTTCCATAGCCTTTTGAAGCAAGGTATTTTTAACAACCTGAAGTTTAACATCTTTAGAAAAACAAAGTCTTCTTAGTTCGCTAGTTTTCCCAGCGTCCATACCTTCCAATGAAGCAAGGTAAATAGTTTTGTTTTCCTGTAAAACAGCCGTTAAAGCTTCAACTTGTTGGTGTTTTTGTTCTCTGGTCATTGCCATGATCGTAGAGATTT
>MAAC01010465.1_pt1 | contig 53007 bp, 41 predicted proteins | sample 1115981 | NCBI WGS metagenome assembly MAAC01 (sample SAMN04961126, study PRJNA320927) | seawater metagenome | isolation source: sample BD02T64 sea water enriched with oil for 64 days | place: USA:Gulf of Mexico | collected 2013-07-27 | reverse complement strand
CTTAGACTAAACAACAACATCTACGTTGGCCCCCAATGCCACACTGGCATTGATCTCTGTAGCATTGGTTACAACTTTTGTGGATGCAGCATCAGTAACGGGATCTAAGGTTGTCTCATCTACAGCATCGTCTAAATCTGCACCTGACGCTGTCTCTGGAACGGGGGCACTACCAGAGCCATGAAAATCACCTGCGGCTCTTGGATTGTTATCCAGACCTCGGTTTAAACCGATAAGGCCTGTCTGCAATGCATTGGTTATATTCATCACTATATCCATTTATAAAAAGTATTTAATTCATATATTTAAAATATTTTTCAGGAGCAACTTAAAGAAACCCCATAAAATCGTAAATTAAAAAATACTTAGCACAAACCATTATAGCTCATTTATTACTCAATTCAAATATTTAGCAAAAAGTCCTAAAGTATTTGCTGTAACTGCAGGTATCTACTTGCCGCTATTGGAGTTTTGTCAAGCAGATACGGGACAACACCTAACAGAGGGGCATTGATCGCACTTTGCAAGGTGGCCACACTCTCCTCACTGGCCTCCATTTCTGGATCTATATGGTTGGCTACCCAGCCTGCTAAAGTAAGCCCATCTCTATTGATGGCCTCTACTGTCAAGAGAGCGTGACTGATACACCCCAACTTGACTCCAACGACTAAGATTACCGGCAGGGACAGTGCCTTGGGAAGCTCCGCCAAAGTCTCGCGATTGTTTAATGGCACCCGCCAGCCGCCCGCCCCCTCTACCAAGACAAAGTCAGCTCTATTCATCATAGCTCCACGACAAAAACCACTGATTCTCTGCAGGTCCAGAGTCTTGCCCTCCGCTTTCGCCGCAATATGTGGTGCTATTGCCCGCTCCAGCGCTATCGGGTTGACTTGCTGATAAGTTAACTTCACCGATGACGACTGCATTAATTTCAGGGCATCTTCGTTGCGTAGCCCCTCCTCGGTCATCACGCTCCCCGCGGCAATTGGCTTTAAGCCGAAGCAGCTCATTTCTCGCTGCTTAGCAACCTCTAACAAAGCTTGCGAAATAAAAGTTTTACCTACATCGGTATCCGTTCCGGCGATAAAAAACTTGTGCTTGGCCATTTTCATTTCCCAGTTCAAGGACTAAATTGTCACTTTTTTCTCAACAGTAAATAGTAAACTTCGTAAGTAGCTGGCAATTTGCCATTTTTCTGACGAAAACTCTCATAGTTGGATTTAAACTTGCCCACCCTTGCCCTGCCGGTGAGACCTTTGTTCTCTCCAACATTCATATTATGCGCACCGATGTTTTTAAGCTCCGAGGTTATTTCCGATAACTTATTATACTCGAGCACTCTAATTTCACGGCGCTGCCTCTCTACTTGCAAATTTACTGGCAGGGCTGCAAGCACTTCTTCCAGCGCGACAAATTTGTTCACATGTACATTTTGATCGACATCGGCCCAAGACTCTCGCAATTCAAACAAACTGCTCGGCCCAAGACTCGAAATCACCGCGCTGCCGCCACTGTTAAGCACTCGGGCTAACTCTTTAAAAAGTTGCGTAAGACTAGAACACCATTGAATAGCTAAACTTGAATACAACTGTGCAACGCTGTTTTCTGCGAGAGGCAACGCCTCTGCATCGGCACACAGCCAATGCGCACCTGACAACCCCCTGGTGCTTCGGGCATGTTGCAGCATTCCCTGTGCAATATCCAGGCAAATTAAATCCCTGTGCGGATAGATATCGGTGAGATGCCTCGAAAAATAACCGGTACCACAACCTAAATCTAATATTCTTCCTGTTGCACAAATAGATGGATCTAGCCATTCCAACAACTGCTCGCCAACATCTTGTTGCAGCGCCGCCGCTTTATCATAAGTGCCCGCTGCCTTGCTAAAAGAATCTGCAACTCTGATTTTGTCAATTATCGCAGCCATCTAATAGCGACCTGCATCAATGCGCTGGGTAAATCCAACCAATTCATCCGCCAGCCATTGCGGGTCAGAAATAAAAGGCAAATGCCCAGCTTCAGGAATTTCCAGGCCAGTAATGTTTATTCCCATTGCGCCAATCAAATGTCGCACCTTCCGAGGAACTAACTGATCCATTTCAGCGTAAAAATGCAGAGATGGCACGCCAAGCTGCCCTAGCGATTGCCTTAGATCATGTTTTAACAATTGCAAACTGGCACACAGCTGCTGGTGTTCAATATTCTTATCCACAGCCCGCAAATGATTTAACACAGCTTTTTGCTGGCTACCATTTTGGACTTGTAACAGAAAAAATCTCGACAAGGTTTTTTCTGGTTGCCGGATCAGATTAGCTTCAAAAGCTGCAAAATCATCCGCCGACATTGCCTCGGTCCAATCATCTCTTTGTACAAAACAGGGATTGCAAGCGATGGTGACCAAAGCTTTTATCCGCAGCTGTAATTTCTGGGCCAGTGCGATAGCCAACATTCCACCAAGAGACCAACCCAACAAGATACTATTATCTGGCACTTTATCTGCCAGAGCCGATACTACCGACTGCAGTGAATAATTTTCAGAGTCAGAGACTGTGGATAACCCCAGCCCCGGTAGATCAATACAAGTAATTGAGTAATGCTCAGTCAGAAATGGTAGCCAGGGCTGCCAGATATCACTACTGGTTCCCCAGCCGTGCAGCAACACCAAGTCAGGCTTAGCAGATTGAGTTTTTTTAATATGGATATTCAAATTTAATCTCTTTTACCACTGTGGCTAAAGCCGCCAACAGCTGTTGTAAATCATCGAGGCTATGGGCGGCACTAAAAGTGACTCTAAGCCTCGCCTGGTTTAGCGGAACCGTTGGTGTGCGGATCGCTTTAACTTGCACCCCCAAACTCGATAGCTTTTCACTGATAGCGACAGCAGTATGCTCTGCCCCTATCATTATCGGCTGAATAGCCGTATCAGAAGGTAGCAACACTAAGCCAAGCTGCTCACAACCGCTTTTAAACCGGGAGATCAACAGCTGCAAGTGTTCTCTGCGCCAACTCTCTTTTTGAATCAGTTTTAAACTAGTGCGCGAGGCTGCTGCAACAGCCGGTGGCATACTGGTGGTATAGATATAAGTACGAGAAAATTGGATCAATGTTTCTATTAAAGCATCGCTGCCAGCAACAAAAGCTCCCGATGTACCAAAGGCCTTCCCCAATGTACCCATCAACACTGGCACTTGCTGCTCACTGAGCTTGTACAACTCACTGCACCCCGCCCCAGTTTCTCCCAGAACGCCAATGCCGTGCGCGTCATCTATCATCAACCAGGCATTGTGCTGCAGTGCTTTGTCGGCTAAAGCGGGTAAATTTGCTATATTGCCGTCCATACTAAACACTGCATCTGTTACTACCAATTTACGGTTGGCAGTGGAGCGCACTAATTTCTTCTCCAGGCTATCGACATCGTTATGCAGATAGCGCTGGAACTTAGCGCCAGATAATAATCCGCCATCGAGCAGTGATGCATGATTGAGCTTATCTTGAAAAACCGCATCAGTTTTACCTAAAAGAGCATTGATTACCCCGACATTAGCCATGTAACCACTGCAAAAAAGCAGCGCTCTGGAGCGATTACAAAATTCTGCCAACTCTAATTCTAGCTCATGGTGATGGTGACTGTGACCATTCACCAAATGGGAAGCGCCTCCACCGACTCCATATTCATCAGCAGCCAATTTAAAACTTTCCACCACCCGGGGATGATTGGCCAGGCCCAAATAATCATTTGAGCTGAAATTGAGCAAGGTTTTGCCAGCGACAATAATTTTCGGGCTCTGTGGGCTCTGCAGTATTTCCCGACGCCGATACAGAGAGCGCTGTTTACGCTGGTCTAAGATTTGTTGTAAATTATCAAATGACATAGGCAGCCACCTTTCACTAATTTAGCCAAAAGCAGATGCAGACCGCCCGGTGTGTTGAGCGCACTGCAATTGGACTAAAGCTGATGACTAAGACTATGCCTGATAGAAATGGGAACTATCTTGCTCTGCCTGAATATTTTTTAATAACAGCGCCGACTGAGTTTCATCATCGTCTGCAATCCCCTGTTCAGGGTTGATTCCCAAGCGTTTAAATAGAAGTAAATCTTTATTGGTTTCCGGATTCGGGGTAGTAAGTAAACACTCACCATAGAAGATAGAATTAGCGCCGGCAAAAAAAGTCATCGCCTGCATTTCATCAGACATCGCCTGCCTTCCGGCCGATAGCCGCACATGAGACTTTGGCATCATAATTCTGGCGACGGCAATAGTGCGTATAAAAATAAGATGATCTAAATCTTCGACATTCTCCATCGGAGTCCCGGCAACTTTGACCAACATATTGATAGGAACACTTTCTGGTTGGGTTGGCATATTCGCCAGCTGCATCAATAAGCCGATGCGATCACCCGCCGTCTCTCCCATCCCTAAGATCCCACCGCTACACACTTTCATGCCTGACTCGCGCACGTTGTGCAGAGTATCCAGTCGATCTTGATAAGTTCTGGTAGTGATTATTTTGCTGTAGAATTCAGGTGAGGTATCCAGATTATGATTATAGTAATCTAACCCGGCATCAGCCAGTCTGTCAGATTTATCTTCATCCAACATACCTAAGGTCATACAAGTCTCAAGGCCGATCTCTTTGACCCTCTTTACCATTTCAAGAACATAGGGCATATCGCGCTCATGAGGATGCTTCCAGGCCGCCCCCATACAAAACCGGGTAGAGCCCGACGCCTTGGCTTGCTGCGCTTTAGCCACAACGGCCTCTACTTCCATCAAACGCTCGCGCTCAAGTCCAGTATTATAACGGGCGCTCTGCGGGCAATATTTGCAATCCTCTGGACAGGCACCTGTTTTTATCGACAACAAAGTACTCACCTGAACCTGGTTAGGGTCAAAATTTTGCCGGTGAATAGTATGTGCTTTGAATAGTAAGTCATTGAATGGTAGTTCAAATAATTCCTGAACCTGGTTTTTAGTCCAATCGTGACGTAGCTGTCCATCTTGATGCATCTACAAGGTACTCCCAACAATAGCGAAAAACGGTTAATCTAAATTATCTGACATATGATAATCACCCATGAGGAACTGTCAACTTATGGCTATGGATTTTATAAACAACTGTTCACTTATCACCCAGCACTGCGTTTTTTGCGATCTGCCTGGCCACGCTGGCGGACACCTCTGCGCGGGTTGCTTTGCAGATCTCCCCTGGCTGACAAAACCGTGTTTTCGCTGTGCCCTGCCGCTACCAAGCAGTGGCCATGAGCAACTGTGCCGGCTCTGCTTAAAAAAACCTCCCCATTTTTCTCAAACCACGGCACTTTTTAGCTATCAGTTCCCTATCGACCTGCTAATGCCTAAAATCAAACAGCAACAACAGCGCTATCACTTTAAGTGGCTCTCCCAATGCATAGCCAAACGCCTGGATTCGCAGCAGCTTCTGGCACAAGCCTTAATTCCGGTACCAATAGCTAAGTCAAAGTTACTGCTGCGAGGATATAATCAAGCTGAGCAACTAGCCCTGGAACTGAGTCGGCATTTGCAGATCAAACTGGACCGAACGACAGTCAGCAAAAACCGCGACACTCCCGCTCAAGCCAAGCTCAGTGCCAAAGCGCGTAAAACCAACCTCAGCGGGGCTTTTGATATTGGGGAGCACCATTATCGGCATATAGCAATCATCGATGATGTTATGACCACAGGAGCAACCGCCAATGAAATAGCCAAAGCCCTGATCAAATCAGGAGTAGAGCGAGTGGACGTCTGGATTGTGGCCAGAACTCCAGTGTAAAACCCTCAATCAAGCGCACAGCAATGCCAACTAAAACCCATATCATACCAATTGTGCCCAACTTATAATCTGCGTACACTGCCAGCGTTTATCTCCAGAATAAGGTTCAGGCATGACGCAAACGCACTCCAGCTTCTCTTTTAAAACTATTGGCGTGATCAAATCCCCTTTTCGACAAAAATTTGGGATCCCCCGCCAACCTGGACTCACTCCAGAGATTAAATCTTCAATCGTGCTGGAACCTGAATACGCTAGCGACGATATCGTCGATCAACTATCACTGTCATCACACATTTGGATATTATTCGTTTTTAGCGCCTGCTACAAAAAAGACTGGAGCGCAAAAGTGCGACCTCCACGCCTGGGAGGCAATAAAAAGATCGGTGTATTTGCCAGCCGATCGCCTTTTCGACCAAACCCAATAGGCATGTCTGCGGTCAAGCTAACTGGCATACGCAAACAGCGTGGATCATTGATTATTGATGTATTAGCGGCTGATTTACTCGACGGCACTCCCGTCATCGACATCAAACCTTATATCCCCTATGCCGACAAATTGACCGATGCCAGCAATCAATTGGCCGGATCTATTTCGCTACTGAGCCAACCGATCTTTTTTAGCTCTCAGGCCCTGCAGGTGTGCGAGCAGATATTATTATCCGGTGCAGAAAATTTAAGGGTAGAAATTGAGCAAGTGTTACGCTGTGACCCGAGACCTGCCTACCAAAAAGACCAGCAAAGAATATATGGGCTATCCCTATACAACTTGAATATTCGCTGGCAAATCAGCACTGAAAGAATTGACGTATTGAGCATAGAAAATTTATCAAGCGACTAGGAGCATGCGATTAAGTCCAATATCTTCTCTGCGGGCTTAAAAACGGCTAATACCCATAAGTAGGGGCACACTGATACTTGAAAGGCAGCACAGCGCGATGACGAGCCCTTTCCAGGCTGAATGACAAAGTAGTTAACCGTTTTTAAACCCGCCCTTCAGGGCGTATTGGACTTGACCGTATGCTCCCTTAGCAACCCTTTTTCTCAGCAGCACAAAGGATAAAACATGACTCCAGAACAATTGCAATTTGACCGCGAGAATATTTGGCACCCCTACACCAGCATGACACACCCGACGCCCTGCCTCCCCGTCGCATCGACTGAAGGTGTTTATCTGCATTTAAGTAGCGGCGAAAAGTTAATTGATGGCATGTCATCCTGGTGGTCTAGTATCCATGGCTACGGTCATCCAGCACTCAACAGTGCCGCTCATCAACAAATAGACACTATGTCGCATGTGATGTTTGGTGGCTTAACGCACGAACCCGCTATAGAACTGGCTAAGAAATTAACCGCCATAACCCCTGAGGGCTTAGACAAAGTATTTTTGGCAGACTCCGGATCTGTGGCCGTTGAAGTTGCCATTAAAATGGCCTTTCAATACTGGATTTCCAAAGGACAGACACAGAAAAACCGTTTGTTGACAATACGAAACGGCTACCACGGAGATACATTTGCGGCAATGGCGGTCTGCGATCCGATTAACGGAATGCACGACATGTTCAGTGACGTACTGGCCAAGCATTATTTTGCTCCTAGGCCAGAAACTAAATTTGACCAACAGTGGGATCCTGAAGATATCAGTGAATTAGCTAAAATACTGTCCGAGAACCATCGGCATATTGCGGCGTTAATTTTAGAGCCTATTGTGCAAGGTGCGGGCGGAATGCGCATGTACAGCCCCGAGTACTTAGCGCAGGCAAAGAAACTCTGCGAAGAATTCAACGTGTTGTTAATCGCCGATGAAATAGCGACCGGCTTTGGCAGAACAGGTAAAATGTTTGCCTGTGAGCACTCAGCTATTGCGCCGGATATACTCTGTCTGGGGAAAGCGCTAACGGGCGGCTATATGAGCTTGGCTGCCACTATGACGACCACAGCGATAGCCAACACTATTTCTGATGGCGGTGCCGGTTGCTTTATGCACGGCCCGACTTTTATGGGCAACCCTCTAGCCTGCGCCGTCGCGAATGCCAGCATTGATTTATTACTGGCCAGCGATTGGCAGACCCAGATCGGCACTATCGAGCAACAACTAAAACAGGGATTGGAACCCGCCAAAGCGCTTGCAAATGTAGCGGATGTCCGCTGTTTGGGCGCTATTGGCGTGATAGAGCTAACCAGAGCGGTCGACAGTGTAAAGATTCAGCAGCAATTTACCCAGCGAGGGGTATGGGTGCGCCCCTTTGGCAAACTTGTCTATGTAATGCCCGCCTATGTCATGCAGCCTGAGACTTTACAACAATTGACAGCAGCTATGGTAGAGGTGGTTGCAAGCCACTAATCTTTCACATGGCAAGGTACAATCCTGCAAAACAGCGGAACCAACTAAAATATAAGACTTTTTCCTATGTTTAAAATTTCACGGGCAAGCATAATGGGTCAAATGGATCTCCTGTTCAAGGAACGAATAAGAAGGAAGACCATGGCAAGCGGAAAGGACACAAGGTAAGTACATAGGGAAATCTTGAAACCGCAGGGAAAATGGAGTCAGCTGAAGCCTTTATGACGGATCATAGAGGCTTTTTTCGTTTAGCTTTAAAAAATCAATCTTTGTACAAACACCAACCTCCCGCAGTAACTCACTTTTTAACTTTTGCGCACTGGGCTGCACAATTAATGTTTACTTTTAGGCGCTAATTATTCAGTTAACGATAACTTTAATGGCAATGGTTTATTCAGTACCAACCCAGCAACCGACATATTGACACTGTAGCAATAAACTTCCACGCCCTGTTTCATCACTGACCTCAGTAACTCTCCATATCTACTATCGATAAAGTCTGCGACCGTCACTTCTTTTATTGAACTGTGCAGTACACAAAATAAAAGCACTGCTCTGGCCCCTGTTTCAAGCATACTCTGCAGATCTTCTAAATGTTTTTGCCCCCGAGTAGTCACTGCATCTGGAAAAGCCCCCAGATCGCCCTCTAAGTGCAAGGTAACACTCTTTACTTCCAAATAGACATCAGCCATCCCCGCTTGAGTCAAATAAAAATCGACCCTGCTGCGCTCGGCATACTTAACTTCACGGCGGATATTTTGATACTGCTGTAAGCCGTCAATTTTTCCTGCCAACAGCGCTTGCTCTACTATCTGATTGGGCCTGGCAGTATTAATGCAGATATAGTTTTCAGCAGATAACTCTACCAACTCCCAGGAGTACTTATAGTACTTATATTTACGCTTGAGATTATCACTCTCATACAGCCAAATTTTACTCCCGGGAACGGCGCATCCGGTCATAGCGCCTGTATTGGCGCAATGCACGGTAATTTCTTCCCCGCTATCTAGCCGCACATCAGCCAGAAACCTTTTGTATCTTTTAATAAGCACTGCGGCTACCAGCGGTTTGTCATATTGCATTTAAATTTTCCTTTAACAAATAAAAAACATGTTGATTGGGCTGAAAAATCTCGCTGCACACTAATCGATGGCCATAAGTGCTATAAATCAATGAGTCCCGGCACTTTAAGCTTATCAGCACTGTGACAATATTTGAATTTAGCGGACTAAATATTATATTTTTGTTGTTTTTCTAATGAAAAGCTTTTCAATTTCAAACAGGTCTGGTATTTTCAGCACCCTTCCGATAAGGATGATCATATTTTATAATTGTAAGGACAGTGCGATTGTGTAAATCGCCAAAACTTTCGGAGCCTGAGGCAGAAATATGCCAGACACTAATAAAGCCAAATCAGCACGCTTTTCACCTTACCAGGTGAAACAGGGCGAAGAATACATGAACGATCAGCAGAAAGATCATTTTCGTAATGTTCTCTCGCTGTGGAAACAAGAATTAATGGAAGAAGTTGATAGTACTATCACTCACCTCCAGGAAGAAGTTTCCAGCTATGCCGATCCAAATGACAGAGCCAGCCAGGAGGAAGAGTTCAGTTTAGAGCTTAGAACTCGTGATCGTGAGCGTAAATTAATCAAAAAAATCAACGAGGCAATGGACAGCATCGACGAAGATGAATTCGGCTTTTGCGAAGAGTGTGATATCGAAATTGGTATCCGCCGCTTAGAAGCTCGCCCAACCGCGACACTCTGCATTGATTGCAAGACGCTTTCTGAGATCAAAGAAAAGCAAAACGGCAAATAATAGGTAATGAGCCGGTCACTGTTACCGGCTCTTCTTATATGTACATTGGACGTTTTGCCCCCTCGCCCACTGGAGAACTGCATTTTGGTTCTCTGCTTGCGGCTCTTGCCAGCTACTTAGATGCCAAAAGCCATCAGGGTCTCTGGTTGCTACGCATTGACGATCTCGATCCCCCGCGTGAAATACCCGGCGCATCCAGCAAAATAATTGCTAAACTCGAATCCTTTGGCTTAGAGTGGGACAGGGAAATTGTCTATCAGAGTCAACGCTACCAAGACTACCAACAAGCCTTAGATCAGCTCTGTGCTCTGGACCTTATCTACCCCTGTAATTGCTCCAGAAAGTCGATCAGAACTCGCAGCGGTCACAGCTATTATGACGGCCACTGCCTGAGACACAAAACTGCCCACTCAAGCGGCAGATACTGCTGGCGCTTTAACACTAAACAACAATCTATCTCCTGGACTGATGGCATTCAGGGAGAGCAATCCGTCCACTACCCACAATTGTCAGATTTTATTTTAAAGCGCAGCGATCATTTGTGGGCTTATCAACTGGCGGTGGCAGTCGATGACCAACAAATGGGAATTACCGACATAGTCCGAGGTAATGATTTACTGGATGAGTCGGCAAAACAACTAACTCTGATTGCGGCCCTGCAATTGAGCCCGATCAACTACAAGCACATTCCACTGGCGCTAAACCCACTCGGACAAAAACTTAGCAAGCAAAATCTGGCACCGGCACTGAGTACCCAGCAGATTACCAGCACCTTGTTCCGGGCTCTTTGCCTGCTAGGACAAACCCCAGATAAAGTACTGTTGCAGGCCGATAAGAGCGAATTATTAAAACAGGCGATTTTAAACTGGAATGTAAAGCGAATACCTTTAAAATACCCTGACAACTCTTTTAGTTAGATATCGATAACGATGCAATTTCACCGAGTACTACTATTATTACTGATTGCCTACTGGTTGTTCTTCCCGGCCATGGTCGAGTGGTGGTTTTTACTCAATCTGGCCCCGCGCTATACTTTTATTAGTTGGCTGGCGATCATCTTGCTCTGTTTATTTGTAGACTACAGGCGAAAAACTGAATAATGTTAACCCTCACCCAACTGTTGATTATAGGCTTCAGCTACTTATTAGTATTATTTGGCATCGCATTTCTGGCTGAAAAAGAAGTCATTCCCAGGCGCGTATCTCGCCACCCCGCCGTTTACGTACTGTCTTTAGGTGTCTATGCCAGCATCTGGACTTTCTTCGGCTCGTTCAACTTCATACATCAATCTGGATTAGTATTTTTAGCATCATATTTGGGTGCTACAGCCGCCTTTATCCTGGCACCTGTAGTGTTAATCCCAATATTCAACATTACCAACAGACATCAACTCAGCTCCCTGGCTGATCTTTTTGCCTTTAGATTCCGCAGTGGATCGGTCGGAACACTTACTTCTCTGCTGTTACTATTTGCCAGTTTGCCGCTGCTATCCATTCAAATCCAAGCAGTCACCGATTCCGTCGACATTCTCTACAGAAATAGTTCAGATTCTACCACTGCACTTATATTTTGTGGCGCAATAGCATTATTCGCGATTATTTTTGGCACCCGAAAACCTTCCCTAAGAGCTCGCAATAGCGGCTTAGTTGCAGCCATAGCCACAGGCGCATTTATTAAACTACTGGCCTTCGTTGGCTTTGCTGTCTATGTATACTTTGAGGTATTAGGCGGCCCAAGTGCCAGCAGTCAATGGATTGAAAGCTCTCATAGCGCCTCGATGCTGTTGGAGAAAAGACCCGAGAGCGACAGCTGGCGCACATTACTGCTGGCATTTTTTGCTTCGGTGATTGTGATGCCGCACATGTTCCACTTACTGTTCAATGAGAACCAGTCTGTCAGCAATTTGCACACCGCCTCCTGGGGCGTACCACTTTATCTATTTATTCTGGCTGCAGCAGTTCCAGTAATTACCTGGGCGGGGATAAAGCTGGCCATCCCAGGCAACCCTTCATTCATTATGTTTTATATTAGCGAAGTGCTTGAATCCCAGTGGCTTATTATCGCTACATTCATCGGCGCTCTTGCCGCTGCCTCCGGAGTCATGATAGTCGCAGTACTTTCCATTGCCTCGATGTTGCAAAACCATATTATCCTGCCCCTTATTTCTATCCCCAATAACGCGCATTTTTATAACTGGATACTCTGGGTAAGGCGGGCGCTGATCGTACTAGTAATCACCATCAGCTACCTTTTCTTTGAGAGTTATGGTGTTGCTAAACAACTGCAATTACTTGGCTTGAGCGCCTTTATTGCCTTTTTACAATTCTTACCTGGTTTGATGGTGACATTATTCTGGACCAGAGCCAACAAACTGGGCTTTATTACCGGACTATGTATAGGTATTCTCACTTGGTTTATCAGCACTTTTTACCCTTTAGTTGTGTCAAACTCGGCTCTTTTGAGTGATTTAGACATTGGCCAGTTCAGCTGGCAGTCAACGGCTATTTTATCGCTGATTTTGAACGTAGCCGCGCTGGTCGCCGTCTCACTATTAACTCAGGCATCGGCAGAGGAACGCCAGGCAGCTGAGTCATGTCTTTACAATGCACTGGAGAGACCTTCCAGCTTGTTTCTATCTCCCTTTAACATCGACGACATCATTAAATTACTCTCGCCAAAAATAGGAGAGCAAGCCGCACACAGAGAATTACAAAAAGTCATCGCCTCACTGTCTCTCAAAGAGGGTCAGCTTAAGCCCCTTGATCTGTTGCGAGTGAGAAGTTTACTGGAGCACAATCTGTCGGCACTGATCGGCCCGATAAAAGCCGCCTCCCTGCTTGAGCCCCTCTCCACTAAGGATGACAACAGCAATTTTAGAACCCCAGATATTTTAATGCTCGAAGACCAACTGGAAAACTATCAGGAGAGGATGAGCGGCCTGGCATCCGAACTCGATGAACTGCGGCGCCACCATCGCACCACATTGCAAAAACTACCCTTGGGCGTCTGTACGATCGACAGGCAACAGCGGGTCATATTTTGGAATTTACAGATGGAGAACCTGACACAATACCCAGCTTCTAAAGCACTGGGAAAATCACTGCCTGCGATACCCGCACCCTGGGGGCCCTTTTTACAAAAATTCGCACTGTGTAACGAAAACCATGCCACTGATCTGACATTAGAAGTTAACGACCACAAACACTGGCTTAATTTACATAAAAACCAGCTCAGCGAAGGGGATGATTTCTCTCTGGTCATACTGCTGGAGGACGACAGTGAACAGCGGATTCTGGAAGAGAAACTAGCCCATACCGCTCGTTTGGCCTCCATCGGACGTTTTTCTGCCGGAGTCGCCCATGAAATTGGCAATCCGGTAACAGGTATCGCCTGCCTGGCGCAAAACCTCAGCTTTGAAACCAAAGACCCTATTATTTTGGAGACCGGAGAGCAGATTCTCAATCAAACCAAACGCATTAGCAGGATTGTCAAATCACTGATGCGCTTTGCTCACACCGGTCAAGCTGCTGAAGATATAGCCCACAGTCCGATCGATTTGCAGTCAATTATCGACGAGGCAATTCATCTGGTGGCTCTGGACAGCAGAGGCAAGCAAAAAATGTTTCACTGCGAGATCGCTACAGGCACCGAAGTAATGGGGGATTCGCAGCAATTAATACAAGTGTTTATCAATATTTTAAATAATGCTTGCGATGCATCACCAGAAAAGGGCAAAATCAGCATCAGCTGTGAAACTCACTCCGAGATAATAACCTTAAAAATTACCGATGAAGGCACTGGGATAGATCAGCAATTAATAGACAAACTATTCGAACCTTTTTTCACCACTAAAGATCCCGGAAAAGGGACTGGATTAGGCTTGTCATTAGTACATAATATATTAACTGAACATTATGGTAGTATTGAAATCATCAGCCCAGCCAATAAAAATCAGAATAATGGCACACAGGTGGTAATCACCTTACCCGGGCTCCCGAGCACTATTCCAAACGGTGCTTCACACGGAGAATAGGTAGTTATTTATGAGTCATATTCTGATTGTTGAAGATGAGCAAGTCATTCGATTTGCCCTGAAACGATTTTTATTGAACAGTAATTTTACAGTAGAAGACACTGGGTCTGTAGATGAGGCCTTAGCCAAATACACTTTGGCTGACTTCGATCTAGTGATCAGTGACTTACGTCTGCCAGGGGCCCCCGGCACCGATCTTATTGGCCACGCCAGCAGCACCCCGGTTCTCATCATGACCAGCTACGCAAGCATGAAATCTGCTGTAGAGGTGATGAAACTCGGCGCCACTGATTACATCGCCAAACCTTTTGACCACGACGACATGCTCAACACGGTCAAACAGATCATTGCCAAAAGTAAACCAGTTATTGCCAACAATAAAACCAGCCCGGACGGAAAAAAGCAGCTATTAGACAACGCCGCCCCGATCAAGAATCACTTTATTGGCAAAAGTATGGTGATGAAAGAGCTGTATAAACGTATTGATAAAGTGTCCAGAACAGACGCTACGGTGCTTATTTTAGGAGAGTCCGGTACCGGTAAAGAATTAGCCGCCAGATCCATCCATGATAAAAGCTCCCGCCAAGACGCGCCAATGATCTCAGTTAACTGTGCGGCGATCCCGGAAAACTTGATTGAATCCGAATTGTTCGGCCATGAAAAAGGCGCTTTCACAGGCGCGACAAACCAGAAAGTAGGCCTAATTGAAGCGGCAAATGGCGGAACTTTATTCCTGGATGAGATAGGTGAATTACCTCTGGAAGCTCAGGCCAGGTTGTTAAGATTCCTGCAGGAGGGCGAAATTCGTCGAGTAGGTTCAGTTGAGTATAAAAAAATGGATGTCAGGCTGGTCGCCGCCACCCACAGAAACTTAAAGAAACTCGCCCAGCAAGGCCTGTTTCGAGAAGACTTATACTACCGCCTCTATGTGATGGACATCTGTATGCCGCCATTGCGAGAGCGCCGTGAGGACATACTCTCTCTGGCCAGTACATTTTTGGACCGGGCAACGGCACGCTTAAAGTGCCAACCCGCCTCCTTCAGCCAAGACGCGATCAACACTCTCAATTACTATAGCTGGCCCGGTAACGTACGCGAACTTGAGAATGCCGTCGAAAGAGCCATCATTTTATGTGAAACCGGACACATCACCAATGATTTGCTCGGTCTCGATCTGGAAAACAACAGCCTCAACGATGCTGTAATAAACTATATCGAACGGCCGATTAAGACCAAACAAAGAGAATCCTCCAATCAAACTGGGGGCCTTTCACTGAATGATTACTTCCAGCGTTTTGTGCTTGAACATCAACACAACCTCAACGAAACAGAGTTGGCAAAAAGACTGGGTGTAAGCCGAAAGTGCCTCTGGGAAAGAAGACAGAAGCTCGGTATTCCCCGCAAGGCCAAGGCCCAGGCTTAGTATCTGTCGTTAAACGCCGCTACCGGCAAACGAGCATCGCCGGTGCTCATTCTAGCAACGAGCACTGAGTCCATCATGTGATAGCACTGTAGCTCTCTTGCATAGACCGTTTATTTTTATACGCTACTAAGCAATTTTAGTGCAGTAACAAATAATCTGTTACCGCACTAATGTTACCGCAACAATAAGTAACACTTTTTAGTACCCACAAGTAACACCCTAGCTAACAGTTTACCCCGCCACAAAACAAACATGAAAAAACAAAATATAAATCAATAACTTGCAATACATGGCACAGTGCCTGCATTAACATGCTTATAATAACAATAAGAAAAATACTGCATTTACTGTCAATAAAAATAACAACAAGTTATTGCAGCGCACCACAAGTCTTACAATAAAAATAATTTCAAGACTAGAAAACATTTGTTCCACCATTTTGGCAACGATAATAAAAACTACAAAATGTTGCCTCAAAACCTTCCTCCATCTACCCAGAGTTTTACCGCTTTCAATGCACTTGTGCACAACCCGCATGTTGCAGGTTTAGCCCTTTAACAAAGATCTATATATCCTTTAGTGCACAGTTAAAAAAGCCCCTTATCCTGACGCTCTATCAGTGGTATCATGCACAGCCAAAATCACCTTCCTTAATTCTATAGATATAAAATGCCTAGTTTCTTTAAAAATATAAAAAAGTTCTTCTCTAAGCCTGATCAGCATACAGCGCAACCAGCACATCCTGCCAAGAGCAAAGCAGCGAAGCGCTCTACTAACAGAGCTACTGAGCAAGCACCCAGGCAAAAGTCGCATATGGACCAAGCCAGAGCAGATACGATCAATGCTACTATTATCCCTGAAGCAGAGCATCAGATAATATTTCGCAACATCGACAACAACGCTGTAAAGATAGTCAAAGACTTACAGCGTGCCAGTTATGAATCCTACCTGGTCGGTGGTTGCGTCAGAGATTTGCTGTTAAACAAACGCCCTAAAGACTTTGACGTCACGACTGGAGCGCACCCTGAACAGGCTCACAAAGTTTTTAATCGCTCTCGACTCATAGGTCGTCGTTTCAAATTGTTGCACGTGCGCTTTGGCAGAGACTTGATTGAGGTCGCCACTTTTAGAGCCGCACACGATACCAGCAGTGAAGAACAACATGCCCGACAAGCCGACTCTGGTATGATTCTGCGCGATAACGTCTATGGCACTATAGATCAAGATGCGCTGCGCAGAGACTTTACCATCAACGCACTCTACTACGATGTCAATACACGCAGCATCTACGACTTCACCAATGGATACCAAGACATAGCTGAGCGCAAGATCAGGATGATAGGTGAGCCTGAAGAGCGCTATCGCGAAGATCCGGTCAGAATGTTACGCGCCATCCGCTTCGCCGCTAAATTAGACTTTAGTATTGATGCGAAAACCGCCGCTCCAATTAAGCAGCTTGCACCCATGTTATTTGATATAGCGCCGGCACGTTTATTTGATGAAGTACTGAAACTGTTGCAATCGGGTCACGGTAACGCATCTCTGGAATTACTTCGCGAGTATCATCTGCTGCAGACTCTGTTGCCGCAAACGGCTAAGGCACTCGAGCTTGGAGTGGGCAATGCCAATGAGCTGATCTTTAATGCCCTTAAAAATACCGATCGAAGATTAAAGCAACGCAAGAGCGTCAGCCCGGGATTTTTATACGCCGTTCTGCTATGGCCTGTCGTCCAAGATCAGCTGAACAAAGTACTGGCAAACAAGCGTATCCCGCCAATAACCGCTTTGCATGAAGTAGCCTCTAATGTTATTTCCGAGCAGGTCAAGCGCACGTCTATCCCCAAGCGCTTTTCCACTAACATCCGTGAGATTTGGGAGCTACAATTTAGATTGACCCGTCGCCCCGGGACTAAAGCTCAGCAATTAGTTGAACATCCGCGCTTTAGAGCAGCTTACGATCTATTAGTGCTCAGAGAAAAAAGCGGTGAAGATCTCGATGGAATCAGCACTTGGTGGACAGAATATCAGGACGCCTCCATTGAGCAGAGAGAGCAACTGGTCAACAGCTTGAATGCTAAAAAACCCAGCCCTAAAAAGCGCAAAACTACGGCCAAGAGCATCCCTGAAGCAGTAGTGTTTGAAAAATTTGATGTCGTAGAGCAAGTTAAAGCTAAACCAAAATCGCGGCCGAAAAAAGCACCCGTAAATAGATCGGAAAATAGAGCAGAAGCGACTGAAACTAATCAGGCGACAGCCATCGACCAATCTTCGATTGTCCCCACTAGCGAAGGGACTGCTACCGATGATAGTTTGACTGAGATTAGCAAAGAGATTGCGACTGAGAAAAAAACACCTAAGCGCAGAGTCGCTAAGCCTAAAACAGCTAAAGCTGTGGCAACTAAGTCCGAAGTGACTGAACCTAAAGCAGCTAAAGCCGTAGCAACAAATCCCGAAGTGACTGAGCCTAAAGCAGCTAAAGCTGTAGCAACTAAGCCCGCAGTGACTGAACCTAAAGCAGCTAAAGCTGTAGCAACTAAGCCCGCAGTGACTGAACTTAAAGCAGCTAAAGCTGTAGCAACTGAGACAGCTGCAGCAGCGCCTCAGATGAGCCAACCAGCAGTCGCTGCCCAGGCCGAAGCCTCCACTGACAGCTCAGCCAGCCCCAGGAAAAAGCAACGTCGCACTCGTGCCAAAAATGACCCAAGAAACAAATAATTCTGCAGTGCGCTGTTATATTGGAATAGGCAGCAACCTCGCCAATCCATTGCAGCAAGTAAACAGCGCTATTCTCGAACTGCAGCAACTGGAAAATTGCCAGTGGTTTGGGGTTTCATCACTGTACCGCTCGGCGCCTGTAGGTCCTGCGGGGCAGGATGACTATATCAACGCAGTCGCCTGCCTGGAAACTAATCTACCTCCCGAGTCTTTGCTGGATGCCCTGCAACAGCTAGAAAACGCTCATCAGCGCAAGCGTATCGAGCGCTGGGGGGCCAGAACATTAGATCTGGATATATTATTGATTGCCCAACAGAACATAGACACAGCCCGATTAAGTGTCCCGCACCCCTATATAGCGCAGAGAAACTTCGTATTGGTGCCACTGCTAGAGCTTGCCGGAGATATTTCTATTGGTCAGAATTCTCTGAAATATTTGTTGGAAAACTGCCCACCGGGAAGCTTAGAAAGACTCTAGTCTATTTGTAAAAGCAGCTTCAACTTTCAACCAAAAAACAGCAAAAGGACTAAACCTTATGAGCAAAGTTACACTCAATACTCTCAATGCTTATAAAAATAGTGGGGAAAAATTCGCGGTCTTAACTGCCTATGATTCGACATTTGCCAATGTTGTCTCCAGCTCAGGTGTAGAGGTCATCTTAGTGGGTGATTCGATGGGTATGGTACTACAAGGTAATGACAGTACTTTACCGGTTTCTATGCAAGACATGCTCTACCACACTCAATGTGTAGTGGCGGGCAATAATAGTGCGCTGGTGATGGTCGACTTACCTTTTATGAGCTATGCCACCACCGAGCAGAGCATGATCAACTGTGCCGCCCTTATGCAAAGGGGTGCCAACATGGTAAAAATGGAAGGCGGCGCATGGCTCTGTGAAACCGTTTCGCTGCTGATTGAAAGAGGCATCCCAGTCTGTGTTCATTTAGGCCTTACCCCTCAGGCGGTGAATAAATTTGGCGGCTACAAAGTGCAGGGGCGAGACCAGCTCAGTGGCGAACAGCTATACCAGGACGCCCTGGCGCTGGAGAAAGCAGGTGCCAGCGTATTATTACTTGAATGTGTCCCCAGTAAAGTTGCCCAGCGAATCACTCAGGCAGTAAATATACCGGTAATAGGGATAGGGGCTGGACCAGATACCGACGCCCAAGTATTAGTTTTACAAGATATGCTGAACATCCCGGCGGGCAAAAAAGCCCGGTTTGTAAAGAACTATATGGCAGATGCCGCCGACATTCCAGGCGCTATCAACGCCTACGTCGAAGAAGTCAAAAACGGCACATTCCCGGCTGTAGAACACTGCTTTGAATAGAGTATTGCAGCAGTTATTGAACACACAAGTTAGGACTAAAAATGCACAGCATTACTAAATTAGCCGAATTGAGACAACAAGTTCGCAGCCTGAGGCAACAGGGAAAAACCATTGCCATGGTAGCAACTATGGGTAATTTACATGAAGGGCATATTGCATTAGTGCATCAGGCGAAGACCCTCGCCGATGTCGTTATTGCGACTATATTTGTCAATCCACTGCAGTTCGGCACCGGAGAAGATTTGGAAAAATATCCAAAGACTTTAACAGCGGATAAAGCGCAACTGGAAGCTGCTGGCTGTCATTTTCTATTTGCCCCGACCGATGCAGAGGTATACCCTCACGGCAGAGATAATCAAACGATTGTGGAGGTACCAGCGACCTCAAATTTATACTGCGGAATCAGCCGGCCCGGGCATTTTCAAGGAGTTGCTACTGTTGTCTGTAAGCTCTATGCAATGATTCAACCCGATGTTGCAGTGTTTGGCGAGAAAGACTACCAACAGCTGCATATTATTCGCCAGATGACCCAAGATTTATCCATCGCTGTAGACGTAGTAGGCTCACCTACAAGGCGTAATAGCGATGGCCTGGCACTTAGCTCTCGAAACGGCTATTTAACAGCCGATGAATTACAGCGAGCACCGGCACTGTATCGCGCCCTTCAAGCTACTAAGCTAAAATTAGAGCAGGGATCTGATGACTTTCCACTACTGTGTGAACAGGCGCAACAAACACTGGAAACAGCAGGCTTTAACAGAGATTATTTTGTCATAGCCAACGCCAAAACGTTGATGTTAGCTCAACCTGGAGACAGGCAACTGGTTATTCTTGCCGCGGGTTTCATGGGGGCGGCGAGACTGATAGATAATCAAGTAGTCAATCTGTAACTATCCGCCGCTTGCAGCGATAATTTTCAACACAACCGCTATTTCAAACCCATTGAGTAGCGGTACACTATTGCCCACCCCTGCAGCACTCAACATGAAAGCTTGAGTCACTTCAATCGGGCCCGCCTATAAATGACGCCTCTCTAACAGCGACTTCTTAAGCTGCATCCAACAGGCCTGCCAAATACAGATTCAATAATACGTAATATTTTTCACACAAATCCATATCCTATTCATCTTTAATAAATAAATCTAGTTATTTTCCAGCCGTTATATAAATTCAATTTATTTCAAAAAATTTACAATCAAGAACTTGAATTCACTAATAAATTAGTGTCTTATGTTGATTGAATTACACACAAAAATATAAATAAACAGTGTAACAATTCATAACATCGGCAATCTCAACAGCCAATAAATTGGTCGGGCAGCACAGCAGATTGCAATTAAATTTAAAGGTAACCTAGTGCTTACTCCAGGGCAAAAGCCTGGGCGTCACTCTGCAACAAGGACAGCATTTAATGAGTAATATCAAAGATATCTTAGCGAAATTAATAAGTTTTGATACGGTTTCGCGGCATTCAAATTTAGCCTTAATAGACTTTGTGCAAAGCTACCTGAGTGATTTAGGAATAGAGAGCCGACTGGTCCCCAACCAAGAACAAACTAAAACCAACCTCTACGCAACTATTGGTCCCAATGTCGCTGGCGGCATTATTCTCTCGGGACATACAGATGTTGTCCCAGTTGACGGCCAGGACTGGCACACCGATCCCTTTACCTTAGTGGAAAAAGACAATAAATACTTCGGTCGCGGCAGCTGCGACATGAAAGGCTTTTTGGCGATTTGTTTAGCGGCTGTTCCCGCTATGTTAGAGGCTAATTTAAAAAGACCTATACACTTGTGCTTTTCCTATGACGAGGAGATTGGCTGTGTCGGCGCGGTCGATTTAGTCGCGGAAATAGCCATCAATTTACCCCCTGTAGATGCAGTATTTGTTGGTGAGCCCACTTCCATGCAAGTAGCTAATTTACACAAAAGTGTTAACTCATTGCAGACCAAAATTACCGGGGTTGAAGCCCATTCCAGCAAACTGAATTTGGGAGTCAGTGCCAACTTCGCCGCCGCTAAATTGATTACTTTTTTAAGTGATACTTTGGATGAGTATCGGGCCAATCCACAAACTGATTTAACCAGCCTGGAGCCAAATTACAGCACTTTGAATATAGGCACCATTCACGGCGGTAATGCCAATAACATCATTCCAAAATTTTGTGAATTCTCAACTGATTTGCGTACCGTGCCAAAAGATGACCCTGAAGTCTGTGTACACAGCTATAAACAATATACGCAAAAGATAGCCAGAGAAATGCAGGCGCAAAACCCTATTTGCAGCATAGAAGTCATAGATAGAGCGGCGGCACCCGGTCTTGCACCGGAACATAATGGCGTTGCAGAAAATTTGGCGCTGCAGTGGTCAGCCAATGAGCAGGCTATTGCCGTCGCCTACGGAACTGAAGCGGGGTTATTCCAAAAGGCCGGTTATTCAACCATTGTCTGTGGCCCGGGATCTATTGACCAGGCACACAAGCCCAACGAATTTATCGAAATATCACAAATAGATCAATGTGCTGCATTTGTCGAAAAGCTTATTCAACATTCTGCAAACTAACAGTTATCGCTTATCTAAAAAAAAAACAGCAAATTTGCTAACCCAAGGGAGTGCCATAAATGTCTATAATGAAAAAAATACTGACAACCAGTGCCATCGCCAGCATCATTTTAGGTGCCAGTGCAGCATCGGCGAATACTCTGAAATTCGCCTTTCAAGGTGATGCACAAAGTCTTGATCCTCATGGTTTAAACGAAACTTTCACCTTAGGCTTTCTGAGTAACGTCTACGAAGGGCTGACCATGCTCGACAAAGACCTCAAAGTTATCCCGGGCCTGGCCACCAGTTGGGAGGTGACTTCACCCACCAGTATCGTTTTTAAGCTGCGTCCTGGGGTTAAATTTCACAACGGCAACACTTTTAATGCAGACGACGTTATTTTCTCCTGGAAGCGTTCACTGTCCGAGGGCAGCGATCAAAAAGTTCGCGGCGCTATGGTTAAAAATATTGTCAAAATTGATGAATTGACCATAGAAGTGCAAACAGAGGGACCTCAGCCACTGATGCCAAGTGAATGGGCCTGGATCTTTATTATGGATAAAGAATGGTCCGAGGAAAACGGCGCTGGCAATGCAGCCAACGTCAAGGAAGAAAATGCTAACGGTTATACTCTAAACCACGCCAACGGCACTGGCCCCTTCGAGATAGTCAGCCGTCAACCTGATGTAAAAACAGTCTTTAAGCGCTCGGCAAACCACTGGAATACCATAGGTTCCAATATAACCGACATCATTTTCACTCCGGTTAAGCAGGCAGCAACGCGTACTGCTGCTCTAATCTCCGGGGAACTGGACATGGTTTATCCAATTCCTGTCCAGGATTGGAAGCGCCTTGATTCTGAGTCTGGGGTCAGTGCAATTCGCGGTCCAGAGGCACGTACCATCTTCCTGGGAATGGATCAATCTCGCGATGAGTTACTTTACTCTAACATCAAGGGCAAGAACCCGTTAAAAGACTTACGGGTGCGTAAAGCAATGGCTCATGCTCTCAACTTAGATTTGATCAAAAAGAAAATCATGCGCGGTGCTTCGACCCCTACCGGCTTAATGATTGCCCCGCAGGTAAACGGTTTTAACGCGCAGTACAACACTCCCTATAAATATGATCCAGCCATGAGTAAGCAATTACTGACTGAAGCTGGCTATCCAGATGGTTTTGAAATCACTATCGACTGCCCGAACAATCGCTATGTCAATGATGAAAAAATCTGTCAGGCGGCTGCATCTATGATGGCAAAAGTCGGCATTAAAATGAAAGTTCTGGCACAGCCTAAATCTAAATACTTCGGTAAAGTCTTAGCGCAGAATAACTATGATACTTCTATGTATCTTCTGGGCTGGACTCCGGGATCTATGGATGTACACAACGTCTTATTAGGTCTACTTTCCTGTCAGAACAAAGAGAGCAAAGCGGGTCTGTTTAATTTAGGTAACTTCTGTAATCAACGTGTCGACGAGCTGCAAAAAATGGTCGGTATTGAAACAGATCCTGGCAAGCGCCAAGCTTATATCGATGAGGCAATGCAGATTATCAAAGATCAGGTAGCCTACCTACCGTTGCACCAACAGCCTCTTTCATGGGGTGTCAGTGACAAGTTTAGCGTCAATCAACGCGCAGACAATGCCTTTGATTTCCGCTATGTCAGTAAAACAAAGTAATAGCAACACAGCTCAGCGGCCGGTATCCACCGGCCGCTCATTGCGCTAACTATTTTTTTGCCCAACCACACCGTTCAGAAGGACTCGCTGCATGTTTTCTTTCCTTGTCAAAAGGCTGTTGCAAAGTATTGTAGTTCTTATTGCCGTTGCACTAATTGCTTTTTCGCTGTTTAAATTTGTCGGCGATCCCATTAACAACATGGTGGGCCAAGACACGACCTTGGACGAGCGCGAAGCCCTGCGTGAAAGGCTAGGTCTTAACGATCCTTTCCCGATTCAGTTCTATCATTTTATTACCGATGCGGCTGTAGGTGATTTTGGTATCAGCTACAGACACAAAATACCGGTCAGTGATCTTATTGCCGAGCGCGCACCCGCCACTTTGGAGCTGTCGATTATCTCGGCGCTACTGTCGGTGTTCATAGGTATCCCCATGGGGGTTTACACAGCCATTCATCGCAAAGGATTTATCTCCAGATCTTTTATGACCTTATCTCTGGTGGGGATATCTCTGCCGACCTTTTTGATTGGCATTTTATTCATCTTCTTATTTGGGGTGATCTTGCGCTGGCTGCCAACTTTTGGCCGCGGCGAAGTAGTCGCTATAGGTTGGTGGACTACCGGACTGCTGACCTGGTCCGGGATTAAGTCATTAATTTTACCTTCAATTACATTAGCACTGTTCCAGATGACGCTTATTATGCGGCTAGTTCGCACCGAAATGCTCGAGGTGCTGTGCACTGATTATGTTAAATTCGCCAGAGCCAGAGGGCTAAAGGAAAATGCGGTCAATTTCGGTCACGCCCTGAAAAACACGTTAATTCCGGTGATCACTATCATCGGCTTGCAACTGGGCCTGGTGATGGCTTTCGCCATTATCACTGAGACCGTTTTCCAGTGGCCCGGTATGGGCATGCTGTTTATCCAATCCATTGAGGAAGTTGATGTCCCGGTGATGGCAGCCTATTTGATGATGATTTCGCTTATATTTGTCGGCATCAATCTACTGGTGGATATTCTCTACGCTTATGTAGATCCTCGCCTGACTATCGATGGAGGCTCTAAACATGGCTAATACAAACAGTAACTCTAAGCTGCGACAGTTTTTTGCCGGTGACTTATGGTATAGCTTTGTCCACTCCCCGGTGGCACTTATCTCATTTATGATCACGGCACTGTGCTTAGTGCTGGCATTTTCTGCACAAGTGATCGCCCCTTTCGATATCTTTGATTTAGCGGCGATAGATCTGATGGATGCTGATTTACCTCCCCCCTGGACCAGTGATGAGGGAGACAGCCGATTTATTCTGGGTACTGACGATCAGGGCCGGGATATTTGGTCGGGAATATTATACGGTGCACAAATTTCCATTTTTGTCGGTTTCAGCTCAGTGATCATCTCGGCGATAATCGGTATAGCTCTGGGCTTATTAGCCGGCTATAAAGGGGGGCGTATCGACAGCTTTATCATGCGAGTCGCCGATATACAGCTGTCATTTCCCGCTATTTTAATCGCCCTGTTGATTGATGGCGTGATGCGTGGGCTGCTGCCGAGAGAGCTGCACGATGAACTGGCTATTTATGTATTGATTTTCGCTATCTCTATCTCTGGTTGGGTGCAGTATGCACGTACTATCCGCGGATCCGTGATGGTCGAAAAACATAAGGAATACGTTCAGGCCGGACAAGTTATCGGACTACCTCAACATATCATTGCGCTGCGCCACATACTGCCTAACGTACTAAGTCCGATTTTTGTCATAGGCACCATTCACTTGGCCTCAGCCATCATCACTGAAGCTACGCTAAGCTTTCTGGGGGTGGGTATGTCCCCTACCACTCCGTCGCTGGGCACGCTTATCCGCATCGGCAATGAATACTTACTATCAGGCGAGTGGTGGATTACCCTCTTCCCGGGAGCGGCTCTGGTGATATTAGTACTTTCTGTCAATATTTTTGGCGATTGGTTGCGCGATGCGCTCAATCCAAAATTACAATAGGGGCTGTGACAATGACCTTACTGGCAACAAAAAATATATCCATAGGTTTCCCTAGTCGTCACGGCATGTTTGTCGCGGTAAAAGACGTCAGTTTCAGTGTCGAGCCCGGCGAAATTTTGGGCATAGTCGGTGAGAGTGGCGCCGGAAAATCAACGGTAGGCAATGCTATTATCTCGTTATTACAACCCCCGGGGAAAGTAATCTCTGGGGAGGTCTGGTTTAACTCAAAACGCATCGACAACCTCTCTGTTGAACAAAAGCGCCGCCTGCGCGGCAAGAAAATTGGTATGATTTTTCAGGATCCGCAAACCTCCCTGGATCCATTGAAAACCATTAAACAGCAGCTGGTAGAAACCATAGACTTGCACTTGCGTCTTGGCCGCAAGGGTTCTGAAAAGCGAGCTATTGAATTACTCGAACAAGTTGGCATACCCGATCCACAACTGCGCATGCATCACTACCCGCACCAGTTCTCCGGGGGTATGCGACAGCGTGTGGTCATAGCGCTGGCACTTTGTGGCGAACCCGAGTTGATCATCGCCGACGAGCCAACCACTGCTTTAGATGTCTCTGTGCAAAAACAAATTTTAGATTTAATGCGAAAACTCTGCATCGAAAAAAATGTTGGGATGATTCTAGTGACTCACGATATGGGTGTAATCGCCGAAGTCACCGACAGAGTCGCTGTAATGTACAACAGTAAACTAATGGAGATAGGCGATACCAAACAAATTTTAGGCAACCCGCAACATCCTTATACACAAAGTTTAATCAGCGCGATTCCCAGGCCCGATAAAAGAATAGAGCGCTTTCCACTGGTCACTTATATTGAAGATGTGATTGAACCTCAGGACGAATTTGATCTCTCCAGCCACTGGCTGGGTCAGTCGCGTGATTTTTCGATGCAAGTTGAAGAAGATGGCACAATCTTGCAAGTGAAAGATCTATGCATGCGTTTTCAAATTAGTAACTCAATATTTAAGAGTAAACGACGCTATTTAGATGCTGTAAAAATGGTCAATTTCTCAATTAAGGAGGGAGAAACTTTTGGCATAGTCGGTGAAAGTGGCAGCGGTAAATCAACCATTGCACGGATGGTTACAGGACTGTATCAGCCATATTCCGGGGCAGTGCACTTTCTCGGCAAAGAGATCAGTGCCATCAATCACACTCCCGAAGTATTAGCCTACAGACGGCAAATGCAGATGGTATTCCAAGACCCTTTCTCCTCCTTAAATGCCAGAATGCGGGTGATGGACATCGTAGCGGAGCCGATTCTGTTCCATAAACTTGCAGCTTCAAAAGAGGAGGCGCAGCACATAGTTCTGGACTTGCTTAAGTTAGTTGGCATGGCCGACGATGCCTATACCAAATACCCGCATCAATTTTCCGGAGGGCAGAGACAACGTATTTCTATCGCCCGGGCATTAGCGACCCGACCGCGTTTTTTAATTTGCGACGAGCCCACCAGTGCACTGGATGTTTCAGTACAAGCACAGATTTTAAATTTGCTCAAAGATCTGCAGCAAGAGCTCAATTTAACCATGATGTTTATTAGTCACGACTTACCGGTTATTCGACAAATGTGTGACCGGGTAGCGGTTATGCAGCACGGGCAGATACTCGAACTGGCAGAAACCGAGCAGTTGTTTTCAGAACCACAGCACAACTACTCAAAACACTTGCTCAGTTTAATGCCCAAACTGGATATGATCACTGAGAGACCAATCACAGTTACAGCACAGGCTGTACAGGGATAATAGACGCCCAGGCGGTAGTTTGAGAAGTAGCGATACACTAGTGATCAGCAGCAGCTACGGGTGCGCCGCACCGGAAAACCTACACTGACAGAGGGAGAGACTGAAATGGCCAATACAATATTACTCAGACAGGCTCGCGTTTTTAACGGTAAAGAAATGCTCGACGGGCCTCTTTCAGTATTGTTAGAAGATAATAAAATCAGTCGCATTGACACTGATGATGCTTTTGCCGATTACCGGGGAGCGCAGTTCAACATGTCCGGTAAAACCATCATGCCCGGCCTGATCGACTGCCATGTACACTTATGTTATACCGCCTCTGGCGATCCCAGTGGGGACGGTAAAAAAATGGGGCCAGCTCAGCTGACCTTGACCGCCCTTAAAAACGCCCAGGCGACTCTACAGGGAGGAGTCACATCAGTCAGGGACTGTGGTGGCAGAGACTTTCTAGAGTTTGCAGTGCGCGATGCGATAAACGCAGGAGAGTTCGAGGGGCCGACTATCTTTGCCTCAGGTAAGATTATTTGCATGACCGGTGGCCACGGTAACTCCCACGGGCGCATTGCAGATGGCGTAGAGGAAGTACGCAAAGCTGTGAGAGAACAAATTCACGCAGGTTGTGACTTAGTTAAAATCATGGCTACTGGAGGGGTGATGACCCCGGGAGTCAATCCCGAAGATGCTCACTACAGCGCAGAGGAGATGGCCAGCGGAGTGCATGAAGCGCATAGATTTCATCGTCGCACCGCCAGTCATGCACAGGGCACAGAAGGTATATTAAACGCTGTTAATGCCGGTATTGACAGTATAGAGCACGGTATTTTCCTCACCGATGAATGTATCGATAAAATGTTAACAGCAGGCACCTATGTAGTTCCGACTTTGGCTGCACTGCACAATATAATGACGGTGCCTACAGATTATAATGGCCCCAAAGTTCCCGATTTTATTTTAGAAAAATGCCGCAGAATAGCCGAGACACACAGTGCTTCGATCAAAGCTTTTTACGCTGTTGGAGGCAAGCTTGCCATGGGTACAGATGCAGGCACTCCACACAACAAACACGGCCGCAATGCCGAAGAACTCAGGTTAATGTGCACAAATGGCATCAGTAATCTGGATGCATTGAGAATATCTACCTATAACGGCGCCGATCTTATGGGACTGGAGATGCATGGACTCATCGAACAGGGCTACATGGCCGATATCCTGATCGTCAACGGTAATCCAGTTGAAGATATAGAAATGGTCGCCAATACCGATAACCACAATATGGTGATTAAAGCGGGCCGGATTGTCCATTCAGTGGTTACTGGCTAAAACTTAAAATCATTCACCTGGACTGCCACAAGTGGCTGAAATAGAGCGCTGAGTAATTGCACTACTGCAGCGCTTTTTATTGCATAACTTTTGTTAGCCATTCCATAAAAAATTACTATTTACTGTTTTTTGCAAAAAGCGCTAGGATAAGTGCAACTTAATAATTACCCACGCAGAGATTATTTCATGAAAGAAGTAGTTATCGTCGCCGCAGGCCGTTCGGCAATAGGCACATTTAATGGCAGTTTATCATCCCTACCGGCGACCCAAATAGGTGCGCAGGTGATTAGAAACTTACTGGCCACTGCTGCTATCGATGCAGATCAGGTAGATGAAGTAATCTTAGGCCAAGTTCTCAGTGCCGGTTGCGGCCAAAATCCGGCCCGCCAGAGCGCCATCCTGGCGGGATTAAATTCTGACGTGCAGGCGATGACTATCAATAAAGTCTGTGGTTCAGGATTAAAAGCCGTACAGCTCGCCGCCCAGGCTATCGCCTGCGGTGACGCTGATATGATAATAGCCGGAGGCCAGGAGAACATGAGCTCTGCCGCCCACGTGTTACCAAATTCGCGCAGCGGTAAAACCATGGGTGATTGGCAGCTAAAAGACAGCATGATTGTCGACGGCCTGTGGGATGCGTTTAACGACTATCATATGGGGGTAACGGCGGAAAACATCGTCGATAAATACCAGTTTAGCCGCAGCTCTCAAGATGAATTCGCCGCTAAGTCGCAAAATAAAGCGGAAGCCGCCATCAACTCGGGCCAATTCGACACGGAAATAATCCCTATCAGTATCCCGCAAAGGCGCTCTGATGATATCGTCTTCGCCCGCGATGAGCAGCCGCGCTTTGGCAGTACTGCACAGTCCCTTGGGAAACTGCGACCGGCGTTCAAAAAAGACGGCACTGTGACTGCCGGTAATAGCTCAACCTTAAACGACGGTGCCGCCATAGTAATTGTCTGTAGCGCAGAGAAAGCCGCACAGCTGGGGTTACCAGTAATGGCGACTATCCGTGGCTATGCAGCTACTGGGGTAGACCCTAGTATCATGGGTACAGGCCCGATATCTGCCACTTTAAAAGCGTTGCAAAAATCCGGTTGGACTATCGATGATTTAGATCTTATTGAAGCCAACGAAGCCTTTGCGGCTCAGGCAATGAGCGTCAATCAAGAACTGGCATGGGATACCGATAAAGTGAATGTCAATGGCGGTGCTATCGCCCTGGGGCACCCGATTGGAGCCTCAGGTTGTCGTATCTTAGTCACCTTGCTGCATCAAATGCAGCGCAGTGGTGCAAAAAAAGGACTAGCGACACTCTGCATTGGCGGTGGTATGGGAATCGCCTTAGCGGTAGAGCGCTAATTTAACGCTAACGTGCTCTTAACCAAGAGTCCGTTAGCTAATAACTGTATCAAGCCTGGGCTATTGCGCCCTTGCCTATTCCCTCGTATGCCCTGACTGTCACTTGCCTGTCTGCATAAGTCTTTTTCAATTCGCTGGCAATGTGTTGAGCAATCTGCTCTACCGTTGTTTCAGTGGCTAAATCATCACAGCGTGAACTGGGCAAGCGTAAGCTAAACTGGCCCTGAGGAGCGCTGTACTGATAGCTATTGTAGCCATCTTGCTGCTTTATCAGATGGTTTTTTGTACCTAAATATATATCCTTCCACTTGAGCGCCCACTGCTGTTCAAGCTGTTGATCTCTTTCACCGTCTAAGAATATTTCAAGCTGCGAGCGGTGCCCGTGGGCAATGCGTTGGCAATTGCCATCGTGCTGTTGCAGGCCGTGGCTATAATGATAAAAAGCGCCTTCAATTTTTTCCGGGACAAAAGATAGAGTTAACCCTTGTACTTCATCACCAAACAAAGCTAATAGTTGCCCTTCACACCAACTTGCCAGCGACTCTAAAGTTATTTTCTGGCGTTCGACCAGTGCAAAAGCTTGCCTAGGAGCGTTACAGGAGAGTTTTTCGCCATCTGCATAAGTCCAATGCAATATAATATTTTGCTGCTCAACCACTAACTCAGCCTGGGCACTTTGCACAGGGATAACTAATCTATGGTCAACATACGTATCCAGCCAATCGCGCACCCGGCTTTTTACTAGGCCAAAATCACAAATCATTCCCTGAGAGTTTAAACTTCCGTCTAATTCAAGTTGCGCTAGCCAAGATTCGCCCATCATGCCGCGATCGGCGTCTAAGTATGAAAAATCGACATTGGTTAAATTCTTTACAAATAATTTCAAAATTGATCCAGATATAAATATGTAAGTTGATGAGATGGGTATGAGCCAGACGAAGCATTATCGGTGGCTATTTTAGCGCAAAGCGGTCTGGTTTCACACAGCGAGCCTACAATTTGTCGAAACCCACTGGCTCAACCGCTGGCTCAACACCTTTTATAATCCATCTAAGTGAACCAGCCCTAAGCGGCTTTCACGGTACTTTTTTAAGTAGATTAAGCACATACCTTGTTGACCTATACTTTCCCAAGTGCCTACTGAACTTGTTCATGTATTTCTGATTTTAGCTGGCAAAAAATTTGTTAGCGGCTAGTCCTGTTCTCATTTAAAAGCTGAGGTATAATGCAGCTTTTAAATAGAGCTCCCCTACATGCGCTTAGATAAATATCTCGCCCACGCTACCGGTCTTTCTCGCAAGGAAGTGAAGCGTGCTCTGCACAAAAAGTCCGTAACTGTTAATGCACAAGTCATTAGAGACTCAGCTTTTCAAGTCAATGATAGTGATGACATTGTTTTCCAACAAAAGAACATTGACGCCCCTAAACTCAGATACTTGATGCTTAACAAACCTCAGGGCTATGTCTGCTCTAATGAAGATCCGAGTCATCCAACGATTGCAGGATTACTAACTGATGAAATTCGACCGCAAGAGCTAAACATCGCCGGACGTTTAGATGCTGATACCACAGGTTTATTACTGATAACCAGTGACGGTCAATGGCTGCATAAAATCACTTCTCCTAACCATAAGCAGCCGAAACGTTATTTGGTTGAAACTGCAGACCCGATAGACCCAACAGCTATCGAGCTGTTTGCCAAAGGGATTGAGTTAAAAAACGAAAAGCATCCAACCAAGGCGGCAACTTTAGAAATAATAGAATCGCATATGGCCTATCTGACATTAACTGAAGGTAGATACCACCAAGTTAAGCGGATGTTCGCCGCTATTGGCAACAAAGTAACCGAGTTACACCGTGATCGGATCGGCGCTATTGTACTGGATGAAGACCTTGGAACAGGTGAATACCGTGAACTGACCGACGCTGAGATAAGCCAAGTTCAATGATTAAATCCAGTAGTTTTGAGTTACTTTTTAGCCAGTTTTCTTGTACTACAGATAAAGTGCTATGGGTTCTCGATGAGAACCCACCGGCCAATTGTCCCGCCGCTACTGCCAACATTGAAGTCATTAGTAACAGATATGATGTCGTACAGTTAATGCAATCCCTGGGCTACAGTGCACATTTCTCTGATTTTCAGTTTCAGCAGTTTCAAGCCAGTAGTTTTAGCCGGATCTTTTATCGCATATCCAAAGAGAAAGCCCTGGCACACCACATCATCAATAGTGCCCAAAGGCTATTAACAGCCGATGGACTGCTATTGATCAGCGGCGCAAAACAAGAGGGGATTAAAGGCTACATTAAACGTACCGGTGATCTCTATGAACACTTAGAAACCTTTAAAGCAGACAAGCAGCACTGGGCTGCCAGCTTTAAAAAAGCCGAATCATTAAATCAGACTTTAGATGATAAAGAATATGCACATTTACGCCAAATTACAGCCAGCGCTGAGGAGCAAAATCCAATCAAGTTTCACTCCAAACCTGGGGTGTTTGGCTGGAATAAAATAGATGCCGGAAGTAAATTATTAATCTCGCACTTAGCGGATGTTTACCTGGAACGGGAAAAACCTGAAACTCTGTTAGATATAGGCTGCGGTTACGGCTACCTTAGCGTCAGCGCGGCAAAAATGTACCAGTGCTCTGTGACCGCCACAGATAATAACGCCGCGGCAGTTAACGCCTGTAGCTACAATTTACAGCAGCACAATATTGAACATCAGGTCATTGCTACCAACTGTACTGCTGGAATCACAGAACAATTCGACTTAGTGTTGTGCAACCCTCCCTTTCACACAGGTTTTCAGGTTGAAAATGACCTCACTGAGCAATTTCTACTAGCGGCCAGGCAGCGCTTAAAGGTAAATGGGGTTGCTATATTTGTGGTTAACTTACACATTCCTCTGGAGCGCAAGGCAAAAAATATATTCAAGCTTATTGAAACGATCAGTGATGACCGAAATTTTAAAATAGTGCTGTTGAGCCATTAGTGAGCAGCGTAGTTGGAGCATGCTCAATGCTCCTCAACGCAATAACATACCCAGGCATCCCTTAGGGATGTTCTGCGGGTCCGTTAACAAGTATTCTTTTAGTAAGGTGTAACGCAGTTGCTGCACATCATTTTTGGCAACATTCTCAATCAGCGATAGATACCTTTTTGCCATACGTCGCGACTTTTCTTGCCCTTGCACATCTAAATGTAGAGATTCCAAATACATTTGTGCCAGATTTAGTAAAGCAGCACAATTCTGCCGATTTAACTCAAATGCCATAGTAAAATATTTCAGAGCTTTAGCTCTGTTGTTATTCAGATATTGCTTAATTCCCTGCAGGTTAACTTTACTACTTTTTTCCGGCTCCGCACTTTTTTTAGATTCCGCAGGAGCGACTACTACAGCTGCGCTCTTGGGTTTTGAGATTAAGCCAAGTGCCGATTCCATCAAAGTATTAATATCAACCCTCAGCCCTTGATCACTAATAATTTTCTCAGCTAAAGCATGATACTCTCTGGCAGCTGATGGATTATTTAAATCTTGCTGCAGCTGTTCTTTAAACAGCGCGATTTGCACTTTGAGCTCAGGGTTGTCCGGGAAGTTGCTTTGGGCATCCTTTAATAAAACATCAATTTTTTGCTCAATTTCTGGGCTCAAACTACGATTGAGTTTTATCTCCACTCGTTTTACATTGGCTAAACCTAAGTAGGGCTCAGGCGTTTTATAACAACTTCCCTCATGTAGAGCGATACTGCGTTTGTAGGAGTTCTCAGCTAAATCCAACTGCTTAGTGAATAGCGCCAGTTTTGCCAGTTTAAGATTCCTGGGGATCGACATTGAAGTAATATTGACAGCGCTATTTAAAACATCCATAGATTGGGAGTACTGTCCCGCCTCTTCAAACACTTGCGCTTTTAGATCATAGGCACTGATTAATAAGGGCGCCAGAGCTATCAGTTTATCTAATCTGCACAGAGCTTGCTCCCTGCGACCACTAGCGATCAGCGCTTCGCAGATTTTTATATCGATTTTATTACTCGGCGCGACAACAGCAATCTCTTCCAGCAGTAGCAAAGCTTGCTGGTAATCCTGGGTTTGTAACAATAAGTCTGCTTTCATTTGCTTGACAGACAACATTGAAAGATCTTTGTCCAGTACAAAGTCACAAAACTCCAGCGCTCTGGATAAGTTGCCGTTGTCCAGAGCTTGATTAATAGGTTTCACCGCTTGCTTACGGATTAATCCGCTTTGCAAGCGCTTCAGTAAATCGCCAATACTAAAGGGTTTTGCAATAACAAAATCGGGTTCACTTTGAGTAGCGTGTAAGATAACTTCAGGGGAATTATCACTGGTCATAAACCCCCAACAAGCACTAGGTTTGATTAAGCCACTGTGCCTTGCCTCTTCGAGAATTTGTATTCCAGAGTGCCGCTGCGTGATGGCGTGTCCTACCAATACAAGATCGTACTCCCCCTGCTTTACCAGCTCCAGGGCGCGCTCAGAAGTAGTAGATCCTTTTATTCGGCCAAAACCTAAAGTGGCCAACATTGCCATAGTGGAAGAGCGCACTAAACTGCTTGCATCAATGACTAGTGCGCTTTTATTCGAAAAATCAATTTTTTGCAATTCTAACAACCTATTCTAATTATTTTATTATTTTAATTATGCGTTCTGGTAACTATTTATAGCCAAATTGTCAAAGTTTCACAAGTTTGACATGTACAAGCAATTATTAAATCTAACTGCCCAAACAGTCATCATAATAAAATTACTGGTTGCATGGAAACTGAATAATATATTTAGTCCCCACGTTTAACTCACTGTGGCATTCAACTGAACCGGATAAATTATTTACTACCAAATTATATAATATATTCATCCCCAGGCCACTACCGCCAGTGCCACGAGTAGTGGTGAAAAAAGGTTCGAATACCTGCCTTCGGGTATCTTCAGCCATCCCCTTGCCATCATCTTGATAGACAATCGTCACCATTGCCCGGACTAGTTTCAATTCAATTTTAATCTCCCCCACGGCGCCTGCAGCAAATGCATGGGTGAGTGAATTCATCACTAAATTTGTGAATATTTGAGTAAATAGTCCCGGGTAAGAATCTATTCTATGATCATTATTGCGATCGTAGTCAATGCTAACCTTTGCGCCTAGCATTTCCGCCTTGAGGCTATTCATCACATTGTAAATATACTCAACTAAATCAAATTCGCGTTTCATATCACTTGAGACATCTACTGAGACCATTTTAAAATTTTGTACCAATTCAGATGCCTGGGTCAAATGGCTGGTCACCAAACTACTTGTCTCTTTTGCGGATTGTAAAAAATTGACAAAGTCTTCTTTGCGTAACTCCCCACTGTCAAACGCCCTATGAAAGCTAATCAGCTTTTCTTCAAGACTAGAGATAAAAGTCAAACAAATACCCAGTGGAGTATTTAATTCATGAGAGATACCTGCGACTAGACGCCCCAGAGAGGCCATTTTTTCCGCTTCAACTAATTGCTGTTGAGTTTTATTAAGGTTGTCTATCACTACCACTAATTCATTAGTGCGCTCATCTACCAGCTTTTCCAAGCTATACTTATGCTCCTCCAACTGAGAGTTAGTTTCACTCAACTGAAGGGTGCGCTGATGCACTAATTGCTCTAAATGTAATTGATAGTTCTGATTTTGCCGTTTCAGGCTAACTTGTTCCAATGCCCTGGAAACGGTAGCTTTTAATAAATTGGGATCTCTCACCGGCTTGTTAATATAATCAAACGCCCCCAAATGCAACGCCTGTACAACATCCTCTATTAATCCGGCACCGGATATCACAATAACCGGGGTGTCTGGTAATAGCTCAACACATTTGTCTAATAGTTCAATGCCACTCATTAGCGGCATCCTGAGATCGGTCAGTATAATATCGGGGGATTTTTCTAGCGCTAAGGACAGGCCGTTCTTACCATTATTTGCCTCAAAAACCTCATAGCCTAAATCTTCTAGCTGATCGCAGAAACTTTGTCTGACAATATCTTCATCGTCAACAATTAAGATGGTTTGAGTTGTATCTTTTTCCGACAAAATTAAACCTCCATAATTATTAACAGACATAAATTGATATATGCTTAAAATCAAGCGTTATAGTGCACAGATAAACCAGGGTTAATGCACAGTGGATACGAACCTCTTCTCTATATTTTCTCGGTTGCCCATCCTAGGTAAACAAATGGTAAACTTACAATGATTGCCCTCTACCGAATCTACCAATAACCGGCCAGCGTGGTTTTCAGTAATTATGAAATAGGAGACACTTAAACCTAAGCCGGTACCAGTACCCTCTTTCTTAGTGGTAAAGAAAGGTTCAAAAATCCTGCGCTTAACTCCCTCTTCCATACCCGGCCCATTGTCTTCAATGTCAATTATTGCCTCGTCGGATTGTACATCGTAACGGATGCGGAAGATAAAAGCTGGAGAGCTTACATTTGCCTCCTGCATTGCCTGGGCACCATTTCTAAGTATGTTTAAAAAGACTTGCTGTATTTTACCCGGCTCGCAAAAGATGTCGGGCATATCAGGCTGGTAATGCTTTAGTATTTTGATACTTTTAAAATCAAAATTATTCTTCAAATTGTAGTCGGTGGAAGACAGCTCCAATGCTTTGTCCAGTAATTTGGCTAGACTCTGCTGGGATGATTGCGCATCATTTTGTCGCGAAAAATTTAACATATTATCGACGATCACAGCGACCCGATTTCCGGATTCTATAATACTGCTGATCATTCGAAGAATACCTCTGTTTTGCATGTACTGTTGAACATCTTGCATACTGATGCCAACCTCTGTTGCCGCTTGCAAATTGGCTGGAATATTTTCTGCAGTTAACCTATTGAGCATCACATCTGCAGTTTGCATCATACCCGCTAGAGGATTATTTATTTCATGGGCCATTCCGGCAGCCAGGCCACCCACAGAAAGCATCTTCTCTGACTGAATCATCATCTCTGACAACAGTACTTGTTCAGTGACGTTATCCAACCTGATCACCGCTCCTGATTCACCGCTGGTGATCAGTGGATAGATAGTGATATCTTCATAACACACTTCTCCAGCCTTGAGGTAAAGCCTTTTCAGATGACTGGATTCCTGACGGTTATTGATGGCTGCTACTACGCTGGCCAACTGAGCCTGCAAACGGGGAAAGACTTCCACCAGGTCGCGTTGATAGGCGCTGTCTAAGCTTAAGGAGGTCTCCTGTTGCGCGGCAAAGTTCCATTGGGTTATTCGACACTGTTGGTCTACCCCAATCAAAATAGATGACATTGAATCAATGATATTAGCCAGATAATTTCGCAATCTGTGTATTTCTTGTCCGGCCTTAGTACTTTCAGAGATGTCGGTAGCGATAATTATCACCCCGCCATCATCAAGTAGCTGTTCAAATATTTTTAAATAGCGATGTTCTCCCAGAGGCAGGACAAAATCATCCACAGGATTACGATGCATCGCTAACCTTTTATCATACCAATGTTGTGTATCAAAACCGTATTCCTGGGCATAATATTCACAGCATGCAAGCCACATATCCTCAAAGCGCATGCCCAAAACAATATTGGGGTTATCTTTATTGATTGCTTCACCAAATTGTCGATTAAAAAAGATTAATTTATCTTGATCATCAAAAATTGTTACAAATAGACTCAGACTGTTAATTGCTGCAATCAGACGTTTGTCCAGCTCCTCAACTAAGGTGCGTTCAGTCACATCGCGACCCGCACCAATATAGCCGCTAAAATCTCCTTGCTGATCGTACCTTGGTTCTCCAGAGAGGCTGACGGTTACCTGGCGACCTCCCGCTCCCTGGGTTTTTATCTGATAATCATTAAAAGCTTCTCGGTTGCTCATCTGCTCTAGCTCACTTTGCTCTGAGCCAGGATGAGGCCTGAAATCATCTGTATATGCCTGAGCTCTGGTTTTACCAATGTAGTGCTCAGGAGGGAGACCTGACGTTTTTTCGACACTGCCCGCCACAAAAGTAAATTTTAATTCAGCGTCCATTTCCCAGTACCAGTCAGCACCTATTAATGCAAAGTCACGAAAGCGACTCTCACTCATCGCCAGAGCCTGCTGTGTCTGTTTTAATGTTGAAATATCCGAACCGATAGTAATGACGCTACCATCTTCTAATCTGTTCATATTGAATATAAACTGCTGGCCTGTAAGCTGCTGAATTTCATGAGAATCATCGGAGTTTCGTAATCCTAACAGCCAGTTTTCAATCCATTGTTGTTTTTCTGTGCTCGTTAAAGTGTTGTCCGACTCTTCCATCACCGCTTTTAAGTAAATTTCAAAGGGAGCACCCAAGGCAATACTATCTAGCACCGCAGAATTTATTTGTTTAAAGCTTTCATTAAAAAATATAAAACAATTTTTGGCATCCAGAAAAAACACCAGCTCTTTGGATTGATCAAATGCTGAAATCAGCTGCTGCGAGCGCTGCTCGGATTTTTTACGTACTTCGGCTTCGAATAACAACGACTGATTTGATTGGGAAAGCTCTTTGGTTCTGGCTTTAACGCGCCGCTCAAAAATTAAATTTTGACTGGTTAGCTCTCTACCTTTTTTCAGAAATAAAGCGATGAGTACAAGACCACCAATAAACAAACTGAGTAATGTAACTTGCAGATGAAAGTAGAGTTGATCTATGGTTGAGTGTTGGTCAGCCCGAATAGCGCTGCGATGGTGAATTGCGTTAATCGAAAGTGCATACAAGTCTTGCAGATGTTCAGTCATCAACAGGTTGATAGAGTTATAGGTATCGCTATTAGCTGGGGTCAATTTTTGAACTAGAGGATCAAGTTGTGACAGGACATGACGGGTCTGCTCTAAGAACTGTACACCGGAATCAATAGAAGACAGTTTGCGGGTAATTCTGCCCATGAGCTGGGCATCGTAACGGCTCCAAAAAATATCAAATTTAATCATCACTTGTTGCTTACTGGCTTCTTTCTGGCCCATATATAAGTAACTGGCATGCTGAAGAAAATTTCTCGCCTCTCGATCAGCCTGGTTCAAAAACCACACCAAACTCAACTGAGCATCAGCCTTTTGAATATCTTGCAAGCTCCTGATTTTACTTAAATCAGTAACCAATGTGATACTCAAAATAGGGATTATCAGTGCAGCTGTCAGATAAATTAATGTAATTCTTTTAAACATCTTATCTACTCTAAAAGATATTCAAACTTTTAAGCTGCCAGATGGAGCGTGTGTAATATTTGTGATTTCGCGACAACTGCATATCGGACCAAGGGTAAATAACCCAACTGGGTCCTCGGCGCCTGACGCTGAGGACTTCACCATTATGCTGTAGCGCTAAAATGACTGAATGCTGTTTTACATCCTGCATAGGAATAGTAACTTTATAGCCATTTAAAGCAGTGGCTTCAATAAATTCGCCTTCTGCGGCGAGTAATTTGAGCAAATCTTGAATTTTTGGTCCAGTAAAGTCGTTGATACCCTCAGTCCAGGGCGTTTCGGTTTTGATGGTTGACTGGGGTATAGATTGCAACATAGCCAAATCAAATTCTGCGGTTTGTTCACTGTTAGTGTGGGTAATATTTCCACTGACTGTTAATATAACTTCTCCTTCAGCCTTGGGTAAACCAGAGGCGTATATCCCCAGGCTAAATATAGTTAAAGTAAGAAGTATAATAGCCTTAATCATATTCTAAAGCCCCTACTGATAATCATTTTTATTATTGTGAACCAGATAAACTATACCGTATTATTCTTTTTATTATTATCGCTATGTTGCAAATAACATATAAAATTGACTATAGTTTTAAGCGTTAGCCTACCAGAAAAATATTGGACTATTTCCCATCAATAATCCCGCTCAAGTTATTGAGCATTCACAACACAATCAACAGAGCCTTAAACTCTATCAGGGACAGCTTTGCAACTAAATTTCTCTACTCAGGGACGAGAATATTTTTAGTTGAGGTATTCAAAGCAAACAACACCCGTTAAATTAGCAATCAGCAGCCTTTGCAAGCTGCTCGACCACTGAGTTAAACAGTAAGTGCAGCCACTTTACTGCTGCTAACCATCGCCATGAGCCCGATAGAGAAGAGAAATACTGCAAGCTCGTAATAGCCGCAATTTTTCAGGATACCTGATGTATAACTCTTGGGTTGGCACTCCAATCTACATGGAATTTTTTTTCGGGATCGCAGTCAGTCCTTGCAAATGTATGAGCACCAAAAAAATCTCGTTGCGCCTGTAATAGATTGGCGGGTAAAATCTTACATCGATAAGAATCGTAGTAAGCCAAGGCCGAGGACATGGCCGGATGCGGGATACCCATTAAAGTTGCGCTGGCGATGGACTTTCTCCAGCTGAGTTGAAACTTGGTGATCTGATGACTGAAGTAGGGGTCAAGTAATAAATTTTGTAACTTTGCATCACTGCTATAAGCCCGGCTGATATCCTGCAAAAAAACCGCTCGAATAATACAGCCGGCACGCCAAATTTTAGCTATGGCTGCAAAATCCAAATTCCAGGATTTTTCCTTGGAGGCAATTGACATCAATTGGAAGCCTTGAGCATAGGCGCATATTTTTGAGCAATATAAAGCGTCATGTAACTCGGCAATTATTTGTGTTCTCTGTTGCGCGCTGTATTGCTGTATCTGCGGTCCGCTAAGTAATTCACTGGCAGCAATTCGCTCATCTTTCAAACTGGAGATACTTCTGGCAAACACCGCTTGCGTGATACTTTGTGCTGGGCTGCCCATTTGCAGTGCTGATACAGCCGTCCATAAGCCTGTGCCTTTTTGTCCCGCTGTATCTAAAATCACATCGACTAATGGTGCTGAGGTGATGGGGTCAACTTGACGCAGAACCTCAATACTTATCTCCATTAGATAACTATCCAGCAAGCCAGAATTCCACTGCTCGAAAATGTCTGCTATTTCAAATGGGCTTAACTTCAATCCAGAGCGCAAGATATGGTAGCTTTCACAGATCAACTGCATGTCCGCGTACTCGATACCATTATGCACCATTTTCACATAGTGTCCCGCACCGCTGGCACCTATATATGCGGCGCATGGCTCTCCTTCTAATACCGGATTGCCCGGTTCAAACCTCTCTATTGGCCTACCACTATCCGGGTCAACTTTTGCTGCTATAGCCTGCAGCACTGGGGCGACCCTGGTCCAGGCATAGGGATCTCCCGAGGGCATTAATGAAGGGCCAAACCTAGCTCCAACCTCACCCCCTGAAACCGCTGTAGAAAAGAAGATAAAGTGCGGCTTGTACTTTTGCTCTCTCGCTACAGTATCTGTCCACAGGCTATTGCCAGTGTCTATTACGATATCATCCGCTTTGATACCCGCTGCGATTAAATGTTCACACACATGATCTACTGCATCCCCTGCAGGGACTGATACCATTAATAAATTAGGCTTAGAGAGTGAATCCAATAGTTGCGTAAATGAGCTACAACCAAAAATTCGCTGCTCACGCTCCCCTCGCTGTTCCCGATCCATTTGCTCAAGCTGCTCAATCTTTTGATTGTGCAAATCAAAACAGGCCACCTTATACCCATTATCTGCCAGATTGAGTGCCAGGTTATTACCCATGACGCCCAAACCAATAAAGCCTATATCACATAACATTTTGTTGTTCATACCGAGTACCTGGGTTTTAAGTCTAGATAAATAATCCGCTAATGAGAGTGCCGCGATGATTAACTTCAATTTTAAGCAATAGAATAGTCACTATCAATAACAATAGTTTATGAATGAAATCTAGACAAAAAAAAACCATCTAAAAGATGGCTTTTTATACGGAAAACAGATCTAAACCTTAGTGTAAGATCTGGCTCAAGAACAGCTGCGTTCTCTCATTTTGCGGATTGTCGAAGAATTCAGCTGGCGTGTTTTCTTCTACAATTTGCCCCGCATCCATAAAGATAACTCTATCAGCTACTTTACGGGCAAAGCCCATCTCATGAGTTACACAAATCATAGTCATGCCTTCTTCGGCAAGCTCAACCATTACATCTAGTACTTCCTTGATCATCTCAGGGTCAAGTGCTGATGTTGGCTCATCAAACAGGATAGTTCTTGGTTTCATACACAGTGAACGAGCAATGGCTACACGCTGTTGTTGTCCACCAGACAATTGACCTGGATACTTCATAGCTTGATCTGGAATTTTAACTTTCTCCAGAAAGTGCATAGCGAGTTCTTCAGCTTCTTTTTTCGGAGTACCACGCACCCATATTGGTGCTAGAGTACAGTTTTCCAAAATAGTAAGGTGCGGGAATAAGTTAAAGTGTTGGAAACACATACCTACTTCACGACGTACTTCATCAATTTTTTTGATATCGTTTGTCAGCTCGATGCCATCGACAATAATTTGTCCTTGCTGATGCTCTTCCAAACGGTTGATGCAACGTATCATTGTAGATTTACCTGAACCTGAGGGTCCACAGACTACAATTCGCTCGCCTTTTTTTACTTCTAAGTTAATATCACGCAGTACATGAAAGTCGCCGTACCATTTGTGCATACCTGCTATTACGATAGCGGGCTTATCATTATTATTCGCCATTGGTGGCTCCTAGTTATTATGTCCAGTGTGCAACTTCTTCTCTAAATGCATGCTATAGCGTGACATGCCAAAGCAGAATATGAAGAAGAACAAACCGATAAATACGTATAATTCAGTACTTAACCCAGCCCATTCGGTGGTTGAAATTGCCGCCATGCCGATGCCTAATGGATCCAGCAGACCGATAATTACCACTAAAGTAGTATCTTTAAACAGACCAATGAAACTACCTACGATACCGGGAATTGAAATTTTTAGTGCCTGCGGCAAGATAATCAGACGCATACTCTGCCAGTAAGACAAACCAAGCGCATCTGCAGCTTCGTATTGACCCGTTGGTATCGCTGCCAGACCACCACGTATCACCTCGGCGATATAAGCCGCTGAGAAGATAGTTACCATGATCAGTACCCGCAGTAACAAATCGAAATTTGATCCAGGTGGTAAGAAATACGATAGTAATGTAGAGGCGATAAATAACAGAGTGATCAACGGCACACCGCGGATAAACTCAATAAATATGGTGGCCATAATCGAAAAGATCGGTAATTTTGAAATCCGACTCAATGCCAGCATGATACTGATAGGCAACGAGACAAATATTCCTGACAAACCTACAATTAAGGTCAGCAAGATACCGCCCATTTTGTTGGTAGGCACATCAACCAAACCGAAGCTTCCACCAACAATCAGGAAGTAACTTGCTACGGGTAACAACACACCAGCAATTAAAATCTGTTTGTTAGCACGCAACTTTTCAATCAATACTACCGCAATAGTAATAGCTGTTAAAATGAAAGCAACATTCACTCTCCAGCGCTCTTCCATTGGATAGAAACCGTAAACGAACTGACCCCACCGGCGATAGACAAACGACCAGCAAGCGCCTCTATCCTCACCCATAATTGCCAGACATTCTTTTCTGCTCTCTGCACCTAAAACCACAGAGTCAATGAAAGCCCATTGGACAAATGGCGGCAAGATCAAATACACCAGATACACCCCTAACAAAGTCAGAAAAGTATTACTGGCTGAGGAAAAAAGATTATCTCTCATCCACCTGACAGGACCTACTGAGTTAGCCGGTGGTGGCAGAGCGGGATGCATCCCAGGCTCATAGTTTTTTGTTTCTGTAGACATATTATTACCTCGACACCAGTGCAACACGTTTATTGTAGAGATTCATCAGCGCTGATATAAATAGAGATATAAACAGATAGATACCAAGTACTATCCCCATACTCTCCAGTGCCCGACCTGTCTGATTGAGCGAGATACCGCCAATAGTCGCTACTAAATCCATATAGCCAATGGCAATTGCCAGTGAAGAGTTTTTAGTTAAGTTCAAGTATTGGCTGATCAACGGTGGAATGATAACCCGCATAGCTTGAGGAATCACCACTAAGCGCATGGTGAAGTTTGGTCTGATACCCAGAGCGTGTGCCGCTTCAGTTTGTCCATGACTCACCGATTGAATGCCCGCGCGTACTATCTCTGCAATAAAGGCACCAGTGTACAATGACAGTGCAAACCATAGAGCCATAAACTCAGGCTTGATCACAAAGCCACCCTTAAAGTTAAACCCTTTAAGTGCTGGATAGCTCATTTCAACAGGAGCACCTAGTAACATGAAAACAATCAACGGTAAACCGACAATAGCAGCTGCGCCAATCCAGATAGCCGGAATCAACTTACCGGTTTCGACTTGTACTTTATTTGCGTATCTCTTGAACAATACCGCAAAGACGATGGCAACTAGCAGCGCAATCCATACCCAACCAAAACCTTCCTGAGGAATAGGCTGCGGTAAAAACACACCGCGGTTGGTTGCAAAGACCACATCCATTATTGCCTCAGCTTTCTTCGGCACAGGTAACGAGTGAATAATAATGCCGTGCCAGAGAAGAATTTGCAGTAGTACTGGAACGTTACGGGTAATTTCCACATACACTTGCATTAGTCGATTTAATACAAAGTTATGGGATAAACGTAAAACACCCGCTGTGAAACCTAAAATAGTTGCGACTACAATACCGCACGCAGCCACTAATAAAGTATTTAGTAAGCCGACTAATCCCGCTCGAAAGTGCGAATCTGAACTGTCATATTCAATTAAGGTTTGGTTAATATCGTAATTGGCTGGCTCTGTCAAAAAGTCGAATCCAACTTTAACCCCTAAACGGTCTAAGTTTTCAACGGTATTTGAAACGATGTTTCCGAGAAATAACAATATCCCTATCACTGCTATGATTTGCATGATAACGCCGCGGGATTTTTTATCTCTCCATAACGAGCCTAGTGTCACGGTCTTTTTTTCTTGAACTTGCATGCCGCTCATATAGACAACCTGAATAGATTTGAAAAAAAACGAGCCCCTTTTCTAGCAACCGGTTAAATTGGCTGTTTAAAAAGGAGCTCGCTGCTAGATTACTACTTGTTTATTACTTCAATGGTGGAGCGTACTGGATGCCACCGTTAGTCCAAAGTGCGTTTAGACCACGTTCAAGCTTAAGTGCAGTAGACTTACCAACGTTGCGTTCGAAAGACTCGCTGTAGTTACCAACTTGCTTGATGATGTTGTATGCCCACTTCTTATCAAGACCAAGCATAGCGCCCAGCTTAGCTTCGTTAGAACCTAGTAGTCCCTGTGCAGCAGGATCTTTAGCGTTTGCAGCACGCTCATCTAAGTTCTTAGAGTTGATGTTTAGCTCTTCAGCGTTCAACATCGCGTTGTGGCTCCACTTAACAATATCTAACCACTGGTCGTCGCCGTGACGAACTACTGGTCCTAGTGGCTCTTTAGAAATGATTTCAGGTAGAACAACGTGTGCAGTTGGATCTTCGAAAACTGAACGCTGTGCAGCTAGTGCAGATGCGTCAGTTGTGTAAACATCACAGCGACCGGCGATGTAGTTTTGACGACCTTCAGCAGAAGTTTCAACAGGTACTGGCTCGTAAGTCATACCGTTCAACTTGAAGTACTCAGCAGCGTTTAGCTCTGTAGTAGTACCCGTCTGGATACAGATAGAAGCGCCGTCTAGGCCTTTAGCAGAAGTAACACCTAGAGCTGCAGGAACCATGAAGCCCTGTCCGTCGTAATAGTTAACGCCAGCGAAGTTTAAACCTAAGCTCGCATCACGCGTAAATGTCCAAGTTGTTACACGAGACAATACATCGATTTCACCAGACTTTAAAACTTCGAAACGAACCTTAGAAGTAAGGGGAACATATTCAACTTTTTCTGAATCACCTAATACAGCTGCTGCAACAGCACGGCAAAGGTCAACGTCAAGACCTTCCCACTGTCCGCTATCATTTGGAGCAGCAAAACCAGCTAAACCTGTAGACACACCACATTTTAATACGCCACGTGACTGTACATCTTCCAAAGTTGAAGCAGATACATTCATCGCAGTCAATGCTGCAAGACTAACAGCAATAGGTAATAGTTTTTTCATTGTAAGGTTTCCTAATTATTATTTGATTCGCCTCGCCTCTCTTCCTCGAAGCGCACTCCAATGTAAGAGTAGTACAGAGCATAAAAGCCTACATATAAAAAGTCCATGCTTTAACCCTGCGATTCGTCAACTTTATGCCTTTTTTTTACAACAATTGCACAATTCGCCGTAATAAAACTGAGAAACAGAGTGTTTTTTAGGCATTTTGTTTTTCTGCCTTTTTTACTCAGGGCTTTTAATATTATTCTGATGCGACAAGAATTATTTCATTACGGCCATGTAATCAGTTTTTTTTACTCTCAAGCTTAATCCTGCCTGAGCAAACTATTGAATTTTTTTTGATTTTCGCCACTCAATAACTCACAACCAACACATTACTGCAGACATAATCCAGTATTTTTGTATCACTTTCCACCTAGATGGCATTGCCAGTGCCGAAATATTTAATTCATTAGCCATCCAACAGTGACTTTTTTGCTACTGCGAAGGATTAAACATTAACTATTTGTTCAATGCCTATCGCTTAAAAAAAACCATCCACAGCTTAAATAAACCACAGAAAAAGATGTATTCGAAGCCCTTTAATAGAACGTTGTATGTCTAATATAGGCAAAAAAAAGACTGCAAATGCAGCCTTTTATTATTTATCACTATTGCCTGACAATAGTCCTGCTGTTTTAACCAACAAACTTAATCATAACGCCTGCGGCAACCGCCGAGCCGATAACGCCTGCTACGTTTGGTCCCATTGCATGCATTAATAAGAAGTTTTGCGGATTTGCTTCCAGCCCCAATTTGTTGGATACACGAGCCGCCATCGGCACTGCAGAAACGCCTGCAGACCCAATCAGTGGATTAATTGAATTACCACCTTCGAGCTTATTCATCAGCTTGGCCATCAACACCCCCATAGCAGTACCAATACAGAATGCTACGATGCCTAGTACTAAAATCCCTAAAGTGGTCAGATCCAAAAACTTGTCCGCAGAAAGTTTCGAGCCTACGGATAACCCCAGGAAGATAGTAACTATGTTAATCAGCGCGTTTTGCGCCGTGTCACTGAGACGATCAACCACACCACACTCGCGCAACAAATTACCAAAACAGAACATTCCCAACAGTGGGGCGGCATCTGGAAGCAGCATGGCTACTAACAACAGCAGCACTACTGGAAATAAAATCTTCTCGATTTTACTTACCTGGCGTAGCTGCACCATAGTAATCTTGCGCTCAGCCTCAGTAGTCAGAGCCCGCATTATAGGCGGTTGTATCAGTGGTACTAGCGCCATATACGAGTATGCAGCTACCGCGATTGCTCCCAGCAGATGAGGGGACAGCAAACTTGCAACATAAATTGCCGTTGGGCCATCGGCACCACCGATAATGCCAATTGCAGCCGCATCTTGTATTGAGAAGTCCATCACACCCAAAGCTGTCAGACCCACCGCTCCCAATACAGTGGCAAAGATACCAAACTGTGCCGCTGCTCCTAAGAACAACGTTTTAGGGTTAGCTAACAAAGGCCCGAAATCGGTCATGGCACCAACGCCCATGAAGATGATCAAAGGCGCTGCACCAGAAGCGATTGCAACGTTGTAGAAGTTGTACAACATTCCGTTGTTGTAGCCGCCATCTTGCGCTGCCAATACAACAGCTTGATGGGTAGATGCATTAGAGGAGTGATATGCCTCACTAATCGCGTGCGGGTCAGTACTGCTTATACCCAGTGCCGACGCTAAGTTAGCCATTATTTCCGGCTCGGCAAAATGCAGCGCATTTTCTACTGCGGAAAAAGCTAATCCAGCCTCCGGTATATTTGCAAGGATACCACCAAAACCAATTGGAACTAAAAGCAGTGGTTCAAATTTCTTATTAATGGCGAGATAGAGCAATAGCAGCCCTACTACCAGCATAATAAGTTGACCGCCCTGCAGGTTATAAATACCAGAGGCCAGCCAAAGATCGAGAAGCTTGTCCATGATCTAACGCCTTATGCTAAAGTTATTAGTGAATCGCCAACATGCACAGCATCACCTTCTTTAACATCGACGCTTACCACTGTACCCGAACGCGCCGCGCGTACTTCAGTTTCCATTTTCATAGCTTCCAAAATAACAATCACATCGCCTTCTTCTATGGCATCCCCAGCAGACACTTGTACTTTCCAGATATTACCCGCCAGCGGAGCCGTTACTTCTTCACCACCAGTTACCGGCGCAGCAGCAGGTGTAGCGGCAGCAGCCACAGTAGGTACAATCGCGGATAGATCGCCACCTTCTTTCACTTGAACAACATAATCCTGACCATTGACCGAGATTGTGTAAACTTGTGGGCCTGTATTCTTTGTTGTTGCCATGGTCATTGCATCCTCGATTGTCGGTACGGGTTCAAAAGCATCTGGGTTATTACGGTTTTCTAGGTATTTCAAGCCAACTTGCGGGAACAGAGCGTAAATTAATACGTCGTCAACTCTGCATTCATCTGCGGCCAGCTCCAGGCCTTTTTCAGAGGCCAACTGCTCTAATTCAACAGTTAAACTGTCCATTTCAGATTTTAACAAATCAGCGGGACGGCAAGTTATTGCCTGCCCACCATCGAGCACTTTCAATTGCAGCTCTTCATTAAAAGCAGCAGGCGCAGCGCCGTACTCGCCTTTTAAAATGCCTTGTACTTCTTTGGAGATAGTTTTGTAGCGCTCACCTACTAATACATTGATGACCGCCTGAGTACCTACTATTTGTGAGGTCGGAGTGACCAGTGGAATTAATCCTAAGTCTTCACGTACCCGAGGAATTTCCTGTAGCACTTCATCAAACTTGTCCGATGCATTTTGCTCTTTTAACTGCGCTTCCATGTTGGTCAACATGCCGCCTGGCACTTGGGCGATAAGAATGCGTGAGTCTGTACCGCGCAACGAGCCCTCAAACTTGGCGTATTTTTTGCGGACTTCCCGAAAATAAGCCGCGATGTCTGACAGCGCATTGAGATCCAGACCTGTATCTCTGTCTGTTCCCGCGAGCGCAGCCACAATTGATTCTGTCGATGTATGGCCGTAAGTCATCGCCATCGAAGAGATGGATGTATCTACCCGGTCAACCCCTGCTTCGATTGCTTTGAGTATCGACATATCCGAGAGCCCAGAAGTTGCATGGGCATGCAGTTGCACTTCAAGATCCGTCTGCGCTTTAAGACGTGAGACAAGCTCATAGGCGTCGTAGGGAACTAAAATACCGGACATATCTTTAATACAGATAGAATCCACCCCTAAATCTTCTAGGGATTTAGCGTAGTCTACCCACATTTCAATAGTGTGAACTTTACTTTTAGTATAAGAAATAGTGCCTTGAGCATGTTTTCCGGTTGCTTTAACCGCCTTAATCGCACGTTCTAAGTTTCTCGGATCATTCATTGCATCGAAGATTCGGAACACGTCGATACCGTTAACAGCTGCGCGTTCAACAAATTTATCAACCACATCATCAGCGTAATGGCGATAACCTAATAAATTTTGTCCTCGTAGTAACATTTGCTGCTTAGTATTTGGCATGGCAGCTTTTAATGAGCGCAGACGGTCCCATGGGTTTTCGCCAATATAGCGAATACAGGAATCAAACGTTGCTCCGCCCCAAGTTTCCAGGGACCAAAAGCCAATGCTGTCTAATTTTTCTGCAATAGGTAGCATATCGTCGATACGCATACGGGTAGCAAATAGAGACTGGTGTGCATCACGTAGTACTACATCCGTGATACCTAACGGTTTCTTAGCATCTGACATGTTTACAAGGCCTTTTTTTATGACACGGTTTATTTTAATTCTTAGAAATCTTTAACTATTTTTCACACTAAGATCTGTATTTGTGCACAGCGGCAGTTATAACTGCCACTAACTCATCGTCTTTGGCAGCTACTGCTGGAGCAACATTTCTACGCGACTTTTTTGGCGGCACAACAGCAACAGGTTCAAATTTCACAACCAGTTTGGACATTAGCATTGTCACTCCCACTAACAGAGTGAGGAACACAAAAACAAAGCCCATGCCAAAAACCATCAATGACAATCCCTGTGAAATAAGACTTTCTTCCATCGCTAGCTTCTCCTAAAAATGATTTTTTGTTCGAACTGTGCAAAACATCAGCAAAGCATTCTGTCGAGTATTGCTGATATTTTCTATAAAACGCCGCCAATTAAACCCGAAAATGACAAATTTGGCAACCACTTATAGGCAGTTGATTATTCTAAATTGAATATTGTCGACAATTATTATTACTCTGATATGCCTTATTATCGATCAATATCCCCTTGACAGATCCTTCCTTATTCCGGGCGAAATACTTTAACATTAAGCAGGCCTTTTTCCTGCAGGCTCTGCGCATGCAACTGGCTCATAATCCCCTTTTCACAGTATAGAAGGTATTCGTATTCATCACTCCAATGCTGTATCTGTGTATCCAACTCATAAAAAGGCGTCAACAGTATTTCACAGCCGGGCATATTCAACGGCTTCTTTTCCTGTTCATGAGGTGCGCGGATATCCACTATTTTTTGCATACTGGAAACTTTGCTCAGCGTTTCAATCTGCTGCTGCGCCTGCAAGTTCTTAACAATGTCATCGATTTTCGAGGTCCGGGTCTGTTCCAGTGCTCGATCTATGATAGACATATCTAAATTTAACTCTTCAGCTTCAACTTTTTCCAGTTTTGCCCTGGTAGTCGGGCGATCGGAAATAACTCCGCAGTACTCAGGGATAGATGCCACCAAATCAAAACAGCCCAGAGCCTTAGTCTGATCGACTATTTCTTGCTTATCAGTGGTGATAAGCGGACGGATCACTACCTTAGTCGTTGCTCTGTCTATCACCGCCAAATTGGGGATGGTCTGACTGGACACTTGGGCAATACTTTCACCGGTCACTAGCGCATCGATCTTCATAAAATCAGCGACCTTTTCAGCGGCACGCATCATTTGGCGTTTCAACACTACTCCCATATAAGAGTGATGCACATTTTGTAATATATCACCGATCACTTCGTCGAAAGGCACACTGATGAATTTAACCCGGGCGCAGGATCCGTACTCTTGCCATAAATGCAACGCCACTTGCTCCACTCCCATCTGATGTGCTTTACCGCCCAAATTAAAAAACAGAAAATGGGTTTTAGCGCCACGACGCATGGTCATGTAAGATGAAACGACCGAGTCGAAGCCTCCGGAAATAAGTGACAGCACCGGCTCCTGTGTCCCCAGAGGATAACCTCCTAGACCCTTGTGAATCTTATTAAAGACAAACAGCTTCTGATCGCGCACTTCCAGATCTACGTACAACTGCGGATTTCTGACATCCACACCATTGGTATCTGCGTGCTCTAACAGTCCACCACCTATATAGCGCTCCAAATCAATAGATTTAAATTCGTGTTTGCCGGAGCGCTTCACTCGCACTTTGAAAGTCTGACCCACCAGACGCTCTCTATAGGCTTGCAGAGTGTGCTCAAAAGCTTCGTGAAAAGTCCCTAGCGGATACTCCTCCACTTCGATAAAAGTCTGAATACCGGGAGCTTGTGCCATTACTTTACAAACTGCAGCTCTGTGTTCAAGCTTTTCTTCGGGCAATACAACTTCCAGTTTGTCCCAAAACAGACTGACCCGAATGTCGTCATCCAAGCGCCTCATCACTATTTGTAAATTATTCTGCAGACGCTGGATAAAGCGCTTGCGAACGGGGCGACTTTTAATGGTAATTTCAGGAAAGAGTTTTACGATAAATTTCATAGTAGCTTCACGATTTAGATAAATTTTAGGCAGACATTTTAAAAGTTTGCCCACACAATTAGTAGTATTTAATTATTTTAGCTGCAAGATTTTCATATATCAAAAATAGCAGAGTATCAGCGGCTTATTAGCTGAGTTAAATATAGCTATGAGAAAACCCTACCGATCGCGGGCATTATGTCGATAGTCGGTGCCTCACACATCACCGTACCTTTTATTAAGCACTGCGTTAGAGATATACCCGAGACTATAGACGCTGTGAATTATTAGACATCAATGCTGTTTAAAGACAGTCATGTTGTGAGGAAAATTAGAGCATAGAAATATCGGGCGCAGAATTAGACACCTCCATAACAGCCCGGATGTATAAGGACAACGATTTTTCTCACATCAATAATCATAAGCCTTGTACTAGGAGCTTCTCCATACATGCCGGTACTTAGGTATATTGGGAACAAAACCCTGCTCACTCTCCCGAATATTTGCTTCAGATACAGAAAAACCCCAATGCTAGTCGAGGCTCCGACGCTTGAATATAAATGGCGGTGTAGATGGGTTCGGGATTACTCATCGTCGCCCTTTGGATCGCTGCCAAAAGACGCGACGCTGGCTCGACTCTAATCCTGACGAGGGATTACCTACAAGGATGTAGGTACTTAGACTTTGCCTGGAGCAAAAAGTCCGTGCCTACAAGGATGTAGGTACTTAGACTTTGCCTGGAGCAAAAAGTCTGTGCCTGCAGGGATACAGGTACGTGGGATTTGTCGGGGAACAAAAGCCTGCTCACCCTCCCGATTATTTCCTGCAGATACGAAAAAAAGCCCCGATGTTAGTCGAGGCTCTGATGCTTGAATATAAATGGCGGTGAAGATGCGGTCGGGATTACTCATCGCTGCACTCTTCGCCCCTTCGGGGTTATCGTCGCAAGCTCCGATATTGGCTCGCTGCGCTCGGCTCGAACCCTGCGAGGGATTGCCTGCAGGGATGCAGGTACTTAGGATTTGTCGGGAACAAAATCCTGCTCACCCTCCCTGGGATTCCTGCAG